>Ga0315294_10003735_pt1 | contig 16605 bp, 22 predicted proteins | sample YL17G13_40_MG_FD_203626 | JGI IMG/M metagenome (GOLD analysis project Ga0315294, IMG submission 203626) | Sediment microbial communities from Yellowstone Lake, YNP, Wyoming, USA - YL17G13_40 | ecosystem: Environmental > Aquatic > Freshwater > Lake > Sediment | place: USA: Wyoming | collected... | reverse complement strand
CAATGGAAGCCGTAAAAGTGCGCCACGGTCTGCCAATCCTCGAACTCGAGATATTGTTCGCCCTTTATAACAACCTTGCTTTTCTTGTTTGCCACCACCTTTTGCAGGGCAGCGGCAGCGCGTTTGGCTTCATCTAACACTGCCTCTGGATCGCGCTGGACCGCCGGATGGCTTTCATCCATAGCCACAATCGCTCTTTCTTCGTTCATCTCTCCTCCTTTTTTTCTTGGCTCATAGCCTTTCCTTTAATTCCTTGTCCAGGTCAAACGCCTCGCGCAGCAGTTCAAATTGTCGCCACGCCTTGTCTAAATTGGCCCAGAAATGGTGGGTAAAATCGCCTTCCACCTTGGAAAATCGCAGCAGGTGGTATCCGCCGATGATTGGCCGGGACGGATAGTTCACAGTCCACAAATGCCCGTAAGCGGCCAACTGGCAAAGGTGGTCAATATAAACCGCGTTTCCGGTTTTCCAATCCCCAATCGCGAGTTTGTCATTTACCATCATCGCGTCCAAGGTTCCGCCGACCATGTGGCAGCGGCAGGTTAGGGATACCTCCGTTTCCAACGGAGTGAGTTTCGTTTGTTGACTCCATTCCTGGAAAGCAGCGAAAGAACTCGTTGCCTTTTTCCAGTTAATCATTTCAATGGCAGGAGCAGGGGGGGATTCGGGTTTGATTGGGAATGGCTTGCAACGGATGGTCGATTCAACCATGGCATGGGCGATCTTTCCTGCATCCGCCGCATCGTCGCGAGTCTGGCGATAATCGAGACCATCTCGACCTTGTTCCCAGGCCCAATGAATAAGACCGCCGGACTCCTTAAATCGACCTAAAATTGTGGTAACGCTCGGTACGCGGATGCCGTCTATTTTATAGGGTTGGGTTGGCATTTTCTGCCTCTCCAATTTCCTCCCACGATGCCAAACGCATCTTTGGGAATGCAGGCGATGGGGAAGACATTGGGGTCGGTTTCTCAAGTCCTTCCATCGGGGTAGGGGATAGATCCCTTATTACCGTGGCTTCCCTAGCGCCTTCTATCACTGCTTTTGTAACTTCCGGGCTTACCATATAACCGTCCTCCGGCCCATAAAGCATCTTCCGGTGCATTTCATGCTCATATGCTTTCCAGCATTCCGGTCCCATCCCGCGCCGGATGGATTTCTTGTCATGGAGTTCCCGGCCGCAGCGGTCGCATTTATGGATAAGACCGAACCAACTGCGGATCTTCTGTGCTAGAGTCATGATGTCTTGTCGATGAGTTGGCAATACCCCTCGCGTTCCCGCTCATCTGTGGGGTTGGTAAACCATTTCCAAGCCATACAATCTGGCCCACAACAGACTAGGTCGCCATCGTTGTTAGACAGCCGATTATTGAATGTAAACGGGCAAAAATAACCACCTGCTTTTTTTGCTGTTGTAATCATTTCTCCTCCTTTCCGTTTCTTACTTTCTGCGAGCGGCGAATCTTCTGTAATAGGGCCATTTCTCCCCCAGAGATTCCAGCAATCGTTTTGTCTGCCACTCACACTCAGCATCCCAGGCAGCGGCCCCGGCAGCGGCCCAGGCAGCGGCCCCGGCAGCGTCCCAGGCAGCGGCCCTGGCAGCGGCCCTGGCAGCATCCCAGGCAGCATCCCCGGCAGCGGCCCTGGCAGCGGCCCTGGCAGCATCCCAGGCAGCATCCCAGGCAGCGGCCCTGGCAGCGGCCCAGGCAGCGGCCCAGGCAGCATCCCCGGCAGCATCCCCGGCAGCGGCCCTGGCAGCATCCCTGGCAGCGGCCCTGGCAGCGGCTAGTTTTTTTGGGGTGATTTTTTCATCCGCAAATAATCTGGCCGCCTCTATTGCTTGCCGGGGCCGTAGATCGCCCGGATATTTCTTCTCCCAAATTGGCAAGACGCGCTCTGCGCAGTCGGCGGCAAACAATCTTTCCGTCCGTTCATTCCAGTTCTCGCAGACGGAAAGCAATCGCGCTTGGGCGAATACAATCTTGTCATCGCAGACAATCTGCTCGCCACGGCCCTCAGCAACACAGATCATCGGGCCGAGCCATCGGGTTAAATCTTGTTCCTGGCAGAGATGATAACCATGCTCGCAGGGAACCAGCTCGGTCAGTTTTGGCATCCACTTACCCGGCTCCCAAGTGCCATCCCGTTTTTTAGTGGGCAGATACCACTTGCCCTTGCCGCCATTGTGAGCGGACCCGTCCAGATTAAGAATCTTGTAAAATGTCATTTCTCCTCCTCCCAAATTAACAAGGGATCAGGAATAACCTGACCCCTTGTATTTGTCACCAAACTCTAATAGGCTAGTCCTAGTTGAGGGAACTAGCTGCTCAAAAAACGCATCTGCCTGTGTGTTTTGCTTAATGTCGCTAAATGTCACACTTGCGACACGGCCATGGGTGCAGCTTCCGCTTGTTCCTGTACTAAAAGCGACATTGCCATTTTGACACCCAGGAGATACTATTGCCATATCGCCTCCTCTCATTTTTGGTCTGGACATTGCGTTCTCCTTTTCATGTCCCCTTGACATTAACGGATAAACTTACTTTTGTCAAGTATCCCCAAATTATTATTTATTGACAATTGACAAATGAGATTGACAAATGCTACGATCCGATTAATGAATATCGATAAATATTTAGGAGGTTCGACTTGACTAAATCGCCCGGAGAAATATTAAAGCAAGCGCTTCGAGTTGCTGGCCTAACCGTACCCGACCTCGCAGAAACGTGGGGGGTTTCCAGACAGCAAACTTATTCGGTATTGTCGGGAGATGTGCAAATGTCCCTGGCAAAAGCCATCAAGGCTTCAGAACTCGTTGGCATTTCACTCGATCAATTAGCCGGGAAGGAGGTGTCACCAAAGGAAGAGGCAGTCGCAGAGTTATTTGCCGCTCTCGCGCAGCATTTTCGGAAAGGAGAGGAGAAAAAGTAGTGCCAGCATCGATGCTTCAAAGTATGCTCAGGCGTCAAGGTGTAGAAACAATCATTGTACCGTTATCAAAATCAAGAGGGGGGCTTATCCGTTATCGCGACCATTGGTGCTGCATAATTAATTCATCCCTGCCTCAATCGGATCAGAAGTTCCTACTAGATCGGGTATGTGGTCTACGGCTGGACGGGATAAAATCCTGCGAGATTGTGTGGTAGGAAGAGATATGGCAAAGCATAAATTCACAGAAGAAGAAATGGCAGAGGGCCGAGCATTTCTTGCCATCTTGCCGCCAGGCAGTGTCGTGGTGCCTTCCGTTTCCCTCATCAATGATGAGGTAACATGGTTACAGGCCGATTTTGCGGGATGCAGAGAACGATACTGGGAATGGTTATTAGATCTGATAGCGTCTAGGCGGTAGGGTTGACCCGATCCTTTTCGAGCTGCAACAGTTTCAGCAGATCATGCAGCCCTCCCGCGACTCCACCACCCAGGGCCAGCCCGATCAGCACATAGTTCAGCCAGAGGGCGACGCCGGGGAGGATCAGGAATCCGATCCCCCACGCCATGAGTCCGCCCACGGTAGCAGAGACGGCGGGCCAGGGGATAAGCTCTTTCCACTTGGCGGTGAACGATTTGATCAGCTCAACCACCCGCTCTGTTCCAAAGATGATCAGGGATGCTGCGATTGCAATGTCCATTTAAACTCCTTTGTAAATTATTTTTATAATACTATTGACAAAATGCCATCTGCGGACTATAATGTAGTTACGCTGAAAAGCGAAAAACGCGAAAGCGGAAGGAGCACGAAAGTGACTCGGGAAGTCAAAAAAGCTGGCAAATCAAAAAAACAAACAAGTCTGCTACTCGTACACTTTTCTGAAGATAGTAAGTTCATTCCTGCAACTCACATATGTTCCGTCGAGGATTTCAACGGATGCTGGTTCTATCAATGTCCAACTACCGAAATTGAGTTGAAAGAACTTCAATCGGCTTGGCCGGGTCGGTTTAGATCGTTTTGGCTTATATCTGACGAATTTGTGGAGGAAGTGCAAACTTTTAGCTCCGAGGAAACCGGCAACAGATTTGAGATTACTGAACTTTTTGTCAAAAGCGGAAACCTCGATAAACTTGTTTGGGCTAAAGAGCCGGATTTGGCGTGAAAACCGTGCGGGGACCCTCCGGGATCCCGCTCTCGAAAAGAGAGAATCCGGGCGAAAGCCCACAGGTCGAGAGACCAGAAGGAGCAGAAGTGCAAGAACTGAAAGAACGAATCGAGCGGATGTTAGCAGGGGAGCAGAAAAGACGTGAAGTTGCTCTCAGGTTTCTAAGCGTAGCACTCGAAACGATTACCCCGGCCTGTATCGAGATTTTCGGTATCGACGGCGAGTGGGACAATGGCGTAGCCGGTGGCGCATGGCTGCGTACCGCAAATAAGGGTGGGTTCCACACCGCAGACGGGATAATCATCTGGAAATCGAAAATTGAACTGGGCAAGCAGCGAGGCTGGCTCCCTGGTTTCTATTTCGGTTTCGCACAAGAGGACCCCGAAAAACTTCGCGGTCCCGAATTCTGGAACGGCATCCGGGAAGTGGTCGAGTTCATCGATTACATTCAGGAGCGTCTTGATAAGCAGGCCGAATCTCGCGAGTCGCTCGTTGAGAAGATCCGCGAAAAGTTTGCGGTCCAGTAACCCAATCTCATCATCAAGGGGTCGGATTGCTCCGACCCCTTTTTTGTTTTCTTGAATAGGAAATACTTAACAAAGCTGCTACGTTATTGACGCTTAATGCGAATAACGCAGTACTCCTTCAACTTCGCCCCGGTATGGGCGTTATCGAGATGGCTGGGGCGTTTCCTGGTATAAAGTTTCCCAGATAGGTTCATTTTCTCATTCAAGAAAACCAAGCAAAGTCGGAATTTGAACCGACCGTTTTCCCTCGCCCGACCGCCATCCTCCTACCTCCCTCGCTCGGCTGGGGTCACTGGGATGTCCTACCTCCGGCCTCCACCTTTGGACGATTGCTTGGCTATTCACGATTAGTCTAATCACGATTAGGGTGCGCAGATGATCGACAACGAGTCTTGTAGTTCACTTACAGCCAGAAAGTGATCGACAAGGGAAATGGGGTTCCCTTAATATCGGTGGGGTATGCCTTTGACGCTCAAGCCGGAAGATCACTCCGGCTGGCCTTGTCAGCGTCCCCGCTATAGCGGATCTCCATACGGCTAAGAGTATACCCCACCTTCGTACATGACCCCCCAGAGTGCGCTTGCGAGCAGAGGCGTGAGGGGTACTTATATCGAGATGTGAATATCCTTGCGGCCGGCAGCACATTCTAACCGGATCCGCGGTGCTCCGATACGCGCGGGCGGTAGTGCTAATCGCTCGGCATAACTCTCGGAGGAAACTAATTCGGATTCCTGGGTATAAGACAGGAAGGATCCGGTAATACAGAAACCCACCTTACGTTCTACCAGGCGGTTTTGGACATGAGTCCAGCGGGTAGTTAGGTAGCCAATGCATTCGTGTGTGTGACCCGCTAGATAGAGATCCGCTTCCGCAATGTCGGCCAGGCCGCTGAGGTTGTTGACCTTGGCACCCTTCTTCCGTCCGCCGCCAAATCCGTGAGTACAAAATACATCATATGTCATTCTCTTGTTTCTGGAAACCGTGATATTCAGCGACAGATATGCCTGCGCTCCGCAGTAGTCAATATCTAGCAGGGCGCAGAGTTCCTTGTTTCGATTTAGACGGGTTCCCACGGCTTTCATATATTGATATTCATGGTTGCCGACCACGCTGGAAAGTATTTTCTTTTCTCTCGCCAGCGGTTCCAGGATCCGCTTAACCTCCAGGAATTGATCTGTTCCGTCCAACTTTTCTTCGAACGGACGGCCAGCGGAAACCACGGTGGAGCAGTTGGTAAGATCGCCCATTAGCACGGCGTAGGCATTATCGCGGGCAAGGATCCACTCGATATATCCTTGCAGTTTCTTCTCACTAGTAGCCGTGAACTCCTCGGCCCCAACGTGGAAGTCCCCCAGGGGAATCAGATAGATACAATCATCGCCGACTTTCAGATCTTTCCGTAACCAGCGCATCAGGCGCCCCTAGTGGGCTGGCGGTCCCTCCGGTAGATGTTCCCGGCAATGGTAACGCCCGGTCATGACGGGTTGATCACAGTTATCCGCAACGCATAGGATCAACTTATCGGGCGGTTTTTCGGTATATTCCTTTTCCGTTGGGAGTTGAGTCACTTCCCATGCAATACGGATGGCCTTCTCCAATGCCTGCGCGTGATTGCAACACTTCAAAGTTTCCTGTAGTTCCTCCAGCATCTCCAACGTCCGCCCCCGCAACGCGAGGGCAAAGGTGATCCGTTTATCCACGATTAGCACCTCCGATTTGTTCACTTATTGATCCCCTTTCATCAATTGGTGAAACACGGCCGATAACTTGCCACAGATAGATTCTTCCTGGTCATCAATCCGGGCGATCAAATGGTCCCGGATGGTTTCGTCTGTTTCCTCTTGGATAATGTCGTGGGCAACCTGGCTGTATCTGGAGAATAGGATGTGGCAGAGTTCATGTAGGATTACCCGCTCCCGCTCAGTATCGGATGCTGTCTTCCAATCGGGATGGGTTAGATCCCAAGCGGTATCGGCCCAGAGTTGAATCGGATCGGATATGACAAAGGCTCGATGAGTAGTCTCGCCCTTATTCGGTCGGCGGGCGGTAATGGTCCAATCGGCGAGACCTATTTTGGGCGCATATGAACCTATTAAATATTCAATCTCTTTGATATTCACCTTTAATGTTTTTTCTTCTTCGCTTTTTTACCAGTGACTATCGGTTCCTTGTCCCGGACCTTGAATTTTATCTTTCCCTTTTTCGATTTTTTCATGGTTTACCTCGCTATTTCCATGCAAATATTTCCCCATCCCGCCACTCAACGGTGTATCCTTGCGATTCCAGAAAATTTCTCAACGGTATATCGTTGATATAAGCCCTACCGTCTTCCTTGATTTCCACGGGGTAGGGGAGAACCACTTCCGCCTTGCCAAAAATGAAATGAATTTGGCCGCTTTGGATGTCGATATAGAAGTCAAAGGACTGGTGGGTCAAAATTGCAGAAAAGCCCCAACCGCCGATGATTGCGATGAGTATGCCTATCAAAATTGGGGTGAACCAATTTTTGACACCCTTAACGTGCGTTTTCCCGCCCTTTGGCGATGTTTTAGGCATAAGTGGTCACCCCCCCCATCTTAGGAGCAAATCACTCACTCTCATTTCGCATCACGTCACGAAATCCCCGCGTTTAAAGAGCTCAGTATTGCCACCAATCCCCCCTGAGGGTATGCGTCGAACACGAATCGTGTTTGCCCTCGCACGGGGTCAATGTCAGCACCTAACACTAACGGGGTCATGGCTGCTCCAGGGGAAACCGCAACCGTGTTATACATCGTGGGGATGAGTAGCCTATTCGCCCGGACGGAAACCGAAGTCAGCGGGTCTTTTAATCGTGCCAGTTGCGTGGCGGCGTAAGCGTCCGTTTCCGCCTTGGTCCGGAAGGGTACGGTTTCGGTGTAGACCTTTATTTCATAAGCGGCCTGGGAGTTCGCATTCTCTACCGTCACGGAATAGGCAGAACCTTCAAAATACAGACCCTTTATCATCATCGTTCCCTGGTAGTGAACGAAGCCCAATTCAGCGAGAATATGCCAATCCGGTGCGACAACCGCGTTCCAGCCGTTCGGGTATACTGGGGCGGTTGGCCCTATTTGCAGCACTATTTCTTTCCACTCGCTAGTGACACTAATGTAGGAGCCACCGCCAACCCATTGATAAATGTTGTTCATGGCGGCTTCTTTGCCAAGGGTGACAATAAACAATGATGCGCTCCCCTTTACAGAGAATTTCAAATAGTCATATTCTGCATGAGAGATTGAAGGCGATATTGGCACTTTGATGTAATGGTCAAGATCGGGAGCCGCGCTTGTAAGATAGAGCGCATTTTCTCCGCTGTTGTACCCAACTTTGTTCTCAACATCATCAACGATTGTCCAATGGGCAAGGGCAACGGTTCCGATCTGGAACGAGAAATCCGGCGGGGCGTTGGGGGTAGTTGCTCCGGCATCCCAAATGTCGGTCGTGATTCCGACGTTTTTCAACGGTGTCAGGCGTTCATCAGCGAAACCGAAAGCGCCCTCGACGAGATAGTAATTTGCATCCGACCCATCGTAACTTGCAAACTCGACGTAAACATCCGCAAAGGGCGGAATGGTAGGGTTTGCTGCCTCTGCTATCGTACACCAAGTATAGGACCCGGTGACATCATCATGCGGTATCAGGTGGGAGGAGTACGAAACTCCGGCGTTGATTGACATGTTGAAATACAGGTGGCTAGCCGGAGTACCCACCTTTTTGACCCGCACACATATATTCTTTATCTTGCTGGTGAATTTCCCATTCGTGAAACGAAAGCCGACATTGTTATACGCCGCCTTGCCAACTGGAAGGTCTGTAACGGGGGTCGACGTGTGATACCCGAAAAGGTCAGCGGTATCAACATCCTTGCACCACCCGTCGCCCAGCGGCACGTCGTCAAAGTTGGCGGTGATAATCACCTTGTTAGCAAGCGATGAACGGCTCTCATCCACCGACCAATCCGCATAAATATCCCCCGCGGCCAAAGTAATTCCGCTCGCTGCCCCGGAAGGGTCAAAATACCGTAGTTTGGGGTTTATATCGTACCAAGCCTGGTAGCAGTGGTAATGATTGCCGGTGTAAGTGCAGAATTGTTCCAGAATACTTTTGGCTTTCTTGGCAACAAAGATCAGTTCGCGGAAGCCGGTAGGAGTCACGCCGGTGGAATCCAGTTGCAAACCGAGTGGGCTTTCCTGCAGGGTCAGGACGTTGGTTAGAATTTCGGTATCAGTATCGTCCGTTCCCGCTCCTGGGTAGGTTGCGGTGATCGGGATTCCTTCCAGCGCGTCAATGAAATCCAAGCAACCGTAGGCATAACCTTTTTTAGTTCTTGTCCTGGTGTAGACAATCCCGCCCCATGTCCAATAAACGGTGATCGGGGATGCGTTATCGTGGGCTGCCGCTGCAGTGCCACCGATTCCCCGAACACAAGCCGACACCGCCGTACCCGTTCGCAACCCACACCAGATCAATTCCGTCCCGATCAGGACCAGATAATTCTCGGCGGGGATCTCCCCGGCTGCGGCTAAAGTCATGGTAGTAACGGAATCATCGGCAATGGCCGCCCCCAGCGCTCCTGCGATGTCGGTCAACCCGTAGGCAAAAACCCGGTCGCCTATCGTCAGTGCCGGGGAACCGGAGCATTCAAAACTGGCAGAGGATGCTTGATCCGTCCGCCGGGTAAATCTAAATCGCTTGGTAGTTAGGGGAGTGCCGTCAAGGGTCCATGCGGTAGGGGGAACGGCATCGGGATATAAACGCCGGACGGCAATCAGACTCACGGCACAACCTTGGCAATCAATTGAAATGCCTCGGCCCTAGTCATCAATCCATTCGGTTGAAAGGTGCCATCGGGATACCCGGTGAGATAACCGGCGATTTTGCAGGCATTGATCAATGAACTCGCCCATAAATCGCTAGGAACATCAGGAAAGTAAACAACCATGGAAGGGATTAGCGATTTGAAGCGGGAGATAATAGTTGCCGCTTCCGCACGTGTCACCGGCTTATCTGGATAGAATAGACCGTTCGGATACCCGGTTACATAATCCATTGCTGTGCAAAAGTCGATGGCAGTCTTCGCCCAGTGAAGCTGAATATCGGGAAAGTTGTTTTTGTATTGGATCATGGGAAAGCCGCTGATTCGATAGATGATGGTGCAAAATTCGGCCCGCGTAATCATGTCATTGGGGTAAAGTTTCCCGTCCGGTAAGCCAGTGATATATTGCAAGCGACCTAATCGCATAGCCGCTGGATGAAACCAATCGGTATAGGTGCAATCAGGATACAATCCAGCCTCGCGTCTCACGTCCGCCAAGAACCGCTCCCATGGGAAGTTGTAACCAGGACAGCTCTTGGCGGCATAATCAGAATGGCGGGAGAATTGCGTAATGTGATATTTGTAGGCCAGATCCGCCACTAGGCGCACCCCAGCTTTGTATTGAGCGCCGTTTGGTTCCTGGGAATCAAAGGAGCCGACAAAACAAACCCCCAGCGATCGCAAGTTACAATCCCAGTTGGAACTGTGCCAGCCGACCGTGTTTTCTCTTCGCCCTTGGTAAACAATCCCATCCGTCCCGACCGCAAAATGATAATCAAGAAAGTTGTAATCCCATCCGCTCGGCCCGGAATATCCATCGGGGAAACCCTCTTGGGCGGGCAATCCACTGGAGGAATTCCAGCTATCGGGGTCATCATAAATGCCGCAATGCAAGTCTTGGTGATAGCGGGTATAACCTGCTATCATTGCCGAATCATTGTAAGGACCATAGGGAAATGAGCCGGAATGGTGAACGACAATCTCGGTGATTGTCCCCAGCGCACGGGGTGTATAGTACCAGGAGCCCGCTTGCGGTTGGGTAGGGGGAATGTCAAAAAAGTGCGGTTGATCGACAGTGGCAAAAATCGGATCCTCAGTGGCAGCAGTTATGGGCGTAGATGGAATGCTGGAAAAGAAAAACAGAATCGACAAAAACAAAAAAACCGTCTTTTTCACGGTTTTCTCCCTTCTTTGAAGCGAATTTAATTACGGAGTGAGTAGGACAATCGGCGGTATATCCGACCAGGACGGGATGTCAATGGTAGGGATGATAGGGCTGGCGAACAATGGGGGAATGAACCAAGCGACCAACAGAAACACGACAGCTATCATCAAGAACAAACTGATCCAACGGGTCAGATTTTTCATAGCAGCACCGGATCTACTTTCTCGCGGAGACTGTTTACCGAGTAGAAAATCTCGCCGGTGGGCCAGACCAATTTGATTTCCATGTCGTAAACGCCCGCGGTTGATAAATCATTGATAATCGTTTTGTAGCACACTTTGCCGCCTGTGCGCGGGGCAATGAATGTCATCACCTTCTCCGCCACAACTGCCGCGCCGACCTTCCATCGCAAGGTAGCGCTGGTCGTGGCTGTCAGATCGACAACCGTTCCGTCATGATCCTTCATGGTGTACGTCAAGGTATTTCCTACATCGCCGGTTTTCACTAGTGTTTTACCTCCGCATCTGCCGCTAAATTCCGATCCACTTTTGCATCGGTGAGAATGTTGCAATCTACATAAGCTATGAAATCGATGATCCCGGAAACGCCGATCATAATGATGGGAACGCCCATTGCAAAGGCCAAGGCGATTGACGCCGGGGAAATGAGCGCTTTACCCGTGACCGTTACGCCGGGGATCCCAAGGGTCAATGCCACGGGACCGGGGGATACCAAGGCCGCACCGCTTGCCGTAGCCGGTTGAATCCCCAAGAGAAGATTGATCGCCGCCGGAGAAATAAGAGCCTTTCCTTCGACCGTGGGAACTACCGCATTTAATGCCATCGAGAGTGCCGCAGGGGACACCAACGCCGCACCCGACACCGCAACCACGGGGACGCCCAGGGAGAGTGCCAGGGCAGCCGGGGAGATTATGCCCGCGCCCGTGACAGTTTCCGTCTGGACCCCCAAGGTGATCCCCAGACTTGCAGGGGAAATCAGTGCCGCCCCTCCGATTGTGGGAACCTGGAGCCCCAGCACCAAGGGGATCGCATCGGGCGATATGACCGCTAATCCGGTAATGACCGGTGATTGAATGGCTAGAGTAACAGCGAGTGCACCGGGGGAGACTAATGCCAATCCTGTGATTGTGGGCGATTCCATTCCTAGCGCCAATGTGAGCGCGGCTGGGGAGACAATGGTACTCACTCCGACTGAAGGCGCTTCGATCCCCAAAATCAAAGACAATGCAGTCGGGGAAATCAGTGCCAATCCAGAAATCGTTGGCGCACCCATGCTTAGGGCTAAGGAGAGCGCGGCGGGGGTAACAATCGCTAACCCCGCAATGGTAGGTGTTTGGATACCAAGGGTTAAGCTTATCGCAGCAGGAGAGATTTCCGCCTTCCCTGCAATTGCGGGAGTTTGAACCCCAAGAGCAATTGCAAGAGCAGCAGGAGAGATTAACCCCTTTCCAGTAATCGCGGGGATTTGGACCCCAAGCGCTAAGGCCAAGGCGGCAGGGGAGATAATAATCCCTGATCCGATTGTGGGGACTTGGACCCCAAGGGCAAGGTTTAGAGCAACGGGCGAAACAACTTCATAGTCGGAAACAATGGGAGCCTGGAGAGCCAATACAAATGCAAGGGCGGCGGGAGAAATAATAATCCCTGATCCGATAGTGGGGGATTGGGTTGCCAATGCAAGCGCAAGGGCGGCGGGAGAAATGAGAATCTTTACCTCAACTACAGGAACCTGAATCCCCAAAAGTAATGATAATGCGCCGGGGGAAATCAATGCCAGTCCGGTAATAGCCGGGGTTTGGGCTGTTAATGCCATCGCCATAGCCGCCGGATAAACAGTCATGTCTCCGATATATTCGTAGGCGCCCATAGTCGGAGGATCGGGGACGGACACCAAGTCATAATCCGTGGTCAACCCAACATCGACACCCGCACCGATCGCCAGGGAACCGCCTTGCAAATGGTAGTCGTGGGCGGCTTCATCTATAAATAACGGGTCAGTAACAACCGCCGTGGCCTCGAAATTAGCCACTATCTCAGCGCAGGCCCAAGCCACTTTGTCGTAATAGACGGCGTGAGAACTCGCACTACCATCGGGATAATAGAGGTTGTGGTCGTGGGTATAGTTTGCAGCCGTTGGATTGTTCCCGGTCATGAACTGATAACCTAGCGGAGAATTCCAAGCACAGATATTGTTTTTCACATCCCATATAACGGCGTCATAGTCAGAGTAAATACCCATACTGGCATTCCCGACTATGGTGTTGTTGTAGAGTTTGTTGCCAGTTCCGAAACCAGCATACGCACTCAGAGAAACGCCGTGCCAAGCGTTACCGTAGATGATGTTGTAATAGACCTCATTATCGGACGGCTGCGAATTTCCGGGCCAACCATTAGGTCCCGGCGAAGTGAATGAAAGCCCATCGTGATCGTTGTCGTGAATCCTATTGCGATAGACTTTATTTCCAATAAGTTCCCATGCTGGGCCACCGCACCAGAAATTGATTCCTTCGTCCCCGTTGTGGTCTAACTCGTTATCATGGAATTCGTTGTATTGGCAACCAGACGAAACAGCACAACCCGATGGTTCTCCAGACACGCCCGGCTGGTGAATGTTGTGGTGGGAATGGTTGTCATGGAATAGATTATAATCAGCGTCCTCGAAATAAAATCCGTATCCCCAATTCAAGGTCGATTCATTCCCCCACAGTTCAACATGGTCGGAACCGCTAGTCAGGATGCCGGAGCAATTTCCGTGGACATCGCAAGCATGAACTCCGTAGGGGAATACGCTGTTTGTAACATCGTAGAGGACGATCCCCCCATTTCCGTTGTGGATCGTGCTACAGGCAGTTACATCGCAATCGTCAATAATGATATATTCGCCGTGGTTGAAATAAATCCCCCACCAAGCAATGGTGTCGATGTCGCAACCATATAGGGAAATGTGATCCACGGTGTCGAAGGACATTCCCCGATTCCCGTTGTAGCATTGAAGATTCTGGAAGGTCAGATAACTTTTACTGGTAACATCGATGTTGCGGGGAACGCTCATCGTGTCAAAAGTGAAAAGTGGTTTTGCACCGCTATCATAACTCCCAAACAGGATCGGTGCTCCCGCCACTCCACTCGATGGCGGGGTCAATGTTTCCTTCCATTGTTCCCCGCATTTGAACAAAATTTGATCATTCGGGAGAAAAGTAGAGGCATTGACTTTGGCGACCGTCTTCCAGGGTTCCGCCAGGGTTCCAGGATCAGCATCATCCCCCAATGTTGCATCGACATAATATGCTGTTCCGGCATAGATGGTAGGAGATTGAACGGTTAAGGCGAGCGCGATAGGATTCGGTGCGATGCTGGCCTTGCCGGAAATGGTTGGGGCTTGTGGCGTTAAAACAAGTGCTAATGCATTTGGTAAAACTACCTTATAATCGGAAACAATGGGAGTCTGGAGAGCTAATGCAAGGGCGACGGGATTTGGCAATACCAATTCTTCATCAGAAACCGCAGGCGTTACCCCGCCTAACAGTAAAGACAGGGGCGCCGGGCTGACCAATGCCTTGCCGGTGACCGCGGGCGCTTGCAGACTGAATGTGACGGCTACGGGAGCGGGACTCACCACCGTGGGAAGTGTATACGTGACAATCAAGCACGGAGCATAAGTAGTTGAACCAAAAATTACGTGAACATTAGTCGTCTTTATTCCAGAAGCCCAAGTCAATCCGGTCGTGTCTCCGGTCAAATCCCAACCCAATTTGTTTCCGAACCTGGTGATTCCTGTTTTAGAAATAAGAGCACGACCGGCGGCACTTATGTTTTTGGTTACTCTGCCAGCACCAACATTCATTGTGCTTAGTGCGAATGGAGTTTCGTAAAGGTCGGTTGTTCCCCAAGTCCGCTGAAAATCGCTCGCAACAAGAGTGGTATCGGTTTCCGGGTCGGATGTCACAAGACAGAAATTAGGATCACCGAGTTCAACCAATGGAGCGGCCGCAGTCCTGTAAACGCCATAGGTTCCAGCAGTAATGTTTGCGCCAGATGTAAGGGCGGACGTATTGAACAGAGCGATTAGCCGATACAGATTTACATACTTATCAGCGTTTGAAGTGTGACTGGTAAGTTGTACTGGTATCTCATCGCCGGAGCCTATGTAAGCGTTTACCCCTGCGCCAGCCCTCATTGTAGCGAAAGTTTCTCCCGTGTCGGCAGGGTTGACGGCACGGCGTACATATCCTTGAACCGTGTCCGTTTCCGGGTGAACGTCTGGATACCGGGTCAGGGTATCAAATCCAAAATTGAGGCTCAGTTTCCGTGCCAGGAAGGACATATCCAGCGAGTGCAATACCTTCCAAAACGGCCATAGGTCCATCCGTAACTGTTCGCCAAAGATGCCACGGGGGTAAAAGGCTGTGGATTTTAGCCCATGTTTATCCTCTTGCCAGGTAACAGAATGAGGTTGGATGCCGACAATACGCTTGCCGGTCTCGATCTGGAGACGGTCACGACCAAGCGTATTTGCATAAAACAACAACGCCTTTTGATAGTATTCAAACCATTTCTGGCTGAAAACTTGGATCAATAGATTTACCTTTCCGCCATAAATCGCAGGTCTATTTTTTCTTGTATGCGGCAGAGACGATTGGTTCTACAAAGATATTCGCGGCCCCGGATACCATTTCTTTCTGAATTTCCAATGCCAACGTGACTACGTCCGGGGAGATTGTCGCCCCGCCCGTAATGTCGGGGACTTGCATCCCAAAACTCAAAACCACGGCATCGGGTACAATGCTGGATCCCCCCGTGATAATTGGGGGTTGGATTGCAAGTGTTGCAACAAACGGGCTTGGGGTAACAGTAACGGGCACCTGGAGCGTTGTCAGCGAAAGCAAAATGCCTTCGTTGGCGCAACCCGCGCTTTGTGTCGCTGAACTGGCACCAGTAGCCCCAGCGGTAGCCTTTAATCCGTGGGCGATGGCAAGGGAGCAATAGGTTGAGTAGGCAGAATCGGCTTGTTCTGTTAAGGCAGGGCTAGTCGCCACCGCCTCCGCGGACCACGTGCAACCGTTCGCCAAGGACGCAAAGGCCGCAATCACCATCGCTCCGTTAGCCACGGTTGTAATTTGTGTGGTTCCCGATGCTCCGGATGCGTTCAACCTTGCGGTGGGAAGACAATCAATCGGTGCGCTGGGGTTCCCATTGTAATACCCGATGATCTGCCCCATGGCGCGGGTTGTTAAGCTGCTCCAAGTCCATGAGGTTCCAGTCAGGCCATTTCTGCCCTTTACTGCGGTGAAGACTTGGAATCGTCCGTCCGTACCCGCGATCCCACCTTGTCGAGTCCATCCCGTTGGGGCAGTTGTAACGCCGGACGTTTTATGGTCAATAACAAACGCAACCAAAATGTCATCGGTCAGCGTACCCGTGGGTTGGGATATGACAACAGATGTTGTACCGTTTACTTTTGTTCCGACTGCCCTCAGAGTAATGTCTGCCATTACGTTTGCGAGCTCACTCGTTCGCTGTTAGGCGATTGTCATAATTCCTGCGACGTTCCAGGCGATCTTAAACTCTGCCGCCGTTGAATCCTTGTCGCCGCCAAAGTCAATCCAGGCCACCAGGTCATCAGCGGAATGGAGGCCGCCCCGGTTCATGAAGATGATTGCGCCCGTGGCATGAATCGTGGCAGCGGCCCAGGCAACATCAGCCGCATCCCACATCGCATCAGGGTGAGCAGCGGAAATGGCGGAACCCGTCAACGGTTCGCCCAGATGGACATAGTTCCCCGCCGTTGCTACCTCATCGGCAACCACATCGTCAAAAAAGTCGTGGGCATCATCCAGCACGTAACCGTGCATCAAGGCACAATGCAAGGTCGCGTCATCGGTATCGAGGTTGAAAGTGCCATTGAGCATGCTTACTTTCGCACTTGGAAAAACACAACTAGCCATTTTCTAAATCTCCTTTC
>Ga0315294_10003734_pt1 | contig 16613 bp, 10 predicted proteins | sample YL17G13_40_MG_FD_203626 | JGI IMG/M metagenome (GOLD analysis project Ga0315294, IMG submission 203626) | Sediment microbial communities from Yellowstone Lake, YNP, Wyoming, USA - YL17G13_40 | ecosystem: Environmental > Aquatic > Freshwater > Lake > Sediment | place: USA: Wyoming | collected... | reverse complement strand
CAAAAAGGACGGAAAGCCGGTCATGGCTTTCTTCACCGCCCCCTGGTCCGACAAAAGCAAGGAAATGGAGGCCAGGACGTTGAACGATCCTGCGGTGATCCAGGAATTGATGAGGTTCCACGTCGTGTATGTGGACTATGACAAGAATGTGGCGCTCGCCGACAGGTATGGCTTCGCAGGAGTGCCGGCACTGGTCTTCTTCCCGGCGCGCTCTGAGAATCCGATCTTCCCGATTCTCTCTGTCACATCGAGCGCCGACCTGATCCAGAGCATTCGCAGCAGATTTCCCGTGTCCGGACTGTCGCCGGCGGTTCCAGGTTTCCAGCCAACTCAGCCAGTGCAGCCGGTCCAACCCGTCTGGACGCCACAACCTGCCGGGGGGTCGCCTGGCACGGGGGCTTCTCAAATGCCGGCTGGCTTGGTATTGCCGACAAGCGAAGACGAGGGGAACAATGCGGTCACGCCACCTATGACCGCCCCGACACCTGCAGCCGTGTCTCTCCCCCAGGCACCAAGGCTCAGCCCTGCCGCAGCGGCTATTCCCCCGGAACTCACCCCGTGGCTGGGACCGGATAGGAAACTGCTCCTGGAAGCTTTACCCATGCTGAGACAGACGAATCCCCAGCTACTTGCGGCCTGGGTTCGGAGCTTTCCCGACATCTTCCCGAACGAAATCAGGAAGCCTCTGGGCCTGCCCATCCTGGTTGGAGGGCGGGAACTGCCGCCGGTGCTGGTTCCGGCGCAACCTGCCGCCCTGGTGGTGAATTACAGTTTGGACGTGGTCACCCTCTCCCAATAGGGACGATCGAAGTCCTGGCAACACGGGGGCCGGCCCCAAGCCAGCCCCCTTTTTGTTAGCCAAGCCGGCCTTGCAGGCTGGTGGGCGCGGCCTTACAATTCGGGGGAAGAGATAGGAGGTTCTTTGCCGGATGAAGAAGAAGATATTCGTTGTTCCCCATAGCCACTACGATGCAGCATGGCAAAAAACCTACGAGGAGTATCTGGACATAAACTTCTCGAATATCTATGAGGTATTGGAGGTTCTGGACAGGGACAAAGATTTTCGCTTTACCCTCGACCAGACCGCCCTCATCGAGCCCTTCTGGGAAAGGCATCCCCAACATCGTTCGGCATTTCGGAAGATGGTGCAGGAGGGCAGGCTGGAACTGGTATGTGGGATGTACATAATGCCTGATGTCAACATGCCCAGCGGTGAATCCCTGGTTCGGCAGGCCCAGGAGGGCAAGAAGTTCCTGCGGGAGACGCTGGGAATGGACACCAACGTGGGCTGGATGCTCGACATATTCGGCCAAAGTCCCCAAATGCCCCAGATAATGCGGAGGCTGGGCTACGAATATTACGTCTTCGGCAGGGTTATGCCGGAGGATAGCGCTTCTGAGTTCATCTGGCGGGGGCTGGATGGCAGCCAGATAACCTGCCACTGGATGCCATACCATTACAGCATCTTCTGGCGAGCGCCAGCCAACCTGGAGGATTTCAAGGGATTCGTGGATAGCCGACTGGAGATGCTGAAGCCCCACAGCCGGCTGGATTACTGCCTGATGCTTGACGGGGCGGACTTCGCTCCGCCGGAGGGTTGGGTGGCGGAGATGGCCAGGCAGTATAACGCTAGCCAAGAGCAGGTCGAGGTAATCGTTGCCACCCCCAGCGACTTCCTGAAGAGGTTGAAGGACGAGCAACTGCCGGTGGTGGAGGGGGAGTTCAACACGGTGTTCCAGGGCTGCTATTCCGCCCGGATCGAGGTAAAGCAGGGGAACCGCCGCTCGGAGGTCGCCCTTTTGACGGCGGAGGGCCTGGGGGCGGTGGCGGAGGCGTGTCGGCCCAGCGGGACGAACGTGGCCGAAGAACTGCGACCGGCCTGGAAACGGGTGCTGCTGAACCAGTTTCACGACGTGATCTGCGGCTGTCACGTGGATTCGGTCTTCAAGGAGGCCATGGCCGATTTCCAGGCGGCGGAGAAGGCAGCGAAGGAATCCATGGCCCACTCCCTCTCCTTCTGCGATGCGCCGGCCAGGCCGAGGAAGGACAGCCTCCAGACGCTGTGGGTGTTCAATCCCCTTGCCTGGGACAGGACGGACGTTGCGGAGGTGCAGGTAAGCCTGGTGCAGGGAGGAGTGCGGGACGTGCACGTGGAGACCGAGGAAGGGAAAGAAGTGCCCTGCCAGTTGAGCGAGGCCAAGAATCACCAGAGCGAAGGACTGAAGGAGTTCAAGCTTTTCTTCCTCGCCTCCGACGTGCCTGGGCTGGGCTACAGGCGCTACAGATTGATGGCAGGAAAGGGGAAAGCGACGAAGAGTCCAAGCCTCACCTGGACGTGGGACGAGTATAAGCACTTTCAAGAGGCAAAGATGACCAACGGGAAAGTCTCCCTTGTGGTCAACGGCTGGACAGGGATGGTAACTTCGCTGAGGCTGCTGCAAGGTGGCTGGGAGTTCATCTCCCCGGAGAACCCGTTGGGGAATGTCATCATCAGGCAAGAAGACCGAGGTGACCCCTGGGAATACAACGCCCCTTGCATAGGGGGGGCGACCGTCACCACCTTCACTCCGATGCCGTTTCCCAAGCCGTGGCAGGCGAAGTTCTCTAACGAGAACTACGGCTACTCATATATGCGGGGAGGCCCGCTGTTCGCAGAGTTCAGCGTGAGGGGAGTTTTCGGGACGGGAACTCGCGAAAGCCGGGTCAGGGTTTACGCTCATACGTCCCGGATAGACTTCATAACGAGTTTGGTCAATCAGGAAGAATGGGTTCGGTATCGAGCGGCGTTTCCGACCTCGCTGCGGGTGGGGAGAATCGTCCATGAGGTGCCCTTCGGAGCCATCGAGCGGCCCGAGGGAGAGTTTCCGGCGCAGACCTGGATGGATTACAGCGATGACGAAAAGGGCCTGGCCCTCCTCAATCGCGGGCTGCCAGGCAATAACGTTACGGACGGGGTCATGATGTTGTCGCTGCTGAAGTGCAGCCCCCTGAAAAGCGGCTCGGGCGAGGGCTTTGAGTTAGGGAAGAAACACGAGTTCCACTACGCCCTCTACCCCCACGCCGGAGGGTGGCAGGAAGCAGCGCCGCCCCGTCTGGGCGCGGAATATAACTTTCCCCTGGTGGTGCGCTCTAGCGAGGGAGGCGGCCCATTGCCAAGTTCTTTCTCACTGCTGAGGGCGGAGCCAGAGAGCCTGGTCGTGAGCAGCGTGGCAAACGAGGGCGGAAAGCTCCGGGTCAGGCTCTATGAGGCGCACGGGAAGCGCGTTGCCGCCTCCTTACAGTTAGGGCAAACGATCAAGTCGGTGCGGGAGACGAACCTCCTGGGGCAGCCCTCTCGGAAGAAGGTCTTCTTCGAGGGGCGGCAGGTGAAGTTCCACCTGAGCCCCTTCGAGATTCGCCAGTTCCAAATCGAGCCTGAGTGAGGGTGGGCTCGGAACCTGAATTGACCCTGGGAGGAGCAACATGAAACTCTTTGCAGTGAAGGAATTGATCGAAATGGCGGTGAAGGATGAGGAAACCGGAATTGCGTTTTACCAGGCGCTGGCCGAAACCACCCGGTCTCGAGAGGTGAGGGAGGCCTGTGCCGCCATATCAAAGCAAGAGGAGTTACACGCGGAGCGCTTCCGCAAGATGCTGCCCGAACTGGAGGACTATCGCGCCCGAGAGGAGTATCCCAGCCAGAATGAGGAATACGTTGAGGCACTCTTGGAAAGCCGCGCCTTCCCCATGCCGGGGACGGCAGCGGACAGGGCCCGGGCCGTGGGAAACGACGCTGAAGCACTCGATATTGCCATCAGGATGGAAAAGGATACCCTCCTCTTCCTTCAAGAGATGAGGAGCCTGGTGCCCGAGAAGCAGGTCCAATACGTCGAGGCGGTGATCGAGGAGGAGCGGGGCCACGTGATGGACCTCACGCAGTTGATGCAGAGTTTGCGCTAGGAGATAGAGGTCGAAAGGCGAAAGCCAGTTCCGCTATTCCTTCCTCTCCCCGGGTGGTAGGGATTCTCAGCCCCCCGCCCTTGGGGCGATTTCTCAGTCTATAACCTCGTGGTGGGTCCTGTTCCTCCCTGTTCGACATCCTTCAGAACCGAGCGTGCTATAATCGCAGTTTTGCGATAAGGAACAATTGCTTCAGGGAAAGACTGGCTGAAATGAATAAGCCGAGGCGCTACGGGACAAAATGGTTGGGTGAGGCGCTTGCTGTGGGTGCCCTATTGGGGCTGGCCGGGTTGGCCTCGGTTCCGCTGGCGATGGGCGACTTCTACCCCTCTCACGACCTCCTCTTCTGGCCCTACCGACTTTGGGAACTCGATCGCTGCCTTCACGACGGCCAGATCTTCGCCCGCTGGTTCCCGGACTTTGGCTGGGGAAGGGGGATGCCTTTCCTAAACTTCTACGCCCCTCTCTTTCTCTACCTGGCAGAGGGACTGCATCTGGCGGGATTAACCCTGCTGGGGGCCCTGAAAGTTGCCATCTTCTTTGTCCTGGCCGGATCGGCTCTTGGGATGTATTTTCTGGCCCGACAGGATTTTCGGCGGGAGGCAGCAGTTCTTGCGGGGGCTGCCTATCTCTTCGGGCCCTACTTCCTGACCGTGGTTTACCTCCGAGGTGGGCTGGCGGAGGCATTAGGGTTCGTCTGGATGCCCCTTTGCCTGCTGGCGGTGAGGAAAGCGGTGACGCAGGGGGGGCGCGCCGCGGTGCTGCTCAGCGCGGTTTGCCTGGCGGGGACCATAACTACCCACAACATCACGGCGATGCTCGTCCTGCCGATCGCTCTGGCCTATGGGCTCGCAATGGGCTGGGGGCAGCGTGGCTGCGGGAGAAGACTCGCCATCTGTTTCGGCGTGGGACTGGGGCTATCCGCCTTCTTCTGGTTTCCCGCCCTTGTGGAGAGAAGATTCGTGCGCATGGAGGACATAGTCGCCGACCGCTATCAATACCAGCGCAACTTTGCTTCCCTGGCGCACCTCTGGGATATTACCGGCGAGAGGCTACATCCCCTGACCAGCGACGGAGTGCACCTGACCCTCGGAGGCCCCCAGATTTTGCTCGCGCTTCTTTCCCTGGGGATGCTCGGCCCGGCCGGTGTGAGACGCCGGAGCGTCGTATTCTCCTGGGCCTTGTTCGTGATAGGATTCTTGATGATTCTCCCGCTATCGAAGCCGTTATGGGCAGCAGTCCCAACGCTGAAATACGTCCAGTTCCCGTGGCGCTGGATGGGGATATGCAGCCTTCCTCTGGCCTACCTGGGCGCCGCCGGGCTTGAGGCGGTGCTGGAGGAGAGAGGCAAGTTCCCCCAGGTGAGGCTGCTAGCCGCTGGGGGAGGTCTGATCCTGCTCCTGCCCTCTCTGGTCGCGCTCTGGCCCCCCGCTGCCACCAGCGCCACCACCCTGCCCCTGGCGGCATTGATTGTAGCCCTCGGAACAGCCCTCTACCTTGCCAATCGGCCAGGCAGTTCCTTTCATTGGTCTGCCAAGGGCGTTGCCTCGTTATTCTGCTTGGGTGTGTTGGCCCTCTTCTTACTGGGGCAGGGGGAGCGAGGGCCGTTTCCAATGGAAGTATCGCCGAGGGAACTGACGCTCGCCGGATGGCTCAACTGGGAACGGAAGTCTGGGTTCGTGGGGACGACCATCAAAGGAGAATACCTGCCCCGGTCCGCGCCCCGAGAAGCACCAACGGAGCCGCCACCAGCGCAGTTCCTCCGTGCCGAATCGCCTGACGGAGCCGCCATCCAGGAGGTTCGCCGCTGGAGCACGGGGCTGGAGGCGAAGGTGTCGGCGCGGGGCAATCGAAGGCTGATTTACGAGAGGTTCTACTTCCCCGGCTGGTTTGCCTGGGTGGATGGGCGGCGGGTTCCGGTCAAGGCGAGCGCAGAGGGGCTGATAAGTTTTCCCGTGGCCGCCGGGACGCACAAGGTTGAGGTGCGGTTTGGCCTTACGCGCGTCCGGCTGGGGGCAACCCTGGCGAGTTACCTGTCGCTGCTGTTGATGGCGCTCCTGGCGCTGACTGGGCATCGGAAGAGATAAGTGCTACAATGGTGGAGGAAAGGGTCAGGCGGAGAGAGGTTGCTCAAGAACACCTTCATTCATACCCCCGGAGTGGGACGCTCAACCGAAAGGCGCATCTGGGAGAGCGGGATATGGGATTGGGAGGAATTCCTGGAGGATCCGGGGGCGGCAGGCCTGGGTCCGAAACTGACTGAGACCCTCGAAGAACACCTCCTGGCCTCGCTGGAGCGCCTGGATGTCCTCGACCATCAATTCTTCCGCCGCTACCTGCCGACCAGGGAGCACTGGCGGGTCTATCCCGCTTTCTCCGAGAAGGTAGCCTACCTGGACATCGAGACCACGGGCCTCTACGACGGGGATGCAGTGACGGTGATCGGCCTTTACGACGGGGATCGCATGAGGGCTTTTGTCAGGGATGAAGAGAGGGAACTTGACCTGGAGGGAAGCGGGTCAGGGGAGGAGGGAAGGGTGACCGTGCTGCCTTTTTGGGAGTTTGCGGAGGCGATAGACTCCTACGGGGTGCTGGTGACTTTCTACGGGAGCGGTTTCGACCTGCCATTCCTTCGCCGGCAGTTTGGGGATCTTAGAGCAAGCAGGATTCACCTGGATCTTTGCTATCTGATGCGCCAGTTGGGGTTCTCCGGCGGGCTGAAGAGGATCGAGCAGAGGCTGGGGATCGGGCGAAGCGAGGAAACGAGCGGACTGAACGGCTGGGACGCAGTGCGACTGTGGAACCAATACAAGAAGGGAAGCCGGGAGGCTTTGGATTTGCTCCTCCGCTACAATCGCGAGGACGTGGAGAATCTGCAAGCACTCCTCACCTTCGCCACCCGGGAACTCCAGGAGAAAATCTGGAGCGAGATGGGCGCACTCCCTCCGCTGGGCGAGGGGTAACTCCGCAGCCGCCACGGAACCGCCAGCGCGCGCTCGGCCGGTGCCGAGGAGGAACTAGGCCTCATCATCAACTGCGACATCAAGTGCCGCATGCGGGAGGCGGACAGTGAGTGAAGAACACAGCACAGGCCCGCCCGGGTCCGTCCGTCAGAGGACGCCGGACGTCCGACGACCGTTGGCGGACGGTCGGGTTCTGACGGACTTCCAGCCCGCAGACTCCAGGAACACGGAAGCAGGCAAGATGCCTGCACCACAGGAAATCATGCAGGAAAGCGAGCCGAACCTCACTGCAGGTTCCTGCATGCTGAAGGAGCCGAACCTCGCAAGAATCGTTCAAGACGCATTGCTCCATTTCGAGGGACAGCGCTACCTCCTGAGTGCCTGGTGCATCATGCCCAACCACGTGCATCTTGTGGTCACCTCTTTGCCCGGACACGACTTGTCCACCATTCTGCACTCCTGGAAATCCTTCTCGGCAAACGGAATCAACCGGCGTCAAGGAAAAACAGGTCCCCTCTGGGAACGCGAATCCTTCAACCATATGATCCGCTCCGAAGACCATTGGAGGCTCTTTGTCCAATACATTGAGGAGAATCCCGTCGAGGCAAAACTGTGCGGATTTCCCGCGGAATGGCCATTCAGCAGTTGTGGTGCAGGCCCGCCCGGGTCCGTCCGTCAGAGAGCGCCGGACGTCCGACGACCGTTGGCGGACGGTCGGGTTCTGACGGACTTCCAGCCTGCGTCTGAACTTGAGCTGGTAAACCCAAGAGGATTGCCCTTTGCGCCACCCAAGAGCAGAGGAGAACTTCCGCACATACACAAAGAAGGCGTGACCTACTTCCTAACATTTCGGCTTCTCGATGCAGTGATTCTGAATTCAAATAGGGCAGGCTGGAAGCCTGCACCACAAAAATAGGCTGGAAGCCTGCACCACAAAAATAGGCTGGAAGCCTGCACCACAAGAATAGATGGGCACCACAAAAATAGATGGGTGGACCACAAGAAGGTCTGCCTGTTACCCTGACTCACTCAGATATCAGCAGTTGTGGTGCAGGCTTCCAGCCTGCGTCTGAACGCGGATGAAGTGTTCATCGCGCACATCACCCCCGCAGGCCAGACCGCCCGCCTGGCCGATCTGCTCAAGCAGTGGCGGACGCCCTTCCTCCCCGAGCGATGACCGCCGTCAACCCGCCGGCTACCGACAGGGCATATATGGCTTGCGCTAGCTGGGGACGGCCGTCAGGGGTTGGGTGAGGGCTATGCTGAGAACCTGGTCCATATCCTCGACGAAGTGGAAGTGGAGCGCCCTCTTGGCGTAGGCGGGTATCTCCTCCAGGTCCTTTTCGTTCTCGGCTGGGAGGATGACGTTGGGTATGCCTGCCCGATGGGCGGCGAGAACCTTCTCCTTGACGCCGCCTACGGGGAGCACCTTGCCCCGCAGGGTGACTTCGCCGGTCATCGCCACGTCCTTGCGCACGGGTATCTCGGAGAGGGCGGAGAGAATGGCGGTGGCCATCGTCACGCCTGCCGAGGGGCCCTCCTTGGGAACCGCGCCGGCTGGGGCATGGATGTGGACGTCCCTTTGTTCGAGCGGTTTGCCGAAACGGCCGATCTTTCTGGCCACGCTGCGCGCATAAGTCAGAGCGGTTTGCCCCGACTCCCTCATTACCTCGCCTAGACGCCCCGTCAGCACCAAGTCACCCTTGCCGTCAACGAAGGTGACCTCGATGGAGAGCAAGTCGCCGCCGGCTTCGGTCCAGCCGAGGCCGGTGGCAACTCCCACCTCGTCCTTTTTCTCGGCGGACCCATAGTGGAAACGGGGCGGGCCGAGGAACTTGTGGAGATTCTTCTCGGTGATGCGGACTTTCTGCCCTCTGCCGGACGCCTTCTCCCGCGCCACTTTGCGGCAGGCCTCGCCGATGGATCGCTCCAGGTTTCGCACCCCGGCCTCTTTGGTATACTGGCGGATCATCCGGCTGAGGGCGCCCTCGTTGATGGTGAGGTCTTCCGGGCTGAGGCCGCTGGCGGTCAATTCCTTGGACATGAGGAACTGGATCGCGATCTGCATCTTCTCGTCCTCGATGTAGCCCGGAAACTCGATGACCTCCATGCGATCCCTCAGAGCGGGGATGATGGAGTCAAGGAAGTTGGCGGTGGTGATGAAGAGGACTTCGGAGAGGTCGAAGGGAACCTCGATGAAATGGTCGGTGAAGGAATTGTTCTGTTCCGGGTCGAGCACCTCGAGGAGGGCCGCGGAGGGGTCGCCTCGGAAGTCCATTCCCACCTTGTCTATCTCGTCCATCATGAAGACGGGGTTTTTGTCACCGGAGCGGAAGATGGTCTGGATGATGCGGCCGGGAAGAGCCCCGACGTAGGTTCTGCGGTGCCCCCTGATCTCGGCCTCATCCCGGACCCCTCCCAGAGAGAGGCGGATGAACTTCCTGCCCAGGGCGCGGGCAATGGACTTGCCGATTGAGGTCTTTCCGGTGCCGGGAGGACCGACGAAGCAGAGGATGGGGGACCTGACGTTGCTGCCAGCCAACATCCTGACCGCCAGGAACTCGAGGACTCTCTCCTTCACCTTCTTCAGGCCGTAGTGATCCTCCTCCAGGATCTTTTGGGCGGCGTCTATATCCTGATTATCCTCGGTTCTCTTGCTCCAGGGAAGCCCCACCAGCCAATCGAGGTAGTTGCGGATCACCACCCCCTCGGGGGAGATGGAGGGGGTGCGGCGGAGCCGCACGAGTTCCTTTTCGGTCTTGTCCTTCGCCTCCGCGGGCATGTTGGCCGCCTCAATCTTCTTGCGGTAGTCCTCGGTCTCCTCCGCATAGCCGGTTTCCTGGCCGAGTTCTTCCTCGATGACGCGCAATTGCTCCCTGAGGAAGGCCTCCCTTTGGGTGGAGTGGATGCCCTCTTTGACCTTCGACTCTATCTCGTTCTCGACCTCGAGGAGGTGTACCTCGTTGACCAGGAGGCGGAATATCGCCTCCAAACGCTCCTCAACGGGGAATATCTCGAGAATCTTCTGCTTGCTTTCCAGGCGGGCTGGCAGATGCGCCGCCACCAGGTCCGCGAGCCGCCCCGGATCGGTGAGGTTCATTGCAGTAGCCAGCGCCTCCGGGGAGATGTTGCGGCTCAGGCTGACCGCCTTGTCGAACTGGCTGACTATCCCGCGCATCAGGGCTTCCGTCTTTATCGAAGGCTCGTAAGGTTCCTCAGCGGGCATGGCCTCGGCAATCATGAAGGGATCGAGTTGGGGGTAGTCAAGGATTTGCATCCTTTGCAGGCCCTCGACCATTACCCGCATGGTGCCCTGAGGCGTCTGGACGGCGTGGACGCAGTTGCAGAGCGTCCCCACGCTATAGAGGTCGTTCGGCCCGGAGTCCTCGATCTCTCCCGATTTCTGGGTCACCACCAGGATCTTCTGGTCGCTCGCCATCGCCTGGTTGACGGCCGTCATCGAGCGGCGCCTTCCCACGCTCAGCGGATGAGCCATGGCCGGGAAGATGACCACGTCCCTCAGGGGCAAAACCGGGTAGCGACGGACTTCAGCGCCGCGGGAGGCAATATCCTCTTCCACCATTACCTCACCTATCAGGCGCTCTTCTTCTCTTTCTCAAGGGCGCGAACTTCCTCGTGGGTCAGGAGTTTGGGCACCTTCGCTCCGGAGACAACCGATGCGTCAATCAGGCAGCGGGCGACCCTGGGGTTGGAAGGTATCTCAAACATGACGTCGAGCATGAGTTCTTCGAGGATGGCCCGGAGGGCTCTGGCGCCGGTCTTTCTCTTCATGGCTTCCTGCGCCACCTTCCTGAGCGCCCCGTCGGTGAAGAGAAGTTCGACATTGTCTATCTCGAAGTATTGCTTGTATTGTCGAATGAGGGCATCCTTCGGCTCGGTCAGGATCCTCACCAGGGCGCTTTCATCCAGCGGATCCAGGGGGGCCACCACCGGAAGCCTGCCCACGAATTCCGGAATCAGGCCGTATTGCAGGAGATCGTCCGGGATGACGTTGTGAAGGATGGTGGCGTCCTGTTCGGCTCGGGACTTTAGGTCAGCCCCGAATCCCAGCCTCTGCTGGCCCAGCCGCCGGGCCACGATGTCGGCCAGTCCTTCGAAGGCGCCGCCGCAGATGAACAGGATCCCCCGGGTGTCTATCTGGATATATTCCTGCTGGGGATGCTTCCTTCCCCCTTGCGGGGGCACGTTAGCCACCGTTCCTTCCAGGATTTTGAGCAGCGCCTGTTGCACGCCCTCGCCGGAGACGTCCCTGGTTATGGAGGGATTGTCGGATTTGCGCGCGATCTTGTCTATCTCGTCAATGTAGATTATGCCGCGTTCGGTTTTTTCCAGGTCGAAGCCGCTGGCGGCGTAGAGGCGGAGCAAGATGTTCTCAACGTCCTCCCCCACATAGCCGGCTTCGGTAAGGCTGGTCGCGTCGGAGATGGAGAAGGGCAGGTCGAGAAGTTTCGCCAGCGTCTTCGCCAGCAGGGTCTTGCCGGTGCCGGTAGGACCGAGGAGAAGCAAATTGGTCTTGTCCAGTTCCACTTCCTTGGCTCGCGGAGAGAATTGCCGCTTATAGTGGTTATACACGGCGACGGAAAGCGTTTTCTTCGCTTTCTCCTGCCCGACCACATATTCGCAGAGGAAGTCGTGGATGCGTTTTGGCGTGGGTATGGTTACCCGTTCCGCCGGCAAGGACGATAGTTCGCCCTTCGGCCTCTGTGCCTCAAGCACTTCCGCGCAGACAAAAACGCACTCAGCGCAGATATAGGCGTCCTGCGTGCCGGCCAGGGTTCCGGCGTCCAGTTTGGTCCGGCCGCAAAAAGAACAGCGGGGTTCCCTCATGTTTCTGCCTCCGTCCCCATAATTCCACCCGATACAACCATTCTATCTCCTACCATGTTCGAGTGCTCGCCCCGCCCAGTCACCCGATCAGGTTCCTTTCCCCTCCGTTGCCGCTTTGTCGGTGATTTCTCTCTCCGCCACCACCCGGTCAATGAGCCCATATTCTCTTGCTTCTTCCGCCGACATGAAGAAGTCGCGGTCGGTGTCCGCCTCGATCTTCTCGATGGGCTGGCCGGTATGCTTGGAAAGTATCTCGTTGATGGTCCTCTTTGCCCTCAACACTTCCTTGGCCCGAAGGTCAATGTCACTCGCCTGCCCTCCACCCATGGAGGGCACCCAAACCTGGTGGATGAGCACCCTGCAATACGGCAGCGCAGAGCGCTGGCCCTTCGTGCCGGCCGCCAGGAGAACTGCCGCCACGCTGGCTGCCTGGCCGACGCAGAAGGTGCGCATGGGTGGATGGATGAAGCGCATGGTATCGTAGATGGCCAGTCCGGCGGTAACCGATCCTCCAGGGCTGTTGATATAGAGGTCTATCGGCTCCTCGTATTCCTCCTTCTCCAGGAAGAGCAACTGGGCGATGACCAGGTTGGCCAGGTCGTCGTCAATCTCCGAGCCGATGAAGATTATCCGGTCCTTCAGGAGACGCGAGTAAATGTCATACGCCCTCTCTCCCCGGGGCGTCTGCTCCACAACATAAGGTATCAACATGCTCGATCAAACCTCCCTTTCCGCGGTCCTTGCCGCCACTTGAAGCGCAAAAACGCGGTCAGCCCTATCCAGTCACTCGCTGGCAGGGTTCTCCAGCGGTTTCACGACCGCATTGGCGTAGAGGAAGTCGGCGACCTTGCCCCGGAACATATCGGACTCCACCCTGCCCATCAGGGCATCCCTGTCCGGGTCGTCCTCCGCCATCTCCGGTCGAAGTTGGTGCAGTTTCTGGTGAACTTCCTCCTCGGTAACCTCTATTCCCTCTCGTTGGGCTATCTCGTATACCACCAACCGATCCTTAATTGCCTCCCGGGACTTCTCCAGGATGTCCGAGAATACCTGCTCGACCGATGCCGGCCCCTTCGCCCCTTTTTCGTCGAGGCTGAACCCTCGCTCCCGCAGTTCCTCCACGAAGGTCGCCAGCCGGGAAGACGCCAAACGAATCGTGGAATAGGCCGGCACCTCCGCCTCCGCCCTGTTGGAAGCATCCCTCAGCAGCCGCTCTTTGATCTCCTCGTGGGCCTCCTGCCGCGAGCGGGAGGCAACCTCCTCCTCTATCTCCTGCAAGAGGGCCTCGATGCTCTCCTTTCCATACCTTGCCTTGACCCATTCCGCCGTCAGTTCCGGCACTTCTTTCCGGAGGACGGCTTTCACCTTGATCTTGTATCTGCCGACCGGCCCGGCTTTTTCCTCTCCGGGCTCTTCATCGAGTTCTCTCTCGTCTCCCACCTTCGCTCCGATCAATCCCTCGCGCAGGGCCTTGTTGAGGCCTGGTTCGCCCAAGTCCAGGTGCGCTTTCTCTCGCACCATCCGAAGGGAGCCGTCAAGCCAGTACTCCAGGTGAACCTCCACCACCTCTCCCTCCTCGACTTCCCCCTCTTCGGGCAGCAGGCGGACCTGGGCCTTCCTCAATTCCTCGAGCATATCTCGGGCCTTCTGTTTGGGATCGGGCGCTTCGGGAAGGGAGACTTCCAGCCCCTTGTAGTCGCCCAGTTTGACCTCCGGCCTTTCCACCAGGCTCAGTTGCAATACGAACTCGGAACCTTCCTCCAGCGAGTAGTTCTCCAGACTCGGCCGCCCCATAGGCTTGAGGTCGTATCTTTCCAGACACTCCTTTACAGCCTCAGGCATGAGCCTTTCCAGGACCTGGTTGCGGATGCTCTTCCGATCCAGTCTCGAACGCACTACGCTGATGGGCGCCTTGCCCCGGCGGAAGCCGGGAACTTTCAAGTTCTGCGCGGCTTCATTGTAGGCCTCTTCAAAGGCCTTCTGCACCCGCTCGGCCTCTAGCGTTACCGTGCAGGAAGCAACCCCTTTATCTCTGAAAATGTCCACTACCACTCTTCTTCGCCTCTGGTTTCTAAGTAGTTCGTCTCACTTCTTGGCTGGCGCTGTGGGCCCTTCGACTGCGCTCAGGGTCGTGAGCCTGTCGAACGATATTTTGGAGCGGAAGACGGGATTCGGACCCGCGACCTTCTGCTTGGCAAGCAGACGTTCTACCACTGAACTACTTCCGCTCGTCCAGGGCCCGGGGCTGAAAAGTCACATCTCCAGGCCGCAAGCCTCACCCCGAAAGCGGTTCGACCGTGCTCACCGCCGTGAGCTTGCCGAACGGGAGAGTGGGCGAGGGGAGATTCGAACTCCCACGGGAGGTCCCACATGATCCTAAGTCATGCATGTCTACCATTCCATCACTCGCCCGAAAGAACAGGGAGCAGGAGGGGGGGGGACAAATGCCCGCCCGACCGTCCATCCACACCTGGACGGACGGTCGCGGCCCGCTCGCCATGCTTCCGAAATCCCCGAAGCCTCCGCCTATTTTCTCGTGCGAGTCCACTTTCACCGTCCGTATCTCCTGCCTGACTGTTCACCCTTTATGCGATTATGGGCCGTGAAGGACTCGAACCTTCGACCTTGGGATTAAGAGTCCCCTGCTCTACCAACTGAGCTAACGACCCGACCGTTCACCATCGCAAACGCCATTCTACCATATTCCGCTTTGCCCGCGCCAGTAGGATACGGCGGGTGGGTCTTCTATCCATGGAATGCCCGGACTTGACAGGGCTTGCTTGCAGCAATTAGGGTGGGAGAGGTTGGCTGTCGCACGCAGTCAGAAAGACGGACAGCGAGGAGTGCGGTAGGTTGCCGGGACCCGGAAGCGAATCTCGCTGCCTTCGAAGTTGCGGTAGGTCCCACGAAAGCAAGAGGCCGCGCCCGGAGCTGGGAATTGTGGAGGCAGGACAGCACCATACAAGCCGCGGATACTTGCTTCGTCTGTCAAGAGTGTGCCTGTTTTGACGTCGCAGAGGGTGTCTGATGAGGATCATCGGCCTATTGCCCCGTTTGCGGAAGCCAAGCCTACGGCTGGGAACTATCCTGGTTGGAGCGATGGCCGCGGCCCTGACCGTAGTCCTGTTCGCGAGCCGGCCCAGCTGGCTACAGCTTCTCGATCTGCGCACGGTGGACCTGCGATTCCGCGCCCGACCAGCCCGCCAGCCCCACCCGGGCATTATCATGATCGGAGTTGACGATGCCAGCCTTAAGCAGATCGGGCACTGGCCCTGGCGCAGAGACGTGCACGCCCGGATGGTCAAGTTGCTCAGTCAAGCCGGAGCCCGCGCTATCATCTTTGACATAGCCTTCCAAGGCCAAGATGACCTTACGGCGGACGACGACTTGTGCCAGGCTGCCGCACAGGCGGGGACTGTGGTCTGCGCCTGTTTAGGGGAGGGAGGCGGCGCGGACGCCAGTGAGCCTGCACAGAGAACCGGAGAGGAGTCCTCTCCTCTCCCTTCTCGCTTTTCGTTTCCGCAAGGAAATGTGTTATACACTGCCCACTCCCAAGTCCTTTCCTGCCGGCAGGCGTTGGTTCCGTTCAGCAAACTGCTAGAGACTGTGAAGGGCGTTGGCTTTGCCGACTTGCCTCTGGAGCCGGATGCCACCATGAGGTCTGTCCCCCTGATCATCAATTACCAGGGGCGGCTTTATCCTCATCTGGTGAGCCGGGCAGTCATTGATTTCCTAGGTTTCGACCTTGGCAGCGCCCAACTCACCCTGGGGAAAACTCTGCGACTCCCCAATCTTTCCATGCCGGTGGATGCCTCGGGCAAAATGCTCATTAACTACACCACCTCGGCGAGTTGGCTGCGACAAACCTATTCTTATGCCCAAGTGCTGATGGGGGAGGCTCCGCTGGCCAGTTTCAAAGATAAACTCGTGTTCGTCGGCGTCTGCGCGCCGGGGGTGGGCAACAGCGGGGCCACTCCCTTCGGCGAGGAAATCTACCATACCCTTGCGCTGGCTAACGCAGTGAACACCATCCTACAGGGGCAATTCCTGCGGGAGGTTGGGCAGGGCGGACAATTGGCCCTTCTGGTGCTCTTTGCCTTACTGCCTTGTTTGGCCGTCTCTTTACTGCGCCCAGTGGGTGCTGGAGTCGGTTGTGGAGCGCTGCTGGTGGGCTGGTTGGGGTTCTCTCTCCTGGTTTTCAATGGACGTAATTTGCTGTTGCCGGTGGTTTACCCCGTGTTCGCCCTGATATTCACCTTCGTGGGCACCAGTGTATACAAGCACCAGGTTGAGCAGCGAGAGAGGCACCTGCTGAGGCGGGCCCTCGAGCATTACCTGCCCAACAGCGTGCTGAACAAGGTCCTGGCCGATCCCAGAGCGCTGGCTTTGGGGGGAGAACGGCGGGAGGTTACCATCCTCTCGGCGGACGTCGTGGGCTTCACCGCGACCGCGGAAGCGGTAGGGCCGAAGCGGTTGGTTCAGGTGATGAATGAGTATTTCACCAGGATGGCCGAAATCGTCTTGGAGCACGGGGGCACTCTGGACAAGTTCGCTGGTGACGGCTTGCTGACCTTCTTTGGTGACCCGCTACCTATGGAGGATCAGGCCGACCAGGCGGTCAGCGCAGCCATAGAGATGCAGCAGGCCTTAAGGCAAATGCGCGAACATTGGCGTGCCGTAGGTCTGCCCGAACTCAGAAGCCGCATTGGCATCAATAGCGGAGAGGCCATTGTGGGCAACCTGGGGGCGGAAAAATACATGAACTATACGGTGGTCGGCGACCCGGTGAATGTCGCCTGTCGCCTGCAAGGACAGGCTGCCCCTGACCAAATACTGGTCGGAGCGGCGGTAAAGCAGAAACTG
>Ga0315294_10003732_pt1 | contig 16622 bp, 13 predicted proteins | sample YL17G13_40_MG_FD_203626 | JGI IMG/M metagenome (GOLD analysis project Ga0315294, IMG submission 203626) | Sediment microbial communities from Yellowstone Lake, YNP, Wyoming, USA - YL17G13_40 | ecosystem: Environmental > Aquatic > Freshwater > Lake > Sediment | place: USA: Wyoming | collected... | reverse complement strand
TTTTGAAGATGCTTCTCTTTTGGGATGAGGGCAATTCGTTATAGCCATCTCTTTTGAGACGTTCCTGAACCTGGGCCGCTGAAAGCCCTTTTAGATTTTGCAGTTCCAATTCGGATAACATCGAATACCCTTTTTACTTGAATCGGTGAGTATATTGGATATGCCCGGCAAAAGCAACGAACGCAGACGCCAACGATTTTATTAGTCGCTGTTACTATTTTCCTGGCGACGATAAATGCGTCTTTCGACCCATTTCACCGCTTCCAGCACCGGCGAAACCGTGAACGCCAAAACAACGACTATTACCCAGTCCACAAAAGGCAAACTGTAAGTGCCGAAAGGACGATGCAAAACCGGCAAATAGACAATCACAAACATCACTAATAATTCCGCCAGAATGGCCCAGTTGAGCCACTTGTTGGCAAAAGGTTTGTTGAGCACCGAGTGACGGTCGGAGCGGAAGTTGTAGGCCTTGAAGAATTGTATAAGTACAAGCGACATAAACGTCATCGTCATCGCTTCTTCGGTGCTTCTGCCTGAACGCAACGCCCAGACAAAAAGCCCCAGATTGACAATAGTTGACCAGACGCCGCCCGCCGTCATAAGGGCAACAACGGGTCTGGTGAAAATGCCGGTGCGGGGGTTGCGCGGTTTGCGCCGCATAAGGTCTTTCTCAGGCGGGTCAACGGCCAAAGCAAGAGCAGGCAGGCCATCAGTGAAGAGATTGACGAAGAGGATTTGGACCGCGCTCAAAGGCATCGGCATACCGGCAAGCGTAGCGACACCCATCAAGCCCATTTCGCCAAGATTGGATGAGAGCAGGTACATCAGGTATTTTTTGATATTGCTGAAAATTCCCCGGCCTTCCTCAACAGCCGCGACAATTGAAGCGAAATTATCGTCGGTAAGCGTCATAGCAGCCGCCTCCTTGCTGACATCGGTGCCGGTTATGCCCATCGCGATACCAATATCAGCTTTTTTCAGGGCGGGCGCATCATTGACCCCGTCGCCGGTCATCGCGACAATCTGGCCATTCTTTTGCAGGGCTGTAACTACGCGCAGCTTGTGCGCGGGGGAAACGCGGGCGTAAACCTCGATGTTCCGCACCTCTCGCTCAAGCTCGGCATCCGGCATCGCCTCTAATTCGTCGCCGGTAACGACTCGCCCGGCTTTGAGAATACCCAATTCGCGGGCTATCGCCTGGGCTGTAATGGGATGGTCGCCGGTAATCATTACCACTTTTATGCCTGCGTCCTCACAGGTCTGTACGGCGGCTTTGGCTTCGGGACGGGGCGGGTCAATCATCCCCACAAAACCAAGAAAAGTCATTTCGCGTTCAGCCGACTCAAGCGTGGCATTCGACTTCGACGCCACTGCTAATACGCGCATCGCTTCGCCTGCCATCCGGTGAGCCGCTTCCAAAATCGCCGTCCTGCCTGCAGCATCAAGCATCGTTTCCCCGTTATCGGTCAACTGCTTTGCACAAGAATCGAGGATTACTTCCAGCGCACCTTTGGAGCAGGCAATAACTCCCTGCTTAGCGGTGTGCAATGTTGTCATTCGCTTGGTTTCTGAGGTGAATGGTATTTCATTTATTCGCGGGAACTGCTTATCAAGGTCGGCCTTATCCAGCCCGATTTTAGCGGCAGCCACAACCAGCGCACCTTCGGTCGGGTCGCCCTTGATACCCCAGTGGCTGTCTGACTCGTTACGAACTATGTGCGCATCCGAGGCCAGGATAGCCGCCTGCAAAAACTGCTTCAGTCCACTGGACGGCTCTACTGGAACACCATTAAACGAATATTGGCCTTGTGGTTCATATCCAGCACCGGACACATCCAGCACTTTCCCGGCAACATAAACCTTGCGAACCGTCATCTCGTCCTTAGTCAGCGTTCCGGTCTTGTCGGAGCAAATAACGGAAGTGCTGCCGAGCGTTTCGACCGCCGAGAGACGGCGCATCAGGGCGTGGCGACGAACCATACGCTGCACGCCAATGGCTAATGAAATGGTAACTACGGCGGGCAGGGCCTCGGGGACGACGGCGACCGCCAGCGCGACGCCGAATATGAGCATTTCAACAAATGGCTGACCACGCATAAGACCCATAACGACAATAACGGACACAATCACAAGAGCAGCCCAGGCAAGCGCCCGGCCAACCTTATCGAGATTCTCCTGGAGCGGCGTTCTGCCTGTTTCGACCGTCTGCAACATCTGGGCAATCTTGCCGAACTCGGTATTCATACCCGTGGCGACGATAACGGCGCGGCCCCTGCCATAAGTTGCCGCTGTCCCCGCGTAGGCGATATTTCTGCGGTCGCCCAAGGCGGGATTGGGGCTGTCTATGGGAGCGGTATTTTTCTCCACCGGCACCGATTCGCCCGTAAGAGCGGCTTCTTCAATCTGTAAGTTGACGGCTTCTATCAAACGGGCATCGGCAGGGATTTTGTCGCCCGCGCGCAGAATAATAACGTCGCCCGGCACAAGCTCGCGAGCAGGGACATTGGTCTCCCGCCCGTCACGAATGACATTGGCGGTCGGGGCAGCCATTTGGCGCAGGGCTTCGATGGCGCGTTCGGCGCGATATTCCTGCACAAAACCCAGCAGAACGGCAAGCAGCACGATAACCGCTATCGCAATCGCCTCGATTTCGTGGCCGAGAAAAGCTGACAACGCGGTAGCGATAAGCAGAATGATAATCAGCACATTTTTGAACTGTTGCAGAAGCAGCGTCCAGGGGGATACGCGATGTGCCGCCTGCAGCTCATTCGGGCCGTATTCACTAAGCCGGCGTCTGGCTTCCTGCTCATTCAACCCGGCAGCAGCGTCTGTGTTCAATTTTGCCAGACAATCCATCGTTGACAGCATCCACCAGTTATTCATATACCGTATCTCCTAACAAAACCGGCTTAAATTTCAAAACCGAGATCACAAAATCAGCTATCGGTCGCCGAAGCAAGTGCCGACCGAACGAGCCGATATTATCAACGGGTATTCGACAGGGACATTTCGCGGGCCTTTAGCGGCCTCTTCAATGGGGACGGCTGTTATATCATTGCCTTTGACCGCCGCCATATACCCAAACTGACGGGTTTCAATCAGTTCAACCGCTTTTGTCCCTAAGCGAGTCGCGAGAACCCTGTCTGTCGGGGTGGGAGTGCCGCCCCTTTGCAGATGGCCGAGAACAACCTGACGGGTCTCTATACCCGTCGCATCCTCAATCTGTTTACCCAGCACAAAACTTACGCCGCCGAGACGCACCTGTTCGGGGCTGTTTTTTACGATTTGCCTGACGACAACATCGCCGCCTATCGGTTTTGCCCCTTCCGAAATAACCACGATGCTGAATCTTTTACCCATCCGATTCCTGTCTTTGACTTTGCGGACAATAGATTCGATATTATAAGGAATTTCGGGTATAAGGATTATATCGCCCCCGCCCGCGACGCCCGAATAAAGCGCAATCCAGCCCGCGGTCCTGCCCATCACCTCGACAATCATCACCCGGTGATGCGACTGGGCGGTGGTATGCACGCGGTCAATGGCCTCGGTCGCGATTGAGACGGCGGTATCGAAACCAAATGTAACATCCGTCCCCCGCAGGTCGTTATCAATGGTCTTGGGAACAGCCACAATGGGGACGCCTTCTTTGTGAAACCTGTTCGACACAAATAACGTCCCGTCGCCGCCTATGCAGACAAGGCACTCGACGCCGAGCTTCTTAAAATTGGCGATAACCGTTTTCGAGACATCGCGGAAATGAAGCTTCTTTCCTTCGCCTGTGGCGTATCTGTATGGGTCCGACTTGTTTGACGTGCCGAGAATCGTGCCCCCTACGGTCAAAATACCTGATACGTCGGCATAATGAAGCTTTCGCCACTTGCGGTTAATAAGCCCCTCGTAGCCGTCTTCTATGCCAATAACATCCATTCCAAACTGGATAATCGCTTTCTTGGCGACCGCCCTGATTACCGCGTTTGTTCCCGGGCAGTCCCCGCCGCCTGAAAGTATCGCAATCGACCTTGTTCTTTTCATATATTCCTCACGAATCCATTTATTTTCGCAGCAAGTATAACAACACCATCATCTTGAGTCGAGATTCCGATTTAACTGTCGCTGCATGTCCTTGAAGCGGTTTGTTTCGTCGAAGCCGAGCAGGATTATAGGGAAGGCCGTCTTATTGTGTAATAACGGCTCATCCATATCGACCCATTCGCGGCAAAGTTCGCCATCGGGCGTGCCTGGTATCGGTGAAAAATCGGCTAACATCCCCCTTATGCCGAGATGATTCACAAAACGCATCGACTCTTCCAAATCAGCAATGTTCGTTTTCGGGTGTCCGAGAATTTGATAGGCCGTGATATTGTTAGATTCGGCACCCGCTAATTTCAGATTCTCCACCGCATCCGCTAACTCCTCTGAAAAAACTTTTGAGCCGGTTTGCTTCTGCCAATCTCTCGAGGTACTTTCAAAACCAAGATAAAAACACTTGAAGCCCGCCCGCACCATTAAATCCGCGAGTTCTTTTGTTACAAACCGGGCGTTAATGGCGTTTGGGCTGTGAAAATTGATACCCCCCGTGGCACGGGCTTCCAGCCCGTGAGAACACGGCCAGGATGGCCGTGCCACAATAACCTCATTAAAAAACGGAATAAGGACATTTTTCGCGTCGAATAACAAAGCATCATCATAAAACGCGACGTTTCTCACTCCAAGTTTTACAAGAAGTTCCAGTTCCGCCAGCGACCTTTCCAAAGACCGGGGCCGAAATTTGCCATATACTTTTGGCACAAGACAATACGTGCATTCAAACGGACAGCCATCGCTCAGCTTTAACGCCCCGACGCTTAATTTATCGTATGCCTCCCAAAGCCCCGGCTGACTCAAATCCGGTGCAAGCCCCGTGAAATCCCAAACCGGCTCAAGATTATTTCCCTCGACAAGCAAATCCGCTCCGAGCTTTTCGGCGTGGCTATGACACAGCGTTACATAATTGCCGCCGATTATTATTTTAGCGGCAGGCATCGCCCGCCTGATATCCTCAATTACCTCCCGCACACCCGGATACCAGTAGGTCATTACCGTGCCGATAAAAACAAAGTCATAGTCCGTGTGTGTGGTGAGAAAATCCCGAAAGACCGACCTCGGCAGACCAAACCGTCTGAAAGAACGCGGTATATCTCTCAAACAATCAGGATTGGGAATTTTCTCGAAATAGAACCTGCCCCTGCTCCACTGGTCGTTCTTGATTTCTTTGTGAGTCGCGTAAAAAGGATGCAGGCGGTCGAGGTAATCGAAGAGGGTAAATTCCGCCCTGCCGCGAAGGTATCCCGCAATGCTCAACAAGCCATAGGGCTTGAGCCAGAAGTCGTACGCGGCAAAATCGTATATCGGCGGATTTACAAGTAATATCTTTGGCAACGCAGACACAATCCGATTACCTTAAAAACGATACAAAAAAAATCATCGACCAGCATCGGCAATTGGCGTTTTTTGTCAATAGTTTTCTGATGAGGCGAGAACAACTTAATGGTGATGAGAATCCGCGGTTTTTTGGGGGCGGTCAGGCCAGCCAAGAACATCGAAAAGAAAATAACTCGACCGCTTTATCATTTCAACCGGCGTGCAGGGCGTCATCTCAAGCGAACCAATAACGTCGTTATTATATTTCTTCAGCGACTCAAGCAGATAATCAAAGTCATTATGATTCGCCCCGCCTGAACAGCCAAGAGGCCTGTGGTCGTCGCAACTTCCGTTGTGGTCGGTAAGATGCAAATGAGCGGTCCTTTTCGCAAGCGTATCAACATACTCATTGAAACTGTGCTCAGCATCACAGATAGCAAAGCCGGTGTCTAAGCAATACCATATCGACTTGAACCGACCGCCGATATCCCTGAGCATATCCAGCGGCCCTGTTTCTATACAAAGTTTTACGCCCTCATCTTTTGCCATCCCGACAACTTCGCCGATAAAATCCCCATCGTCGGCATTTTTGCCCTGCATTCGCAAACTCTGCAAATCGGCAACGATATTGGCTTTGAGCAGTTTCGCGCAGCCGATTTGCTCCACCCACTGCTCAATGCTCGGATTATCATTACGGGAGCGCATCGAGACCAGCATATCTTCGGTAGCCGACGCAAGCCGAGGCCAGTCACGCTTGTCATACCGGCACTCATCAAGCCCGCCAAGATTGGGCCAAAGCTCCACGCCCAAACCGAGCGTCCGCAGCAGGTCACATTCCTGCTCCAGAGACAATCGGTTCTGCCGACCCCAAAACGCCATTGTTGAGACAACGTACCTGATTTTCATCCGGGCACTCCCGTATAAAGTTAAGTTCCTACCCCTATATAAAGTGTGGGTATTACACATATCGATTGAAAATCGACCAATCTTCAGCTATTTCGCAAAACTACGCCCTGGTCTGGTAATATCGCAAATGCCAATACGCCCAGCCAATCCTCATTTATCACCCTGAAAAACCCTTAAAAGCCAAACTATTAAGACAAAACAGCGTCTCACAACCCTAAACTTGTCTAAAAATCCTATTGATTTATACGCCGAGTACGCTAAAATAGTGCTTTTGATTGTTCAGGAGTTTATTATGAAGAAAGAAATACATCCTAAATACGACAAGGTCGTGGTTCACTGCGGCTGCGGAAACACCTTTGAGACCCGCAGCACCGTAAGCGAAATCCACGCGGAAATTTGCTCGGCCTGCCACCCATTCTACACGGGCAAGCAGAAGTATGTTGACACCGCGGGCCGAGTCGAACGTTTCCAGAAAAAGTACGGCACCGACTACTTCAAAAAACAGAAAAAGTAGTTCTCAGCCGAATCACTATCAGGGCTCCTTTTTTGGTCGTTTGGGCAAGAACGGAGCCCTGATTGTTTATTACCCCCACAAGTAAATTACCGGGACAATACTATGCCTGAAGCAAATACGCCTTTAATTACGAAACTGACCGAGCTTGAGGCCCGCTTTGACGAATTGAAGAAGCAGATGGAAAACCCTGACATCGCGTGCGATTCCACCAAACTGATTGCGCTCGCAAAGGAGCAGGGCAAACTCAAGGGACTGGTTGCAAAGTATCGCGACTACAAGAAAGTCGCCGCGGAGGCGGTACATGCAGAACAACTGATAAACAGCAACTCAACTGAGCCAGAGCTTAAGGATATGGCAAAAGAGGAACTCCAGCAGCTTGACGCCAAAAAGACATCGCTGCTCGCGGAACTACAGGACAAGCTGCTTACCGCCGACGATGCTTCTATCGGCTCTGTCATAATGGAAATCCGCGCCGGCACGGGCGGTGAAGAAGCCGCCCTGTTCGCACGCGACCTTTATACTATGTACACAAAATACGCGACCGACCGCGGCTGGAAACTGGAAGACCTCGATTTCAGCGCCACGGACAGAGGCGGGTTCCGCGAAATTATTTTCGGCATCAAAGGCGAAGGAGTGTGGACGGAACTGGGTTACGAGGGCGGCGGGCATCGCGTCCAAAGAGTTCCGGAAACCGAGGCACAGGGCAGAATTCACACGTCCGCGGCAACAGTCGCCGTGCTGCCCGAGCCGGAGGAAGTTGACATCCAGATAAACCCCGACGACGTCGTTGAGCAGGTATGCAGGTCAAGCGGCCCGGGTGGTCAAAAAGTCAACAAGACGAGCAGCGCGATACGCCTCGAACACATCCCGACAGGAATCACCGTCCGTATGCAGGAAGAAAAAAGCCAGCATAAAAACCGCGCCAAGGCGTGGCGTATCCTGCGAGGCCGGCTTTATGAATTTTACGAGAGCAAGAGAGTGGCTGAACGCGAAGCCAAACGTAAAACGATGATTGGCTCGGGCGACCGCAGCGAAAAAATCAGAACCTATAATTTTCCGCAGAACCGCGTTACCGACCACAGAATCAATCTGTCGCTTTACACCTTAGACAAAATAATAGCCGGCGAAGCAGGTGAATTGTTCAAAGCGCTGAAAGAACACGATATTCAGGAACGGCTGAAAAACCTTTAATCTTTGTAGTCCCGTAAGGGACACCTGACGGTGGGCGGGGTTTACCCCGCCGATAACTATGGTAATCGTTGTAACGGGGCTGGTCGGGCTGGACAAAAAAAACTACCTTGAAAAGGTATGCGAATATGCCGGTCTGCGAGGCAAAGAACTAACGCTGTGCAATATCGGGGATATGATGTACGCCGAGGCGCCGGACATCGCGCCGGGAAAAATCTTAGACATACCATTAAAACGGCTGCACTCGCTTCGCCGAAGCGTTTTCAAAGACGTCATCGCAAAGGCGAAAAAAGCACCGAACCTTATCGTTAACACGCACGCCACTTTCCGCTGGCGGCACGGTTTGTTCCCGGCGGTTGATTTTGACCAGATGCGTCAGCTTGACGCAAGTATGTACATCTGCCTGATTGACGGCGTCGCCGCCCTGCACGGTCGGCTTCTTAGCGAACACGCAAGCGACCACACGCTCAAAGACCTCATCGTCTGGCGGGAAGAGGAAATCATCGGCACCGAGATGCTCTGCAAGGGTATCAACGAACAGACGCCTTTTTACTGCCTTGCCCGAGGCGGGACCGAAGCGACAACCGAGGCGTTTTACCGGCTGCTTTTTGAGCCGAAAATTAAACGCACTTATCTTAGCTTCCCGATGACCGCCGTCACAGACCTCGAAGACGTAAAAAAAGAAATCAGCGAGTTCCGCCAATCAATGAAAAAACACTTCACCTGTTTCGACCCCGGCGATTTGGAAGAAGGATTCCTGCCGCGTCTGGCCCTTGAAGCCGCCGAGGACGGCAAAGATTCCCTCGAAATATCGGCAGGCGGCAAAACCGTCCGGCTGAATCTCGACCAGATTCGCCAAATCGAACGCGACATATACAGCCAGACCTACGCGCGCGATTTCCTGCTTATCGACCAGGCCGAAATGATTATCAGCTTTATCCCCACCCTGCCCGATGGCAGAGCCGCCATATCCAGCGGCGTCGAACGCGAATTACAACACGCCCACGAGGCGGCCAAAGACGTTTACGTTATATGGCCCGCGAAACAAACGCCTTCGGTATTCGTAACGCAAACCGCTACAAAGCTTTTTGACAACACCAGGAGCGCACTGGAATTTTTCAACAAGAAAAAACTAATCCGGCCCTGACACACGCAATGAATTTAGAAAACACATTAATATCGTCGCTCGCATTAACGAATCTTGTCGGCGGCCTGATTTTAGGCGGTTTTATTGCTATCGGATTCTTACATCTGACTCAAAAGCAAAATCGCTTCTTTAAGTATCTCGTGTTGTCGCTGGGGCTTTATTTTCTCGAATGCGTTGCGTTCACCTGGTCAATGGGCACGCAGATATTCTCACTCATACTATCAATCGAATGGGGAATCCTGTTTGGCCTGTGGCTGAAAGGGATTGCTCCACAAAAGCAAATTGTCAGGCAAATACTTTTCGTCTCGCTTTACGGCTGCCTGCCGGCGGTCTCGTTTGCCGCCATACTGTTTGCCATCTGGATAATTTCAGGTAACGGCCTTTTGAATATCGAGCAGGCCCGTCAGTTTGGCATCCCCGACTTTGTCCCCTGGCCGTTTAATACGATGCTCGGCTTTTGTGTTGCCCTTGCAGCCGGAACAATTATACTCAAGACGACTATAACAACAGGTATCGTGGCCTTAATTGTTCGTGATAAATGATGCATAAAATGGTTTGCGTGCTATCAACCCTTGATTAAATCGGCGGGTTCGGTTATTCTTGGGGCCTCAGAGGCGAAAAAATATGCTCACTGAACATGAAAAAGACGTCATTTTGAATTGTGCCAGGAAATACAGAGTTTCCTCGATATTACTGTTCGGCTCATCGGTCGAGACCGGCAGAGAACCCGCAGACATAGACCTTGCTGTCAGAGGCATCGACAAGCGGCTCTTTTTTAAATTTTACGCTGAACTGGTTAAAAACCTGGACAAACCGGTTGACCTTGTGGACATCTCCCGCAAATCGCTGTTCAACGATATTGTCGAAGAAACAGGGGTTAAACTCTATGGCTGATTTGACCAGGAAAGTGCAGGCAGAAACAGCTTCTCAAAGCTATCGAAAGATATCATCCAACCCTTTATGACACACGATAACCACTTAATTCAGAAACATTATGCGCATTCTACAAATGTGGCATACAGCGTTTGCCGGTCGCATTGACCATACGTTATTAAAGACGGAAGCAACCGGCGACATCAGAATCGTCTCCGTAAAGATACAACCATCGCAGGACAGCTAAAATGACTATCGCCGCACTCCAGACAGTTAAAAAACAATCCGCCTGTGAATTGCACAGCAAAATTAAATCGGCCGAAATCAACCTTGATTCGCTTAGTGAAGTTTTCTCCGCCCTGCCGGGCGTATCAATCCTCGGCGGCAATTCCTCAAAAGAAACTGCCGATGGGTTCTCATACTGGATGGCAATGCCTAAAGAGGTCTTTGAATTTCGCACGGGAGAAACGAAACCGCTTGAAAAACTGCACAGGATACTGAATCTGGATTCCCGCTGGAGTTTACCCCGCACAACGATGCGGGGCGGGAATGACAAAGGGCTGCCCAATGGGATGTTCACAGGCGGGTGGGTCGGCTTCTTCGGCTACGAACTCGGCGAATATATCGAAACTGTCCCCAAAACAGCCGCCGATGACTTACGACTGCCTCTGATACGCCTCCTGTTTTACGACCGCCTGATTGCCTACGACCACAGTAAAAAATCCTTTTGGCTGATTGCCCTCGAATTCGATAACGATACTGAAACGCCACAGCAAAAATTATCATTCCTCGAAACACTTCTCGACAAGACCCGCGATGTTCAAGTGCCAACGCCAAAATCCGCCGATATCGAAAACACTGATTTTTCGCAGATTCGGTCAAATATAACTAAGGATTATTACCTCAGGACCTTCGAGAAAATCAAACGCCACATATATGATGGCGACGTATATCAGATAAACTTTTCTCAGCGTTTTGATTGCCAATATCACGCCCGGCCAATCGACCTTTTCCACTGGCAGAACCGCTGCAACCCAAGTCCATACTCCGCCTATATCGACGCGGGCGATTTCCAAATCGTAAGCGCATCGCCTGAGATGTTCATCACCGTAAAATCCGGCATAATAAGCACCAAACCAATTAAGGGAACCCGCAAACGGCTCGAAGAAACTTCCGACGAGGCAAAGCAAATCAACGCAGAGAATCTTCAGCAGCTTATAGATAGCGCAAAGGAAAAAGCCGAATTGAATATGATTATTGACCTTGAGCGAAACGACCTCGCCCGGCTCTGCGTCCCCGGCACAAGAAAAGTCACCCAGCCGAGGACTATCGAAACCTACCGAAGCGTTTTTCACGCAGTCGCAACTGTCGCGGGAAAACTCCGGGACGATGTAAATTTCTGCGATATTCTAAAAGCGGTATTCCCCGGTGGTTCAATCACAGGCGCTCCCAAAATCCGCTCAATGCAAATCATAAACGAAACCGAGCCGACCGCACGAGGCGTTTACACAGGCAGCATAGGCTATCTCGGCCTCGACGGCAGTGTTTGCTTGAATATCGCCATACGCACGATTATCATTAAAAACAAATCGGCTTACGTCCAGACGGGCGGCGGCATTGTCGCCGACTCCGACCCAATGGCCGAATACGACGAAACTATAACCAAGGCAAGAGCATTGCTTGCAGGTATCGCTGCGGTAAATCGCGTTTAGAAATGAACTGGAAAAATGATGCTATTTGGCTTTCATTATTAATACCTATCATAGGATTATCTTTCGGATTGGGAATAGGTATAGGCAGCGATTATGTTTCGCTGCTGCTGCTCGCGACAATAGTCATCTTGTTTATTATTCGCTGGAAAATGAAACATACTCACAAGGAATAAAATGACAGATAAAATTTTTCTTAACGACAAACTGAGAAACATCGATGAGGCCGGCATATCGGTCGGCGACAGCGGATTTCTATACGGGGCCGGGCTGTTTGAAACAATGCGGGCGTATAACAGCATCGTCTTTCGGCTCAATGACCACCTTGACAGATTATTAACCAGCGCAAAGACCTTATCAATAGGACATTCTTATAACAAAGAATACCTCATAGTAGCCGTCAACAAAGTTCTCGAAGCCAACAACCTTACAGAGGCCCGGATTCGGCTGACGCTTTCAGCGGGAGCAATTCCACAGGCACAGGCAAAACCAAATCCTACATTGCTCGTAACCGCAACAAAACTGCAGCCCTACCCGGCGGAATACTACAAAAAAGGCGTGCTTGTTGTGCTTTGCCCGACAAGACAAAACACAAGCGACCCGGCCTGCGGGCACAAGACGACAAGTTACTTATCGCGTATGCTCGCCCTCAAACAAGCCCATGAAAAAGGGGCCGCTGAGGCCCTTTGGTTCACAATCGATGGGCGATTAGCCGAGGGCTGTATCAGCAACGTCTTTTTGGTGAAGGATTCGAAATTATTCACACCGACGACTAATACACCAGTGCTGCCCGGCATCGCCAGAAAAACCGTTTGCGAACTGGCAATCGCAGGCCCTTCGACTTCGCTCAGGACAGGCAAAATTGAACTTGTTGAAAAGGACCTCTCAATCGACGACCTGTTAGGCGCAGATGAGGTATTTATCACAAACGTTATTATGCAGGTTATGCCCGTCGTCGGCATCGAAAAACACAACGTCGGCGACGGCAAACCGGGAACAATAACGAAAAAAATACAGGAACATTACGACGAATTTGCGAAAAATAATTGCAGAGGTAAAAAATGAAGGTCAAAGATATCGCGGCACAAATCGAAAAAGTCGTCCCGCTTGGCCTGGCGCAGAGCTGGGACAACGTCGGCCTGCTTCTCGGAAGCGCAGAAAAAAAAGTAAAACGCATTTTGCTCACAATCGATATCACAGCAGACGTTCTCGCCGAGGCAAAACGGCTCAAAACCGACCTTATTGTTGCTTATCACCCCATCATCTGGGACGGCCTGAAAAAAATAAATATGCAAGGCCCGACAAGCACCGTTTATGAGCTGGTTCGTTCCGGTATCGCCGTATTTTGTATTCATACAGCTCTCGACGCCGTCGAAGGAGGCGTAAATGACGGGCTTGCGGAAATAGTCGGCATACAAAATGGCCACCCGCTCGGCGATTATGTATCCGCCCCCGTCGGCAACAACTACAAACTCGCGGTTTTTGTCCCCGTCGAGTCCGCAGCGAAAGTCGCCAATGCCGTATTCGCAGCAGGCGCAGGTCACATCGGCAATTACAGCCATTGCAGCTTCTCATCGCAGGGTCAGGGAAGCTTCCTGCCCCTCGAAGGCGCGAGGCCCGCTATCGGCAAAAGAGGCGTCCTCGAAAAAGTCCCGGAACTGAAGTTCGAGGCGATTGTCCCCGCGGAAAAACTCGCAAGCGTCGTAACCGCGATGCTAAAGGCGCATCCATACGAAGTGCCCGCTTATGACATTTATAAACTTGTCGATGAGCAGGCGAAATTCGGCTTAGGCAGAATGGGCAAACTCGCAAAGCCGACGCCGCTGTCTGAAATCATTAAAAAACTCAGGAAACATACCGGCGCAAAGACAGTCGGCATCGTCGGCCCGGAAAAACGCACCGTAAAAACCGCCGCCGTATGTGCCGGCTCCTGCGGCAAACTTATAAATCTCGTTATCTCAGAAAATACCGACCTCTACGTTACAGGCGAGCTAAAGCACCACCAGGCCCTTGCGGCCCAGGAGGCGGGGCTAACCTGCCTGTGCCTGTCGCATACAGTTTCTGAACGATTTATCCTCAAAAAGTTAGCCAAACAGTTGCAAAAACCGCTCAAAGGCGTCACAATAAAGGTAAGCACTAAGGACGCAGACCCATTTAGATGGATGAAACTATGACAGAAGAAAATTTGGCTGCATCGACAGGCGAATCCGCACAAGAAACCGGCGCTGGCGATGAGCAGAACGATATAATCGAACAAACAAACGATTCGGAACCTGCAACTGAACCGGCGGATGAACAGCCGGCACAGGACATTCAGGCGCAGGCCGAAACCGAAACCTCGGACGACCAGCAGTCGACTGACCTGCCGCCGGGATTTGAGCCGACGGTTGAGTCGGTTGTGGAAGCGGTGCTTTTCGCAAGCGATGAGCCGCTTACGCCCGCTCGGCTTTCCGAGATTGTCGGCACAAACATTCGCCAGCTCCGCAAGCACATCGATGACCTCAACGAAAAATACAAGGCCAACAACAACGCCTTTCGAATCGAGCAAATCGCGGGCGGTTACCAGATGCTCACGCTCAGCGAATACAACCACTGGCTCAAAAAACTCGTTCGCGCACGCGACGACGGCAAACTCAGTCAGCCGGCATTAGAGACATTAGCCATCATCGCCTACAAACAGCCCATCATCCGCGCCGATATTGAAGCGATAAGAGGCGTCGCTGCGGGCGAGATGATTCGCAACCTGATGTATAAAGGGCTGGTAAAAATCACGGGCAGGGCCGAGATTGTGGGCAGGCCAATGCTTTACGGCACAACCAAAAAATTCCTCGAGGTCTTCGGCCTAAACACCATCAAAGACCTCCCCAAAGCCGAAGAGCTCAAAAAACCGGAGTAAGCAGGTAACCGTATTATTGTTTCTCTGCAAGTCCGGTAAAACCGGGATATAACTATTTCTGTGCCGTCATTTCTCCGCACAACGTAATCTCTTTGCCTGTATAGTTTTATATCAAGCATTTTGGCTGGATTTTTAAGGCCGGTTGTGCTATAATGATGTAATTAACAATATAGGAGCCGCATACGGAGGCGGGTTCGAGATGCACAGGATTTGGTTGTTTTTGATACCTTTGTGCTGCACGCAATTTTTGCAGGCCCAGACGCTCTACGTCCCCTCACAGCACGCCACCATACAATCCGCAATCGACGCAGCAACGGGCGGGGATACCGTCGTCGCCTCAACGGGCGCTTACCACGAGAATATCAACTTCAAAGGCAAATCAATCACCGTGCGCTCCACTGACCCCAACGACGCTAATATCGTCGCCTCGACAATAATCGACGGCTCAAACCCCGCGGACTCGAATTTCGGCAGCACAGTATTATTCAAAAGCGGCGAAGACCATAACTCAGTCCTCGCCGGCTTCACAATAACAGGCGGCACCGGGTCATGGTGTGCGATAAGCTGGGACCTTCATCAAATCTACTGGAACCGCTGCGGCGGAGGAGTTCTTTGTTATAATATGTCGGCGCCCACGATTACAAAAAATGTCTTCACAGGTAATATCGCAGGCGAGGGCGGCGGCATTTATATCTACGGCGACCCCGTCAATCCGAACGCCCCAGCCAACCCGGCCGTCCACGTCAGCCCGCTAATCACCGGCAATACCTTCTACAACAATTCCGCCACAGTCAACCACGGTTTCAACCCTCCTGATACAAATTACCCCCTGTATAACCACGGTGACGGCGGCGCAATCGTCTGCTTCCAAGGCGTTGACGCGAATATAACCGGAAACCTATTCCAGAATAACCACGCCGACTCATACGGCGGCGGCATTCACCTGCGGCAGTGGAGCAACGGCCTTATCGCACAAAACGAAATTATCGACAACAACTCCCTCCTCGGAGGCGGTATCCATCTTACATACACATCCCGCCCCACTATTAAAGAAAACTTCATCGCCGGCAATTACGCCGGCTCGCTGGGAGGCGGGGGAATTTACGTCTATTACCTCTCTGAGCCGAATATTGAAAGAAATATAATAACTGACAACTCCTCAACCAACGGCGCAGCTATAGGCGTTTATTACTCAAGCGCAGGGGTAATAAAAAATAATCTCATTTATAAAAACCGCAGCGGCTACGCCATCCGCGTCGTAGGCAGCACACCCGCAATCAGGGGCAACACAATCACCGACAATGCCAAAGGAGGTATTGATTGCGACTACTCCGCCAATCCCAATATTGCCGGCAACATAATCACCGGTAACGGCACGGGATGGGGAATTTGGGTTCATAACAGCTCTAATCCAATCATAAGATATAACGACATCTGGAATAACGCCAAAGGAACGACCGGCCCAGATGTGCCTGACCAGACAGGCATTAACGGCAATATCTCAGTTGACCCCAATTTCGTAAACGCGGACGCCAACGACTATCATCTCGACTCAAACAGTCCCTGCGTAAACGCGGGCGACCCCAACTACATACCTGAGCCGAATGAAATCGATTATTATGGCGACCAACGGGTAATGTTTCAAAGAATCGACATAGGCGCAGCCGAACTGGGGATTATCTGGAACACAAGAACCGGCATCAAATACGAAACCATCCAGCAGGCCGTCGACGCCTCTGTAAATGGCGACGTAATCGTCATACCTCCCGGCACATATACGGGCACGGGCAATCGCGATATCAAATTCAAAGGCAAGGCCATCACCGTCCAGAGCATCGACCCCAACAACTGGGACATCGTCGCGGCCACAATCATCGACAGCAACGGCACCCCATCGCAGGTACATCGCGGATTCTACTTCAACAGCGGCGAAGGTCCAAATTCGGTCATCGCGGGACTGACCATAACACGCGGCGGATACGT
>Ga0315294_10003731_pt1 | contig 16625 bp, 11 predicted proteins | sample YL17G13_40_MG_FD_203626 | JGI IMG/M metagenome (GOLD analysis project Ga0315294, IMG submission 203626) | Sediment microbial communities from Yellowstone Lake, YNP, Wyoming, USA - YL17G13_40 | ecosystem: Environmental > Aquatic > Freshwater > Lake > Sediment | place: USA: Wyoming | collected... | reverse complement strand
ATCGGTCCTGCCCAAACACATGCTTCGATATCCGTTTTCAGCGCACCATTTGATGGCTTCCCACATCGTGAGATCGTTTGGCCTGAGATGTTGGTAACGGAGGTCAGACGCTCCAAACTTGTACACTGATTTTCCTCCGAGACCGAAGTAAACGGCCCCAGCAATGTTTTGGCAGGCGTAGGACGTAAGCACGACAAAGCCTAAGTCTTTTGAGATGATATGCTCGTATATATTCTGGAAGAAAGAAAACGGCTGGGGAGGGAGACCATGTCTCTTCCTTGTAATACAATGCAGCGTATAGAACTCTCTCAGGGCTTCCAGTGACCTGTACATACGGGCCTCAGTACCGGTTCGAATCGCTTTCTTTATGTTCCGCTTCGTGGTGTTTGAAAACCTCGAAAACACCGCTTCAGGATCTGTACCGAGTTCCACGGTGTGGACATAATACGAAACAGAGGGAGGAATACCAGGATAAGTACCACCCCTGATCTCCACGTATGTCCAACGGCGTCTTAGCATATGGTCCTTGACCAAGCGAAGCACATAGTCCATTTGTACACTGGCAGAACCGAGTGGTTCACAGTAGTCCGTGAAGGGCAGCGAAACTCCGCGCGCTCGCGTAAGCCAGCTGCTCACTTCCATCAGGGGCAGCAGGGATACCAGTTGTCCGCCCTCACGAAGGACAAAGTAAAGCGGTTGGTAATGATATGTATCGACGAGGACTTTAGCCCAGGCAGAACCGTGAAAGAACGTATACCCCGGATGCGACAGGAGCAACCCGTCCCACGTCGGATCCTCTACCGGATTCAGAATGACAGGGGCACGATCCACTGCGTCCTCGATAGCCCACTTGTTTTGTTGTCGCAGAATTGGTTGGGTGTCTATTTCGCTCACAGCCTTCTGCCTGAACGAACAGTTGTTTCCCGAATCCTTGTGCGCCATGACTTGTCTGACTCCTCTCATCCTATGTTTACTTGCATTTCCCCGGCCGGGGTAATCTGCCGGTGACGGATAAAGGACTGAATCTCGGTCGCCACCTTCTCTATCTGCTCCGCCCGCAGCTCAGGGAATATCGGCAGAGAGAGGACCTCTCTGGCGCATTTCTCCGCTACGGGGAAGCTGCCCTCTCGGTATCTTAGGAACCGGTAAGCTTCCTGAAGATGAATAGGAACGGGATAATGGATCCCGCAGAAAATGTCCTTGTGCTTCAACGCCTCTAACAGAGCCTCACGTTCCGGAAGCCGAAGCGCAAAAATGTGGTATATATGTGTAGCGTATTTCGCTTCTTGGGGCAACACCAGCATTTCTTCGCGTGCCAGGAGCTCGTTGTAGGCCCGGGCGTGGGCTCTCCTGGCCTCGTTCCACTGCTCCAGGTATTTCAGCTTTACGCTCAGAATAGCTCCCTGGAAGCCGTCCATCCTGGCGTTCCACCCCAGGAGAGTATGATAGTATTTCTCGCTCTGGCCATGGTCGCGCAGTACGCGCACTCGGTCGGCCAGGTCCGGATCGTCCGTGACGATTGCTCCGGCCTCTCCGTAGGCACCAAGGTTCTTTCCCGGATAGAAGCTGAAACAGCCGGCATTTCCCATTGAGCCGGCCTGTCGCCCCTTGTACAAAGCGCCATGGGCCTGACATGCGTCTTCAACAACAAACAATCCATACTTGCGCGCAACGGCGAGGATTGGGTCCATGTCCGCGGTCTGGCCATAGAGGTGCACCGGCACAACAGCTTTAGTCCTCGGAGTAATGGCTTCCTCCAGTAAAGCAGGATCTATCGTGTACGTCGCCAGGTCAACATCCACGAAAACGGGCACGGCCCCACATAGGCTGATTGCTTCGGCTGTCGCGAAGAAACTGTTGGGAACTGTCACGACCTCATCGCCCCGACCGATTCCCAGGCCCTGAAGTGCCAACCAAAGCGCACTGGTCCCACTCGAGACACCTGCGGCAAACCCGCATCCGCAGAATGAGGCGAAACTCCGCTCGAATTCCTCAACAAAACAGCCACCAGCGAAGGCTGTAGTGTCAAGGACCCGCTGGAGAGCGGCAGTGATCTCTTCTCGGATACGCTCATACTGCATTTTCAGATCGACAAATGGCACCTTCATGACATAGTCTCCCATCAGAATTTAAGACTCGAAGAATGCGCGCCGGATTTCCCGCAACTATGACGTTTGGAGGGATGTCTTTCGTGACGACGCTCCCAGCCCCAATAACGGCAGCTTGCCCAATCGTCACCCCACACAGGATTGTTGCGCTGGAGCCGATAGAGGCTCCTCTCTTGACCACGGTGGGGTCACAGTCCCAGTCCTTATCCGTCTGGAGCTGTCCATCCTGACGCACGGCTCTTGGATAACGATCGTTGATGAAGGTCACATTGTGACCGACGAACACATCATCTTCGATGGTAACACCCTCGCAAATAAAGGTATGGCTCTGTATCTTGCAGTTTTTTCCCACTTTGGCTTTTTTCTGGATCTCGACAAACGTCCCGATCCGGCTGCCGTCGCCAATCTCACAGCCATACAGATTCACAAAATCATAGATCATGACATTTCTGCCGAGTCTTACGTCAGGCGCAATCTTTCGCATGCAAGATACTCCTCTCAATACAAAGCCCTTTTCCGACAAATTATTTCTGTATTATTGTTTGCGGAGTCAGTGCTGCCTTCCCGATGTCGCCGTCTAATTCTTCGAGGCGTTAACGGCGTTGCCTCAAATCTGCTCGCTCGCGATGTGTTGTTCGGAAGGGGACGCTTGCCGAGCGCTTCCCCCACAGTCACGGTTGCCAGTCCACGGTCGGCTATTTCCTGGAGAATCGCGTTCAATGCAAGGACTGTTGTGTCACACGAGCTGGAAGGATCACGTCTTCCGTCATGGAGCAATATCACGGTTCCTGGGGCAATTCGCTCTTTCACATACCGTACAACCGTCTCAGGAGAGTCTTGTTCATAATCTCTGGGATTGACGTTCCAGAAGACGAGGCGCCTTCGCAGGACAAGCGTGTAGAGGAGCGTGACAAAGTTGAGTTTTCCGTACGGAGGTCGGAATAATGCCGGTCCGTCTAAACACCTATACCGGGCGACCATGCGACCGCCTCGTACAAGATCTTTAAGTGACCGAATCGGCCCACTTGTCCAAGGGTGAGTGTGTTCGTAACCATGCTCTCCTACCTCGTGTCCGAGTTCGACAATCGTTGCTGCTATATCTGGAAACTTTTCGATATTTTTGCCCAGCATAAAGAAGGTAGCCTTCGCTCTTGCTTCTTCCAGGAGCTGGAGTATGACAGAAGTCGACTCCCGGTGGGGTCCGTCATCAAATGTAAGGCACACTGCATTACGGCTCGCTACGACCCTCAGAAATCGTTTTCTCATAAGGCTCTTGAACGCCCATGGTATGAGGATGTAGGTGGCAAAGCCTGCAAGTAGAACCAGAACTGTAATCTCAATCATCTCGCGCGTCCTTTGCTTCGCTTGGATCTCCAAAGTCAATTCGTGTGATTTCTTCTCATCTTTGCGTAACACTCTGTGGATATAATGCTACATTCGGCACACACAGTGACTGCTCTGTGCGTGATGCAGACACCTCCCGGATACCTTCGAGATTACTCCAACTCCGACTGTCTCTCAGCTACTGAAGCATGGGTGTCCGTGAGCGTTTTCACGAGTTCTTGCAGGCGATGACGTTGTATCTGCCAGCGATGTCTCTGGTAAACAGCCATGCCGCGCTCAATCTTCTTGAGACGTTGTGTCCGATTCCTGTAAACATCCATGATGGCCTCGATGATACTCTGCGTGTTTCCCGATTCGAAGAAATAAAGATCATCCGCTCCGAAGTAGTCAAGGATTCCCCCCGTTCGTGGCGCAATCACCGGTTTCCCCATGGATAGATACTCAAATATCCGGGTCGGCATGGCGTGCTCCCAGTGTACGCTTGGTCGATTCGAGATCAAGCCAACATCTACAGACTCGATGGCTTTGGCAATAGTCTCGAGGGGTACACAACCACGAAAAGTCACGGCGTCATCCATGCCCAGTTCCGTCACGAGGCTCAGACACCGATCGACGAAATCGCCCGCTCCGTAAAATTCAAAGGTGATGTCTGGGATTTCCCGGCGTACGACGTTGATCGCCCTGATTGCCAGGTCAACGCCGTTGCGTTCGGTAATCATACCATGATACATGACGACGAATTTCTGCCGCCCATCAGTTGAGCCTCTGCGGCTCCCGTTGCCGGGGCCGCGGAAGATGGATTCCAGCGGAGAATTCATGATTACGTGAATCTTCGCATCGGGACAGCCACGAGAGACGAAAAGACGCTTAAACGACAAATTGGGCGTCAACACGAGATGGGCAAACCAGATGCTGAACTTCTCAGCAAGGCATAGCAGGCGAACAACGAAGTGTTCCTTATCTACGCCGTACTTGGCCATGAATATTTCCGGCGACGGATCATGCAGGTCCAGGACCACCTTCGCACCGCAAAGGCGAGGTACCAAAGCGCAAAACACAAGTATGTCTGGCATGTTGTGTATATGCACAACATCATAGCGATTTCGCACATAAAGATAAGTCAGCGTGAAGAAGGCCGTGAATAGAAAGCAGCCGTATTCCCATGCGTAACGTAACTTCCCCGCTCGACGACGAGAGAAAGGGAGGCGATATACGTTTACGCCATGCACATTCTCTTTCCTGCTTCCGAAACCGTCGGTAATACAAATCACATCGACTGACATGCCGGCCTCCGCAAGCGCCTCGGCTTCCCGGCGCACGCGAGGATCTGCAGGATAGGGCGAATAAGTAACCATGGCACTCCGTGATGTCGTCATGACTTTTTTATCACTTTCTTCATTCCCCCATCCGTGCTGCACATGAATCCTGGCTTTCCGGAACAGCGGTGACCGCTTTGGTCCCGAGCGTATAGAAAAGCCGTGACAAGGCACAAAACATAGTGGCCTGTCCCCAATGCAACATTGGGGTCTTATTTCGCGTCCAACGAGACTGCCGGTAGTAGAAATAGCCGCTCTCATCCTGCATATTGGCGATTGTCCATTCTGCAACTCTCACTGCCAGTGCCAGCGATGAATTCTCATAGTCTGCAAAATAGGACAGAGTATCAATTGACTGAGCTGCGCACTGTATCTCCACCGGGTACGTACGGTCATGGTAGTACTTGGGTGTTCCGTCCGCCTTAAAGAAAGTCCTCCTATAATAGTCAAAGCCCTTACGAAGGTTTTCCTTGAATTGACTGTCACCGGTGTTTTCGATATAACACTTGAGACTGTCCAAGTTGTAGCCGGTATGGAAGTTGTCAATCCAAAGATTCTCCGGAGCCTCCCCATAGAACCAGGCGCCATCAGGAAGTTGCCTGGAACAACTGTACTCCATCGCGTCTCTGGCGACCCCCAGTAACGCTTCGTCGTCTGTGAATCTTGCTGTCCTGGCCAACATGGCAGCGCCGAGCATATTGGCGTTGTGTATTGAACTCTGCTTGAAACGAACATAGCTCAAACAGGTGCCAGTACTCGTCCGCTCCTGCGGCAGGGCCAAGATCCAGTGGCAGATGCTCCTGGAAACATCCAGATATCTCTCGTCGCCCAATGTTTCATAGGCGTCAAGAAATGCCTGCCCAATCAGGCTGGTCCAGACTAAAATCGGTTCAAGCTTTGGAAGCCTTCCACTTCGGCTGGAGAAATCGAAGTGATTCCCCCAGCTGTAATGTATGTGTCCAGGCGCTTTGTGCCTTTCCAGCCAACTCAGCATTTCGACAGCTTTTTCCCTGAATCGAGCGACTCCTGTCGCCTGGAACATCAGAAGGTAGCCGCGCGCCATGCAACCTCTGCCTTTTGTAGACTCCTGTGGCTTTATGCCAAGCAAGGATCGAAGATTCAACGGACTGCGTCGGACAAGCTGCTGCAGAAGCCTCTCGCAGAACAAATTGTGACAGGTCAAAGGATGCAGGAATGAGGACAGCCCGTCAAAAGGTTCGTAACCTCTGTAATTATGATCCTCAATCCAATCCGCCAGGTTGGTGAGACTATCTTCGACCATTTCTTCTATGTGGCCCATTCAGTTTCTCCCATGCTAATGTCGTCCTTGTATAGGCTGTTTGCGGTCCAGAATTGAACCGCCATCTAACGTTCCATATTGTCCGGCTAAAAGCACTCCGACCACCGCCACGTCGGGCGTTGGGCGTACCCCTGAATGAAGATGCGGAACCATTGGTCGAGGGCCGCAAGCAGCAGAAGCAAGTAACGGTAGTTACGTGCGCCTGATGCCTGCTCCCGCACCAATTTGTCCAGGTAAGTTTGGTTGAGCCAGTCAGTATGATTGAGAATCGCCCCAAAAATCTGTCTGGTATCGATGCCGGATGTCGACTGCTGCCAACACTGGACAAGAGGTAGTTCGAATCCATGCTTCTGCTTTTCCAACCGTATCTTATTGGGGACATATCCTTCTGCCGCTTGCCGAAGAATGCGCTTCGTCTGCGAAGCGGGAACACTGCGGAGGAATTGCTGCGTCCAGCTCCCTTCAACCTTCCACGAGTTCTTGACCTGAAGCAAATATCGAACAACAGGAGTGGCAAGATAAGGTTCACGTATCATCAGGTTATGAGCGGAACACATGGTGCCGACTTTAGCGAAGACTCCACACATGCCTGAAAGAGAAGTGTCCACGAGGCTGAACCTGGTCAGTGTGCTCCCATCGTGATATTGCTGCCACCGTCTTACCCAGTCCTGATGGCATGCTTTTACACGGGTGCGCCGCAACAGATCGGGTGATAGGAGGTGCACCACGTCATTTGGGGCGGTGTCACCCCACACTACGGTGCAGAAACTGTTTATTGCTCCTGATGCATTAGGATCGGCACCGCACGCCAGCGACTGCCATAACTGCCTCGCCAAACGCTTCCTGCGGGCATGCCCCCAGAGATAGGACCGCAGCGTTCCATCGTTTTCAGTAACTTTGACAGACCAGGCTGCCAGTCTGCGAGCAAGAGGAACTCGACGCAATAAATCATACCATAAAGCATGTGCGTAACCGCGTCCCAGCAGATGATCTGGCCCATCTCCCCCGATTGCCAGACTGACGTGCCGCTTGATCGCCTCGCTTATATAAAAAGTTGGAACATAAGAATAGTCGGAGATCGGATCTTGCATCGCCCAAACCATTTCCGGAAGCCGATCAAGGCAATCAGCGGTGTCGAGACGCAGCTCACAATGATCCGTGCGGTGCTTTGATACCACGAGATTCGCAAAGCCAGACTCATCAAATGCACGGTCATCATACGCTACTGTAAACGTTTTGATCGGCCTTGGACTAAGCTCTGCGGCCGCTGCAACATTCATACTGCTGTCGAGCCCGCCGCTTAGCAAAAGGCCAAAGTCATCCCGACCCGAAATCCGCCTTTCCACCGCTTCGCGATGTAGATGGACCATCTCTGCAGCATCAGAAGTATCAATATCTTCGCGAGCAGGATATTCATAGACCGGGTACTGGGCAGCACATCCCTCTTTGAAGACCACAGCAAAGCCAGGTACGACGCGATGTATGCCTTCAAGCAAGGTGGCCTCACTCACGAGGCCGCCGAAGCGAAGAAGGTCAACCACGGCCTGTTCATTCACCGTCGGCCGCCGATCACAATGACGAACCAGAAAGTCGACACGGGTGGCAAAGTACAGCGATTGACCGCGAATGCAGTAATACAACGGATGAAATCCGCCGGGCCAATTGACACTGAGGACGGCGCGATGATTCTTTTCATCGACGACGGCGGCGGCGAACTGCCCATCACACTGATTAATGAAGCCCTTGCCGTAGCTTCTATACAGGCTCCCCACCAACCTGGCATCCGCTTGCTTTCCATGGTCCAGAGGCCAGGCTTTGCCGATCACAGCAACGTACAGCGCGTTCTTGCCACAGGAGTGAAGGAACTTATCGTCACTATCACGCTCTCTTTCACAGACTATGCAGCAATTGTTCCCCCCAACCCATTCGGTGTTCGAGCGACCTTGCAGCGCGGCTGTGAGTAAAATCTTCATGCCGCCGTCTTGTCCGCTGAAGTCTACAACGCCCCATATCTGTGAACCGAAGCTGACATGGGGAGAACTTCTGAGCCAATTGTCTCTTGTCTTAAGCATCATGCCGTGGTTTTCTTTGCGTGTGGCTAAATCCGTGCAGGAGATCATGTATGTGTTTTCGTCCAATTATACTCCGTTCGTCACGGTTTGATATGCGTTCTGCGTTCTTCAGGCATCGCATGGCGCCGGGCCACCTGCGATTTCTGTCCTATACATCAGGCGGTTGCGGGCAAATATCTCTCCTGCCGAGAGTGTTGCGGAACATGGACTTCAGTTTTCGCACCTGCTCGTTGCGGCGAAATTGAATCAACTCCACCGGTACGTCCCGCTTCTCTCTTTTCACGTAACTCCAGACATAACCGGAGAGCAGGAGCAATCCTCCGAGGACACGGGGTTCGTTCTTCATCTGATAGACAGATCTGAATACTTCCCACAACGGATGGTTACCAAGGTAGTAGTCCTTCCAGCCGTATTCGAACTTTGCGGCACAGAGGCCCTGATCCGCAGTGCTTAACCTGCGAAGATGGCGACAAACCATATCGGTATAGCACCGCGTCTTCCACCCACGCATGCGGGCCGTCGTGTTCGCCACTACACTCGAGCATGCTCTGACGACCGGATACCCGCCGATATCCTCGAAACATTCCTTGCGAAACAGTTGGCATCCCCCGTAGACATGTTCTCTGTCAAACACGCCTGCCTTCTGGGAATCACAGCCCTCTTCCATAAATGGCGTACCTGCAACTCCGAGCCTTGGATCTAATGTGAACTTATTGAGAAGGTACTCAAAGTAGTCGCTTTCAAAGGCGAAGTCGGCATCGAGTTTTCCGACGATGTCGTGCCTGACCGACTTGGCGTTCTGATAACCGCTATTAAACGCTTTAACCATCGATGCAAAACTGCGATGATCCTGCCTCGGTCTCTTTACAAGTTTGATCCAGTCGTGTTTCGCTGCATATCCGCCCACGATCTCGTCCGTGCGGTCTGTTGAGCCATCGCTGACAATCACCCATTTGGAGGGTCGCACCGTCTGGGCCGTGACACACTGAATGGTGGTTTCAATATATTGTTCTTCGTTGCAGGCTGGGGTAACCAGAATATACGCGAAAGTCATGATTTCATTCTCCACCAGTCAAATTCAATTGAGCTGACCGCTTGTAGAAGTCATCTGCGCGGTCAAGGGCCAGGAGATACAGGAAAAACAACGGCTGTATAGGCGATAGCTTGCTGCCGATTCTGTCCTCGAACATGGAAGCAAGCAGCAACATTGTAATGACGCACGCTGCGTGAATCGCGGTATCTTTCGAGAAGGCGCGTCGGAGCATCATGTGCTGGCGCAGCCATTTCGAACTGTAAAACAACATCCCCAGGAACGAAGCCAGTCCCAAAAAACCTGTATTGAAGGAAATCTCCAAAAACTCATTGTGACAGTGAGACGGTCTGAAATCCCAGCCTGAGATGGGTCCCATTGTTAGTCTGCTGACGCCATAACCATGCCCAATCAGGGGCGATTGTGGCACCTTTCGTAGGACATGTTTCCAAATCCGAGTCCGACCCGTGAACGAGGAAAGACCTTCCTTGTCCTGGCCGCGGGTGGCATAGTGTGCGATGCGATTGCTCCATCCAGCTTCAAGGGATAGGTTTAACATGAAGAAGGCCACAATCGCAATTGAAGCCGGAATCAGCACAAAACGCAGTATGTAGTTTCTATTTGCATAGAAGGAGTAACAGAACCCTGCAAGCAGCCATGCCATAAGCGAGACGCGGCTGACGGCCTGTATCATCACAAGAAACAAAAAGCCGCGAATAAGCCACAAAATCCCGGGCATCTTTGCTTTCTGTCCGCGAAAGGACAGCCAAAACGCTATACCGGCATACATACTGATTTGATTGGCGTGAGTAACTCCCATTCCCCAGCGGCTACCTCCCGACTCAGATATGGGATGTAATCCAGGCAGCAGAATGAACGTAGCGACATCTTTCGCAATAAGTATACTGATTGTCACCCACCACAGTCTTTCTAAGCGTTCCAGTTGCGAAGGGTTCTCTGCGGCGTAAACGAGACCGGTCATCAGGAAATATGCCCCAGTAAGGAGAATACAGTAGCCAATGACAGTACCGCGATATGGGCTTGTCGTAGCGGAGACCACTGTGGCAAGTACGTAACATAGCGAGACTTTGAACCCGAAACCTCGAGCAATATGCCTTGGGGTCAGTCGTAGTCCAAGAATGAAGCCGATACTACACATCGCGAGGCGTGCTATGACGTACCAATCCACGATCGGAACTTCCGCCGCTACACGGGTGCGAAAGTATGTCCCATGGAGCACAAGGATAGACACATACACAACGGTACCAATCTGGTACAATCGTTTTTGCGAACACGCGTTGGGTGACAAAGCTGAACACATCTCGATCTATACAATCGTTCTAATCCCAAGAGCCGTCGAGCATTTCGAAGTCAAATCCTGCATGCTCACAGCACACTGTCCAGTTTTCATGGGCGCAACAAAGTACGATGACGGAGAAGACTGCAACGGTTATGCTATCGCGAGACACCACGATGGCTGGGACCGAGTTTGAGAATCTTGCCATGAACTATATCTTTCATGACCAGGACCTCCTCTCCATGGAAGAATCCAGAATTGAACAGCAGCGAAACAAGGAGCAAAGCTGCGGCCAGAGTCGTTACCCCAAAGAGGATGAGATTCGTGTCCCGAACCACAAAGAAAGCGACCAGGAACGATACGGCCACACCCCCAGCGACGCTCACCCTTTTCCATTCAATAGGAAGAGGGAACTCTCTCAGACCGGCCGCTAACAAGGCGAGACCGGAGAGACCGTACGAAACGTTGGTGGCCAGGACGGCTCCTGGCCAGCCCATGACTTGAACCAGCAAGAAGTTTAGTCCAAGGGATACGACCGTAATTACTGCTATCGTGCACCCCGTCACGTGAGTCTTTCTCGCGACATTCAGCAGGCACTCCCCAAAACTGCTGAACCCATAGAAGGCCATCCCGGGAAGCAAGAGAAGAATCACCAGATAGGCGGAAGCGTATTCCGGGGGGGCTATCAAAGGTAATAGCATGCGCGCGCCAAATAGAATCGCAAATGATGCGAATGCCATCGCCAGCGCCAGATAAGTAAATATGCGAGCCGTGTTCTTTCTTACATTAGGACTGTCAAGGTTGGCACAAATCAAAGGTTGGAAAGATAGTTGAAACGGCAAAATGATCAACATAGTCATGATTTGAGCAAGCTTATAACCCAGCGAGTAAACAGCCACAGCTCGCAGTCCTTGTAGAAGGCTCAGAAAATACAGACTCGCTCCTCCAATAATGAGGTTGCCGCACATCGCAAGAGCCAATGGGAATCCGAACCACAGGAGCTCGGGCACCACGGATTGTGATATCCTCACACCCATTTTCCTGAACACCTGTACTGACAACACCAGTAAGACAATCGCATACGTAATTGTCTTCGCCAATAGAGCGCCGAACAGGCCCATTCGCATAACTAAGAGGAGCACGTAACTGGTGGCCAGAAGTGTCCCGGCGGCAGCAATGCCAACCGCCATAAACTTCATGGCTTCATTCTGCGCCCTGTAGTACGACATCAAAAGAATACTCAATGATTGAAAAAGAGACACACAGCATGCCAGACCTACAAGCAGGACGACCTTGTCGGTGTGAAGCACATCTTTGTAAATAGGCAATAGAACGGTGAGAGATGCTCCTGTCACCAGCAATCCCATCAAGACATTGATCAAAGACGAAGTACCCATCAGATCTGATAGACGGTTCTCTCTCTCATATTGCGTCGTGAATCGCACCACGGCGGGCCGCATTCCACAGTTCATGATGATTAACATGAGCTGGATGCTCAGTTCCAGTGTCATCAGCATCCCATAGTCTTCCTGCGGAAGTGAATGAGTGTACAAGGGAATCAGCAAGAAGCTGGCAGCGCGCAATCCCATGTTGCCAATGGCATAGACTATTGTGTTTCTTCCGAAAAGCCGTAGGTTCACAAGCAGATCACTCAGGTATTGATGCGACGAATTTTCTCGTGTCGCGGCAGGGACAAACAGTATGTTCTACTCTCTTGGCTTACCAGGGCCACAGATATGCAGGCATCGTTTTGCCTACATATGATCTTGGTGCACATGCATGGTTTCCTCTTGGCCTGAGGCTATTTCCCGCCATTTTTCTTCGATGGCAACGCGTGTCTATGGCATGCATGTTTCGAGTGCCAAGTTTCATCGCATTACTTCCGCGTTGCCTTTCTGTTCGGAGTCTTGCGCCCGATCGACCGGCAAGACGGATACACGAGACCTGCTAATAACGTTTCTCTCAGTTATATCTCGGGTGGGAGATAGAAATCCCAGGCGAGATTCCCCGGTCTGTACTGTTTGGCCAAGGCTTGGAGCCTTGATCCAAGGCTGGGACGTCGGCGTCTGGGATAGACTGAGGGGTATCTTCCGTCCCCCTGTCCGCAGTGACTCCGAGGCGGCCTCAAGGATACGCACTACCAGCAGACCTTCGCGCCCGTCGGACTCTGACACGGCGCCGGTGCGCACACAATCCAGGAAATGTTCACATTCCACCTTCAGAGGTTCGGTCTGCTTGAGATAAGGGCTGAGCATGTCGCCGTAATGATATGAGTAATGAAATTCTCCAAACGTATCGTAGTGGCGTGGAACCTCCACATGCTTGTCGTATATCTTTATTTTCTCGTTATTGGCGATGTCGTTATAGGCCAGCATCTTTCTGCTGCCGACGAATGTCATCTCTCGCGTTTTGTTCGGATTAAGCCAGCTACTTTGGATCGTCGCAAAGGCACCGTTCGAGAAGTCCAGTGACATGCTCGTCACATCCTCGATGCCCTCAGCGACATGTGCTTTGCCCGAGCAGCAAACCGACACTGGCACGGCATGCTTCATAACGTAGAGAATGATGGAAAGGTCGTGGGGGGCCAGATCCCAAGCGACGTTGATGTCCTTTTGGAACAGACCCAGGTTAAGCCGCCGCGAGCTAATGTACTGTATCTCACCGAGTTCCCCTTTCTCGACGACTCTGGCGATCCATCGAACCGGAGCAGAATAGATGAAGGTATGTCCTACCATCAGGGTTAGATGGTTTCGCTCGGCAAGCTCAACGAGACGGACCGCGTTTGATACCGAGTCGGCCATGGGCTTCTCGACAAATGTGTGCTTGCCAGCGGACAGACTTCTGAACGCCATCGGGTAATGCAAGTGGACCGGTGTAGCTATTACAACGGCGTCGATCTCTGTGTCGTCTACGATCGTCTCGTAGTCTTTTGTAGTTTTTACGTCTGGCCAGGTGCGCTGAACATACTGAAGCCGCTCCTCGTTGAGGTCACATACCATGGCGACATGACAATCTCGTAGGGACATGAAATTTCGAACCAGATTCGGCCCCCAGTATCCACATCCAATGATTCCAACGGTAATCATTCTTAATGCCTCCTTTTCATATTAGCAATTCATGCAATTGCGTTGACTATTTCCATGACGATGACAATAGGTGTCTTCAACAGGATCAGTAAATCCAACCATAAGGACATTCTCCTGGCGTACCGAATATCCAGGCGCACCATCTCATCGAAAGATAGAAGATTCTTCCCACTCACCTGCCAAAGTCCAGTCATTCCCGGTGGTACACTGAACCGCGTTAGACACCACTTTGGATATCGCTGTAACTCGTAGGCCAAAGGTGGACGCGGCCCAATCAAACTCATCTCGCCCCGGAGCACATTGATCAACTGAGGGATCTCGTCGAGGCAGGTTTTGCGAAGCACTTTACCCAATGGGATCATGTCGGGGTGGTTGTCTAACTTCGTCATGGGCTTCTGCGACATGGCATCACCGGATCGGGCATTCCCGATCAACTCCGCAACATACCGTTCGTGGATGGAACTATCCGTATCGAGCTGCATCGTCCGGAATTTGAACATGGTGAACGGCTTTCTACTCATGCCTATGCGCTCCTGTCTGAAGAGGGCCGGCCCCGGGGATACGACCCTGATGAGAACCGTGACGACCAGTATCACGGGCGAGAGCACCACCAGCCCAATCAGCCCACCGCCAATGTCCATCGCCCGCTTCCAAACCGGCAAGGACGGTCGCCGAATGCACCGAAAGCTCGCAGAATCCATCCCCTGATCTCTTGAAGACACCAGTGCTTCGTTAAACCGGGCGGTATAACCATGTGTAGACGCAGGCTTTACGAGGACTTCGTCCATACGATTTCTGCTTTCGAGAGGCCAATCTGAGGGATAACTGTAAACCTGACCCATGGGGAACACTACCTTTTTACTCAACGCGGCGCGAATATCGTGAGCCAGCCGAAGGGCGTCTTTCTCCGATGTGCCGGGCAAGAGGATACCGAGGCGCTCATAATCCAGCCATCCGACATTATCCGTGGGGCGCAGACGACAAACAAGTGCCTGCTCCAACTCGCCGGCCAGGAGATGGCAGGGTCGGACGCCATCGACATCAAAGACCACGAGGGAGAAGCCGAGGCCACTACGGTACGACCTCGTTCGAGTGCGTTCGAACAACTCGTGGAACTGCCGGACGGTATGGATGAGGCCACTCGGCTGCGAGGATCCAAGGCAGGGCGGACGGCCCCCTTGCCCGACCTGGACAACATCCTGTGCTTTGTCCGGTTTTCGAGTGACCCTCGACCTTTTTGCGCTCATCGACTTCCTTACAATTTCTGGTAAAGCCATTTTGGGATATAGAACCGCCTCTTGTTCAGAACGACGCCCATGAGGTCCGCCTTCCATCGGAGCAATTCCTGCTTCGCCTGTTGTGCGACCTCGCGGCGCGCATGCTCGGCCTCCAACACCAGGATGATCCCATCACACAAGCCGGCGAGTCGGGCGGCATGGCTGGTCTCGAACAAGGGAGGCATATCGATTACAATTAGCTGGTAATGACTGCCGACCAAGTTCAGGAAACGCCGGAATCCATCGGACTCAAACACCTGTGGCATCTTTCCGTTCATCTTTCCGGCCGCGACAATGTCGTACTTCTGATTGGCTACCCGCTGGATAACGCGTTTTTGACCGTTTGCCATGTTGTCTGTGAAACCCGGGGCCCGATGCACGCGGAACAATCGATGCATCATGGGCGCGGCGCTGTTCGCATCCACCAGTAAGACGCGTCCTTTGATCCGGTGTGAGAGTACGGTGGCCAAACTGGCCGTCACCGTACTGACGCCTTCCCCACGGCGGCAGCCAACCACGCCTAACGCATACGGCACTACCCGCAGGTGACCGTTGAGAGAAGACGTAAGTCGCTCTCCGAGCGTATCGTAGTGCTCTCTCAGATGTATCGGGACCTCCCAAGGCACTGGCCGGCCCACCGAATTCTTTCGCAAAATCCGGGAGAATCCCCGACTCACCGCCACTGCAAAGGCCCGGCCAGATCGCCTGCGGGGAATGCAGGCCAGCGTTCGCAACTGCAGACACTCCTCCGCTTGTTCCGGGGTCTGAATCGTATGGTCAAAATACTGAGACAGCAGGGCCAGGGTCAGCGCCCCAAACGTGGCCAGGCACAATCCCACGAACAGGTTGAACGATTTTCTCGGTAGTATCGGCCGTACGGGTAGCGTGGCTTGTTGCACGACATTGATGTTGGCAATCAACTGTTTCTCCATGGCTTGCTCGATTCGAGCCTGCTCCAGGTTATCGGAATAACGAAGATAATTCGTCTCATGGACGCTTATCTCCCGCATGAGATTCCGGATGGTGACTTCAGTTGCGTTAAGCGTCTTCAGCCTGCCCTTCGCTTCGACCAGTTGCTGCCGCTGCACCTCAAGCTTGCTTTGGTGATCGGCAAGAGCCGCTTGCTCGTTGAGTAAGGCCAACTGCAATTGCTGGTGCGTCGCATTGGGTCCCTGGGTCACCTGGGTATGGGTGTATTTCTCCCTTTCCAGCATCGCCTGGGCATCGCTGATCTGCTCGTGAATCGACTCGACCATTCGGCTGCCATCTCGGTAGTTTTTCTGGATCTTTGACTCCTCAAGCCGTAGCTTGAACATCTCCTGACGCATGGCTTCAGCCGCCGTACTCGGTAATCCTGTGGTCTCACTGATCACCACCTGCTCCGGCAACTCAGCCACGATTTGCTCCAATCGCTGCACTTTGGCGCTCGATGATTTCATTTCTGCAGAAGTGCGGCCGATCTCTTCTTCCATGACGGAAATTTGCCCCAGCAGGAGTTTTTGTTGCTCGTCCAGTGAGAAGAAGCCCGATTCGTCCTTTAACCGTTGGAGATCATTCTCGTACTGTGACAGCTTGCGTTGCAACTCCTCCGATTGCTGAATGAAGAATTCGTACGCGCCGTGAGTCTGATGCACCGTGATGTGCATTTCAAGGTACAACTCAATGAGTTGGGTCAGTACTTTCTGGGCCAACTGCGGACTACCCGTATTATAAGACAGTCTGATGATGTTGCTGTGCGAGGAGGTCTCTAAATTGTCCATAACCAACTGGACCGCATCGCTACGGTTGGCCGCCG
>Ga0315294_10003729_pt1 | contig 16627 bp, 13 predicted proteins | sample YL17G13_40_MG_FD_203626 | JGI IMG/M metagenome (GOLD analysis project Ga0315294, IMG submission 203626) | Sediment microbial communities from Yellowstone Lake, YNP, Wyoming, USA - YL17G13_40 | ecosystem: Environmental > Aquatic > Freshwater > Lake > Sediment | place: USA: Wyoming | collected... | reverse complement strand
TTCTTTAACGTTATCAACCCAAGTTTCAGTTTCAACCGATTTAAGGTATTTATTATCTGTTGTTCTTTGTATTAACTTTATCATATTGTTATTTTTTTATATAATATTATATTTAATCAATTAAAAAAATTGAATGTTAACCCATCAAAGTCGTGATAGGTTTGGTCTTGTCCAGGGTCTGAATACATTCTAATACCACTTACTGAGGTAATGTTTGTAAATGTTACATCAATATTACCAGGGAAGTATAAATCGGGACTATCATCAACATCATAATTTGGATTATTTAATGTATATGACCAAACTGTAACCCAATTATCAATTGAGTCGTCATATAAATCTATTGAGAGGTCAGAATATTCGTAATCTTGGTGAACGTGTGCCGTTGCAATACCACATTTACCTATTGTAAGTCTAGTTACATTTAGAATTGGTGGGAATCCAATATCGTAAGTGTCAAAATCAGAATCTCCACTATACGTTGACCAATTAATTGAAGTTAATGGTGTATCTTCCTGTGTAATACTAGAATTAAGTTTAATTTCAATAGGTGTATAGTATAAGGTATTACCCGTAAAATTGGAAATTCCAAAATCATATACGGATAAAAATATAACATCATCTGTTGGCCCCAAAAAGTAACCAATCTGTGATGATACAATTAAGTTAAATTGTGGCGGGGAAAAAAAATCATAATTAAAAGGAGCGATAAATGTTGGGGTAGTTATTTGAGTTTTATTTCTTGGAAAAGTATTACATAGATTATTGTTGTTAATATACTCACTAAAAGATGCAAGATACAAACCCTCTTGAAACTCTGGTTGATAAAACCATACTAACTCATCACCAAGAGTATTTTCTAAAACATCAACAACTAAATCACCAACAGATGTTAATATAGTATTACCCCAAATTATTGGAGTGTCTCCTGTTGCGATGAAAACACATCCCGTTTCATTATTAACCTCAGTAACTGTGATTGTTAAATCATTTGTTGGAGTACTACCACTAAGTTCAGTTCCTAATATTGTTATTGTGTCTCCTACGGCATAATCAACCCCACTAGTATTAGTAGTAATGTTAATAATGATGGGATTTGTTGTCCCACACCAATAACCATTAAAAGATGCGCCACTACCCAAACCACTTGTTGTTCCTGTAATACCATTAAAAGACCCAGACAGTGTCGGAGTCCAATCATAATCAAAGTTAAAAATTCCCCCACTTTGGACATCCGCAACATTACTAAAATCATCGTAAGTTGCATAATCCGTAATTTGATATGTTTCTCCAATTATTAAACGATTATTAAAGTCACCACTATTCCCACTAATAGAACCTGTTTGAGTTAATAATGCTCTATATGTTCCGCTATTATTTACACTAGTGGTGGTTAAATTTCCATTAATTGTTATATCACCATTTATGGTTTGTCCTGTTAAATTATCTACAATATATTTCGTTGCCATTTTTTTATTTTTTAATTTATTTAGTCAATTGGTAATCCTAACTTATAATTTGATGTAATATCAACCCAACCCCCAACAAATTCGTATTTCATAACTTTATCAACAACGACATAAGACTCAAATTGTGTTGTACCCGTACTAACATCACTATTAATAAAAATACCACTTAAAAAATATACATCATTTGTGGTGTTCCCGGTTGTTGCCGCTGGTAAATTTGCAATAATATAATCATAAGCAGAATCTCTAATAGTTTCTGTTGCAAATATCATTTGCTTATTATAAACCTCTTCAGTAGTTCCTGTGAATCCACTTAAAGTAGATTTAAATGGCCATAAAATATCTGTCAATTTCCAAAAAGAATAATTTTCATTATTAAAAGGTGCGTTATTTTGATTTGGAGCCGCACTTAGTTGATTTACAACTTGGTCAATCGCTCCCGCAACGGCACCACAGGTATTATCAGTTAAACTGTTTGCTTTACCTCTTCTTAACATTCTACCTGAACGTCCATCTTCAGTAACACCAATGTGTGGCATACTTGTAACAAACAAGGTTCCATCAAGAGTTGTTGCTACGTGACTTGAGAATGCTCCAAATCCAACACTACCCACAAACGGATAACCCGCTAAACCACCAGACATGAACGGACCTAAGAAAGAATTAATACTTGTTGGCCATCCACCGATATTTCCAGGTAAGTATGCTGCGTCAACGTCATCAGAACAAATACCTTCAGCTAAAACAATATCAGTTGATGGTATTCCTTCATCTGTAATATATTGTGTTGTGTATGTTCCCCATACTTCAGATAATACCGCTCCTGAGAATGGTTGGTATCCTCCGTCAACGGTAACAGTTCTTACTGTTTCAGTATATGCACTTTGGCCTGTTAATGGTGCTGGTACAATTATTTCATACGTTCTATCATATAATGGAACGTCTAATTCGTATGTTCCGTAAGGATAGTCCGAAATATTGTCAAATGGTATTACTTCAGACCCTAAATTTTCTGACCCACCAGTTGTGGGATAAAAAGTAACGTTTGCCGTTAGTCCTGATAAATTTGTGCTTGTTATTCTAATTCCTTGTATCATGTTTTTTTGTTTTTTTTATTTTATTTATAATATTAATCCGAAATTCAAATCATTTTCTGGTATGTCTAATGCGTTTAACCCCCCTAAACAAGGAGCTTCGGTTAATGTTTCTATTGTTAGAACATCTAATTCATCGTAATACGATAATCTATCATCACCATTTTTATTTTTGAATACATTAACTGTTGTGATATCATATAACATACCTGTACTTAAACAAGTTCCGAAAATTTCGGCATTAACAATATTCCATTGGAATGAATCACCTATTTCATTAGTACGGAAATTATCAGGTATAGTGTTATTATAGAAATATTCACCAATAGTATTATCAAAAAAATTATTTCCTATTTTATTTCCTTGAGGAAATGAAGCACCAAAACCAAAATTCTCACCTATGGTATTATTACGAAATAATGAACCGATTTGATTATATTGGAATCCATCGGATATGTTATTACCGTAGAAATCATTTTGAATGTTGTTACTAACAAAGTTTGCAACTATAGTATTATTTTCAAAATTGTTTCCAATTCTATTACTTCTAAATTGAAAATTATCTAGATTAATAACATCTCCTAAAGTGTTATTTTGAAAATTGTTTAAAACCTCATTATCGTGGAACCAAGAATATATTATATTATTTTCAAAAAAGTCACCAATATTATTACTACCAAAATCTTCTCCGTTTTCGGACAATAATCTATTCCCACCAAAATCATTTCCAATATGATTACTAGTTAGGTTAGTATTTATTAAATTACTATAAAAATTGTGGCCTATGATATTATTATCAATATCATTTACTGATACGTTGTCAGAACACCAATCCCCCCACACATTATTTTGGTTATCCGCTCCAAACGTATTATTGTAACAGTAATCGCCAAATTTATTACTTTCGTATTGTCCTTCTAAAAATACATTATTTGCCAATATGAATACCCCATCACCAATATTTTCGTAGTTATTTGCGTAGTTTCCTATATAATTATTTTTAGCGTAACTTTCTGATATCGCATCTCCGAATGTTGTATATTCTAAATAATCATCAGTTTTTACGTTAGTTTGTTTATAACTAAAATATCCTCCATTGCCGTTAGTTTCTTCTATTGTATTATAAATTTGTTGTGCGGGTCCTGATGTAAATGTAGTATCACCTGAAACTGTCATTAAGATATTACTACTTATTGAAACAATTTCAAAATAAGAAGGACTAACATTTGGTAAATAGACAACGTCACCCACAGTTAATGAATTAAAAGAAGTACCAACACCGTTAACGGTACCACCACTAATTAATTCAATTGTACCATTTAATTGTTCTCTATATGTAAATAACTTATATCTTTTAAATAAAATTGTTCTGTGGTCATAATCTGTTCTGTTATTGAACTCATCAATTCTTTCAGTAATTCTACCATAAGAAGTACCTGATGTTACTTCAGTGGTACTAAAAGTCCAATCATATTGAATTTTATCGTTAGGATATGTAGGTTGATATGCGTTTGAACTAATTGTGTTTGCACTTGTTGAGAAAACAATAACTGGTTCTATTTCAGATGTTTTATAGTTACCCGTAGTAATTGAGTTTCCGTTAACATCAAAATCAGGTTGGTCATAACAAGTTCTAAAGTCGGTTATTAAATAAAATTGACCTGATGTTAAAGTTTCACCAGTTATTTTATTAACAAGTTCAGAGTAAGTTACATTAATCAACCCACTTATATTTGATGTGATAGCAGATATTGCACCTTGATATGTAGTTCCACTAACCACAAATGGAAATATACTTGTTGAATTTGGTAAACCTATTGGTAATTGTGAAATTTTTACGTAAGCCATTTTTAATTTTATTTATAAATATCTTTTATTTATTTAATTATGTTTTTTATCTATATAATTGTTGATGAAGGTGTAGGTGTTGGTGTAATACAAGGATTGATTTCTGATATTATAAAATCACCATCTTCAGTTAAAATATAATTCCCAAATTCGTCTGTGATAAATTCAACACATGGGTTAGTTGGTGTGGGGGTTAATGTTGGTGTAGGTGTTGGTGTAACACAAGTGTTAATTTCTGATATTATAAAATCACCATTTTCAGTTAAAATATAATTCCCAAATTCATCAGTAAGAAATTGAATACATGGATTAGTTGGTGTTGGTGTTGGGTTTGCTATCGGATTATCACAACAAGGAAACTCAATAATATAATTAGAATCATATGGTAAATTATCCACAACAAACGATTCTTGTACATTGATAAATAATTTCTCCCTGATTGGTAATATTAAAACCCCGTCATCAGTATTTAACATAAATTGACCCTCAAATCTACCTACTTGATTTGTATCTCTGTTTTTGAATTGATAATAAATGTAGTATTCAGGTTCAGGATTTAACTCGGTGAATTCTTTTAAAACAAATCCCGCAAGTACGGATAACATTTTAGGAATCCCATTTTCGGTGTCAACCATAGAAAAGAAGATATCCGACGACTCTATTGATTTCATAAAGTTATCGTAATCACTTCTCCCATCTTTAACCACTTGTAATTTTAACAGTGGTAATGTGGCGTTCTTTTTAATGAAAAATTCCATCTATCTCTTTAGGTTATAATTATTTTATATTATGGTAAACTATCTCCAATGTAACTTTCGGATACGTTAATAAATAATTTCTCCCTAATTGGTAAAATTAAAACCCCATCGTTATTTTTTAACATAAATTGACCTTCATATCTGCCAACCATGTTTGTATCAAAATTTGTAAATTGATAATAAATGTAATATTCAGGGTCAGCGTCAGGATTGACAAATACTTTCTCAACAAAACCTGCTGGTTTAGTTAATATTTTTTCAATACCCGTTTCAATATTTACCATAGAAAAGAACAAAGAAGAAACTTCAATCATATCCATGAAATGACTATAGTCACTTCTTCCGTCTTTAACTACTTGCATTTTTAAAAGAGGAAGTGTGGCGTTTTTCTTAATAAAAAATTCCATTAATCTATTTTACTTTATAAATATTGAAATTTATAAAACAAATTAATTAACTTTCTTTTCTTAAATTACCATCGTAATGTTCAAATCGGTCATGCTCTGTTGGGGTTAGTAGGAGTAACCCTGATTTAATATTTTTTTTCTTTGTTTCTTGGAACATATAGCTCATCCAAGTCTGCTCAAAGGGTCTATCCCACTTCGTAGTTAGAAACATTTTCTTATTACCTACTTTTGAAACTATTTGAGGCCAATTACAATAAAATACCTCACCTAGAGCATATGGAACACCACCATAGGATTTAATTGCATTAAATTCAGTTCTTGGAGCATCGGGGTCTAAACCCATTTGTGGTAATTTAGGTTTGTTTGGCCAATACTCTTCTCTTACACTTTGTGGGACATTGTACCATGACCATTGAGTTGAGTTATCACCATAAAATTCTGTAAAATTAAGTTTAAGAAAATCTAAATTTTCTGAACTTATTATATGTAAACTTTTGTCATATAAACTTTTAATTCTTCGGTTAAATCCATTTCTACATGTTTCATCACTACCACCATAAAAGAACATATCGTCCTCAAAAAATAACATGTAATCTAAATCTTGAGAATCAAAATGTTCTGCAATCCATTGTCTTCCCCCACATATCCCTAAATTATCCATTTTAATATGTTCAAATCCATGTTTCTCACAAATCTCTTCATATTTTTTTGTCGTAGATAAATCACTTGAATTATTTAATAAGAATTTTCTTGGTTGAGTTAAAAAACGGTTGTCATAACTCTCCATTGACATTATCAGTTTTTCAAACTGATTTGGACTATTAAATGTTAAAACATATAAACCTACTTTATTAGTATCCAAATTAGTGGTTTGAATCATTTTTGTTTTTTTAACTGCATTACCATCTTTTAAATTCTCAAAAAATTTAAAAAGTAATCCATTGTCATCAATCTCAAAATAGTCAATTAAATTCGGATATTTGTAAATCATAATACTGAATAAACTTTCTTCAGTTCCCATTAATTTTTTATTAAGGGTTTCAATTAATAATGAATAATACAAATTATTTATATTACTTATAGATTCTTTAGTACCTCCAAAGAATCCACCTCTACCTACAATATCCACATTATCACCAGCATATTCACAAATATCATTAAACTTAAATCCGTGAATTTCTGAATTAGTTTTATATGGGAAAACAACAAAAGTGAATTTATTTATTTGTTTTTCTAAATTTTCTAAAACTTTGTCCTTTGTGAAATAACCAGCATTTACAGTATTTGTTAATCCTGCGTCAATCCAAAACATATATTCTGAATTAAATTTATCCAAGATTTTTGCATCATGTAAAATGAATACTTTGGACATAACCAAAGGATTATACATTTCTAACTTTGCTTGTGTTGAATCTACTAACCATCCCGTTTGATTAAACCATTCAGGGTTAGTTCTTATTGACTGAATCTTTGAATAGTATTCATTATTTTTAAACCAAGACACATCTCTTAAAATAAATTGAGTGTTATCTTGTTTTCGTCTATCCCAAACAAACTTTTCCAACTCTTTGTCTCCAAAAATTATTAAATTTTCTTCAACACGAAGAAGTTCCTCAAATTTATTTAAATAATGTTGGAATGAGCGTGACCATCCTTCAGATAAATCACCTCTACCGATATCCCAAAGTCCTGTAACTAATGTAATTGATGACATTTATTTCTTTATTTTACAAACCCAAACAACTTTATCAAAATTTTCTTTATTGTAATGAACTAAGTTTTCATTTTCAGATACTTTAGAAATATATTTTTCTTCTATCTCACACCAATTCCAAATTTTATCAACATAATTTTCCAAATAATTTTCCCAAGTATCAATATAATCGTGAGCCATTATATAATCACCTACTTTAATATGAGGGGCAATCATATTAAATTCACCAATTTTATGACCACCATCACATAAAACTAAAGTAGTTCCTTCAGATTGGATGTATGGTACAATTCTTTCAGGTTTTTCTAAATTAAGATACGAATGGTCAAAAATATTTTCAATTATGATTTCAATATTATTTTCCCTTATTGTATTATACCAATTTGTTTCTACCACATCAAATGATTTAATAGTTGTATCGTTTAATCCCAATTCATTTAAAGTTTCTCTTAAAAATAATGTAAAACCACCTCCAGCGGTCCCTATTTCTAAAATTCTTTTTGGTTTTATATCTGCTAAGAAATTTTTAAAAACATCAAAAGCATCATCGTGTTGTTGTGCAGTATATCCTTTATACTGAGTGTGTCCTACTACTTTATTCATAATTTATTTATTTATCCATTTATCTAATTCTAACAAATTAAATGTTAGTTTTTCTTTATTTTCATACATTAAGTTTTCGTCCGACCATTTTATTTGGTTTTCTGAAATGTAATTAAGATACTCTGAATCATTAATCACTTCATTATATCTTTTAATATATAAATCAGCGACCCCTTCATCACCATATTTTTCATAAGCAACATATGCGTGTTCTCTTGGGATTGAAATATAATGATGGTTAGGGATTAAAGGGTTGTGAGTCGTATCCTTGAATTCAATCCTAATGTATGGAATTCCTAATAATGTATACTCAATGTCCCGATAACAGAATTCACCAGGATAATCATACGGTGTATTATATCTACTTAAGTTTGTATAATATGATAAACCAATTTTACTGTTAATTAATTTGTTTAGATATTCTTCGTGAGATGTGGTTGATATTGGTTGTAAAAAACCTCTCGTCTCAACTATTTTTATCATTTTTCTATAATCATCAACACCACTTCCTAACCAAATCATTTTTTTTTCAAAATTGGTTATTAAACTTCTTTTCTCCCTGTAATATTCAACATCAAATTCTTGAAATGGTAAGAAAATCCAAGGTTTTATTTTATGTAAGGAACTAATGGCATTTTCTCTTTTCATCCAATAATAGACATTTTGCCAATTAAAATGAGCTAATAATGTTTTAGTACAACTATTTGATTTTGAAACATGACAAATATAACTATTGAAATATTCTGTAAAAGATATTGCTTTAGTTTCTCCTGTTTCCGTATTTTCAATAACACAATCAACATCAGATAATGGTGGGTGATTACCAAAATTACCTGTAGGATTTATTAATTTTATTTGACCACTAAAAGTTTGTCCGTCTTTATTATAATTTACCGACTCAACATCAAAATATTTGGATAAGTATTCGTCAAATTTTTTAAAAAACGGTAAATGAGCACGACCCCATTGCGTATTTTCAAACCTATGTGTTTTAATTTTTACCATAAATTATAAATTACCAGTTATTCTATCGCACCACCCTTTAGATTCGGAGTGAGGCCATACGACCCAATATTTTGGTTTATATGTTGTTTGGAAATCTCTCCACACTTTACAATATCCGTCAGGGTCTGTTTTCATTCTCATGATTTCATTTTTATCAGCATCTTTTCTAAAGATAGTTTCATCTTTATCGTCATGAAACGCAACAACCCAAAAATCATAATCTGTTTCAGGAACTTGTGTGAAACCAATATCAATACAATGTTTAAAGATACTCGCAAAACTACCTAACCATTCTTCTTCAGTTTCAAATGTATATGGGTTTGGTGGATATTTTTTATCTATTGTATATTGTTGAACACCTCTTCTTGAAAAAAGTAATCCAGCATATTTCTCATAATCTTTTAAAGTTCTTACATCACCAAAACCATATTGACTTTCATTGATTGGAGTTTCTCCATCCATACCAAATAACTGTCTGTTTTTCTTATGTGATGAAGTATTTTTTAAATGCCATTCTTTATCGTCATCCCACTGTTTCGTTCTTCCCTTTCTTGTGTATTCGTGCCAAATTAAAACTTTATGAGGATGAAATAAATCATATCCATGAGTATAAGCCCTTGCTGCGATAGATATCTCTTCACCATGAAAATAAAACTCAGGGTCATGTTGAACTTCTTTTGAGAATTCACCTAATGTAAAACAAAAATGCGCGGAATAGAATCTTGAGGTAACAGGTTTAGTCATTTCTCTCCATCCTGGTATTGTTTCAGGTAAAAAGAAAACAGCCCCTTCAGGGATAAATCTATCAAACGACATTCTCCATGGTTCCGTTACTCTACCTTGTGGGTCATTTTCAGGGTCAAAAGAAGATACATATCCTGTTAACAATGGTTTATCATAACCATCTTTTTGTAACTCTTTTATCATATCAATCATCTCAACATCCCAATTTTGTTCAAATCTCATGTGAGAGTCAATTTGAAGGGTGTATTCCTCACCTTGATATAATTGTTGTACTTGGTGTCTCGCCCAACATACTCCCTTAGATTCATTGTATAAAACATTTAGAATTCTGAATCTTTTATCGTTTTCATAAACGGTTAAATCATCAAACGTATCATCAGGACTATATTGTCTACAAATACCTAATCTTAGATTTTCAGGAAACTTTGCTTTTGAAATCATATCCTCAATAGTCGGTAATAATTGAGGGTCTCTATATGATGCTATTTGAATAAATATTTTCATTATATTTTTTTACTAAAAGTTACCGATTAGAAAAAAAATATAAAGATTGATTTAATAGTTTAACTATAAATTATTATATATTGAAAATGCGGTTGACGGATTATCAATTAAAAGTTGAATAAAATATTCCACATTAGTTTTGTCTTTAAAATCCTCAATCATATTATCGTGTTCAGGTAATCCCCTTAAATAATCTCCGTTCTCATCTTTTTCATCCGATAGGATAAACATTGTACTTTCTTTATCCAAATTAAAAATAATCCAATCTGTATTTTCTAATTGATAATAACTGTAATTTATCATGATAGTTGATATTTAAAACTTCCTGTAGTTAATTGTGGTCCAGATGTTGCTCCGGCAATAAATGGGTTACTTGCCACAATAGTTAATCTTTGATTGGTTGTAAACCCAACTGTTGCTGAGTTATCTGTATATGTTCCAGCGGCTGAACCTGCGGCGATTGTAATTACTGGTCCAAATGTACTCGTACTTGTGTTGGATAATTTAAGAGTCATGGCGGATGTTGGAGCAACTTGAGCAATACGTAAAATTACCGTAAGTGTTGATGCAGTTCCTGATGGCATCGGGTATCCTGGAAAGAAGTCCGTAGCACCTCCACCATATTGTGTAGCAACTACTGCGGGTGAAACAGGGGTACCCCCTAAATATATCCCGTAGAATAATGACCCGTTAGGAACTGCAAAGCTATTCATATTAAACACATATGTTGTTTGTGATGATGGTAAGTTTTGGTAAGTTGTTGCTGATATTGTGGTTGCAGTTATACCTTGTAATGATGTGTTACCTGTCACAGTTAAGTTACCATTAACAGTTCCACCACTTTTATCAAATTTATCACTTATATTGGTTTGAATTGTTTGAATTGTTGAGCATCCACTTAATGTATCACAAGTCAAAGCCGTATTGTCTGAAAATGGTGTTATTCCATAAGAATAATGTTGGGTACCCTCAGTAACTAAAGTTATTGAATGTACTTGATTACCTGTATTTGTTGCCCTTACTTTTACAACAATTCTGTCAGTTGTATTTATTGATGAACCCGAATAATATCCATCCGTCAATTGCATTGATGGATTTGGGGAATTTGTAGTTACAGGTGTCGGGTCAGTTGTAACAAGTAAAGTTTCGGTTCCACCTGTGGTTCTTAAATAAACTTCACAGAATATATTAAAAGATGCATTACTATTTTGTTTGAAAGAATGGAGATAAAAACTCCAATATCCTGCAGGTATTAGAGATGCGTTTGGATAACCAGTTGGTGTTTGAAATGAGGCAATCGTACTAGTAACTCCATTGTTAATTGTAACAGCCGTTATTTGTTGTGAATTTGTTGTTCCACTTGGACTAAATTCTTGATATGGTGGTTGTGAGTTTGATAAATTTAAATAATATACTTGACCTCCAGGTCCTCCTATTGGAAGTCCAATAACCGTAAAAGTTCCTCCTGTATTATTAAAAAAGGTAATTTCTCCATTTGTATAAGTTCCTCCTGTAACATAAACATCAGTTGGTAAATTCTGATAAGTTGTTGCTGAAATTGTGTTGGCAGTTAATCCACTTGTGAAATATGTATTTCCACTTACAGTTCCTCCACTTAATGGTAAATAAAGTTCTGATAAATTAGCCCCCGATATGATATATTTCTTCCAAACCGCAGTTGAGTGAGTATAACCACTCACATCTTCTATCGTAGATGCTGTCCAAGCGTTTATAAAATCTTGACCAGCAACACTTGAATTATATACACTTGTTCCAAAATCTGATACTACGACAGTACCTGTACTAGCGGTCGCTGCAGACCATAAAGATTCGTAATTATCTATCCTATACTGATATACTAAGTCAACCTCATAAACATAAACTAACATACCAAGTCGTCTTCTACCTGATGATATATTATCTGAATTAAGAGTTAATACATCAGGAGACCATGGAGCTCCAGTTCCTTTTAAGAAATCAATGGGTATAGAGTTTCCACTATATTCAATAGGTCCCAATCCATTTATAGTATAATTCAAATCGGATAGATTGAATACCTCCATGTATCCACCAACAGATAATACCGAGAAATTTGTTCCAAAAACTTCACTTCTTTCAACTGATTGGACACCGTTTAATTGCTCAGAACTAATTGGATTTTTATACGGAAATGTAGACATATATTGTATAATTATCAGGACACAGTATTTCCCCTAAAGTAAATGTCGGTACTGTTCAATAACTCAAAATTAGTTGATGGGTATGTAGTATAAACCCTATATGTTGTTTGTGGTATTGTAGTACCAGTATACGTGAAATAATAAGAATATATTGTTGATTCAGTACTAACTGTTGTCAATATCGCCGGAGATGAAGTACTATAATCAATCTTATTTTGATACAAACCATTAGTTTGTCCTGTTGGTATCATCCATGTAAACCATGCCTTTCCTGATGAAACTGTGTTAGCCGGCACCATAGTTGTTTTAAAATTATATGCAATCATTGGATTACCATATGAATCAACACCTCCCGTAATTTGTGGTACATCCTGATTGATTATTGATGGGAATAAACCTGTCGTCCATCCTGAAAAATCAACATACGTATTTAATTCAACATCAAATGTTGCTTGAACTTGAGTTGGTTGAGTTCCATTTGTAAATCCATAAAATCCTGAACCTAATGACGAGAACATCCAACTACCAATATTACTTGACCCCGTATAAGGTTCTATAAATAAAAATGCTTTGGTTGGTGGTAGTGGTGACGATGAAGGAGTAATTGTTGGTGTTATAGTCGGAGTAACAGTAATCGTAGGTGTAATACTTGGTGTTACTGTGATTGTAGGAGTTATAGATGGGGTAACAGTAATTGTTGGTGTAATCGTTGGTGTTACTGTATTTGTCGGTGTTGGGGTGGGTGTTGGGTCAGGACAATTACCATCAATACACAATGAATTTATTGAAATAATAACTTCAGAACTATCACTACTTGGGTCTTTACCACAAAAATACAATATTAAATTCACATCAATATCACCAACCTGTGAAACACCATCACAATCCGTATAAAAATATTGGTGGGTTGAGCTTCCTGTTACATTATCAAACGTAATACAACTACAATCAGTAATCACCGAAGATGGTGTTGGAGTTGGGGTTGGGGTTTGGGTAGGTGTTTGAGACGGACAAGAATAAGGTATAAATTCAGTACAACCGTTTGAGTCGGTAATAACTATTAAAATAGTTGATGCTCCCTCAAGAAGTACAGGTATATCAACAGTTATTGGGAAAATAGAAATACTTGTCGCAACACTATAACAATACGTATTAGTGTAGTCACAGATACTAAAATCAAAAGGTGGTGTTCCCGTTGCACTTGAAATTTGAATCGTTTGCATGTAAAACTAAAATAATTATTCTGTTTACATTATAAATAGATACAAAGTAGGTTTATGGAATTAAACTAACATTCCATGCGGTAGGTTGTTGACCAATACCGTTAATTTCTTTGTTAGTATTATAGTAGAATGTAATATTATAAGGTGAATTTAAACTAATATTATAAACCATACCTGATTTTTCACAAAGGTATAATCCACCATTTAATACAAACATACCTCTTGGATTGGTTAAATAACTTGTTATATCAATTTCAACTTCCAATGTTCCGATAGGGTAAGAATATTGAGACAACCACCTTTGAGTATTTGTACTATTAGATGTTATAACTATCAATTTATTGTTAGTTGTTTTCATAATACCACCTGAAACAATACGCCCCACAGGAAGTGTGAATTTTGGTATTACTGTCCAAGGATTATTTAAGAAAACTTCACGTATTTCACATCCTGTTGTAATAGCACTTGATGCCATTATTAAAGACCTGTATGACATTGTAGTACAAAATGGGTCACAATACCCTCTTGGTGGTTGATTTGGAATATTATTTAAATACGTATAATTAGTTAACACTTCATAAAAACTTTTAAATCCATCCAAACCAAAAGGAACAAAAGGTAAACCATAATATTGTACCAATTGATTAGGATATGTCGTTAAATTAGGATTGTAAACCGATTGGAAATAATTAGGTATTACAGTACCAGAAACTGTCCACATGATTTGGGGTTTATCCACAATAGTATTATCTATAAGATTCCAAGAATATTGTTGAACTTTTTGAACTTGACTAAGAACAGGTTGTAAACCTGTTAGATAATATGAATTTACGGTATACTGTATAGGTAGTGTTGGAGTTGGAGTAACAGAAACTGTTGGGGTAATGGTTGGTGTAACGGATATTGTAGGAGTAATGGTCGGAGTAATTGTTGGGGTATTGGTTACAGTTGAGGTAGGAGTAATCGTTGGAGTATTAGTCGGAGTAATAGTCGGAGTTACAGTTGGTGTTACTGAAATTGTCGGCGTTGTTGTTGGATTTACTGTACTAGTTGGTGTTGGTGTTATTGTTGGAGTATTTGAAATAGTTGGTGTAACTGTTGGGGTAATAGTAGGCGTTACGGTAATAGTAGGTGTTGGAGTGTTAGTTTTTGTAGGGGTTACAGTTGGAGTTACTGAAATTGTTGGAGTAACACTTGGTGTAACAGAAATTGTTGGAGTAACACTTGGTGTAACAGAAATTGTAGGTGTATTTGTTGGAGTTAAACTTGGTAACGGTGTTTTACATAAATCCCATGTTGGTGTAACTGTTGGAGTAATAGTTGGTGTAACTGTTGGAGTTGATGTAAGTGTTGGTGTTGGAGTTTGTGATGGTACTTTACACGGGTCAAATGTTGGTGTAGGAGTAATTGTAGGTGTCGGTGTCGTTGTCGGTGTTTTAGTTATAGTAGGTGTAGGTGTAGGGGTCGGTGTTTCAGGTAAAACCTCAATAAAATCCAAACAAACACCCTCAACTAAAATACTATACGTTCCGTAAACTTCTTGAGGTGGATTAAGTGTTGATGGGTCAAAATAATATGGTATGACATGGTAACCCAAATCAAAAACCAATTCAGTACCCATAGGGTTAAACACTATATTTGCAACCTGACCACTTAAAGGTAAACTAAAGATTACTATTCCTTCTGCCATTTTTTAAAAATTATTTTCTATTGCCAAACAAACTTCACCATTTTGAGAAATCAATTTTTTCATATCAGTAAAACTGATGTAAGCATGTCCTGATAATCCCCATTTTCTTCCCCAGCTATTTTTTATTCTGAACTGTTTTTTAACAGTGTCCACTCCGTTTATTAAATATGCATGACCACCAGCCAATTTTCCAGTCGCACTGATAACACCTAACTTATTTGGGAAAAACATATTGTAATACCAATTAGTCCCAACAACCACAGGTCCTTTAGTTAACACAGTATTAATTAATACATTAACATCATATGTCCACAAATAAGAACTAATTTTATTTGTTGATTTAAGATATTTTGCACCCCCTCTTACTGAGGTTCCGGCGTAGTTTTCTCCCACCCATTCATCAACTTTTTGAGCTTCTTTATAAATTGTTTGTGGTGGAATATTTGGATGAGGTAATTTATGCGTTACCGGACCATCATCAATCCAATGGGCCCATGCGTAACCAACACACATCGGTGTATTTCCTTGGTCACCCCACCACCCATCAGCACTCCAATACTTTGATGTTACGGCAGTTTTTGGTAATTGTAATTTATTCTCAATAAGATAATTCTTATCTCTTAAATCTACAATATGTTGTCTACCTAACCCAAACGGTTCTGTGTCACCGTTTACCAAATAATAATCATAACCTACAACCACACAGTCCTCAACTTTACAATTTGGACAATCAGGGTTAAACATTTGATAAATTGGTTGTAACAATTTAAAGTTATGTTTAACTTCAGGTGCTGACAACGGTGTTGTATACATTCTGAATTGAGAAATCCCCCCTTCAAATGTTCCTGCAAAATTTTGTTCAATTATGATGTTAGTTGATAACCCACTTAATGTAGTACCACTTAAATCGTTATTTGGTAAACATTCAGGGTCTTGTTGGTATGGTCCTGTTAAACCAGAACAAGACATAAATGTTAGATTATCTCTTAACCCTTGTGTCCCACCACCCCATGAAATATTAAAAGGAACACCAACTTGTTTTTCTTTGTCAGTGTTTAAACCTCTTGGTATAACTTCTTCAAAATCCTCAATAGTATATATTTTCACACCATTAACAAAAATCATAAGTTTACCCATTCTGAAGTTTAGTTCATCTAACCATAACTTATTAAGTTTGGTAATATCAACTTTTTCAGCTTCTTTAGGTATTGGTCTTGTATATGGTGGTTCAATTAATGCAACAGTATTACCCGCTAACGATTCTAAATAATATTCTTTTGAAATTAATCCTAACCCACCATTTCTCCATAAATCACATTTTTCAAAATACGTATATCTCTCCCAAACAATATCAACTTGAAACCAATGTTCTTGTAATAGATATGGAG
>Ga0315294_10003728_pt1 | contig 16630 bp, 12 predicted proteins | sample YL17G13_40_MG_FD_203626 | JGI IMG/M metagenome (GOLD analysis project Ga0315294, IMG submission 203626) | Sediment microbial communities from Yellowstone Lake, YNP, Wyoming, USA - YL17G13_40 | ecosystem: Environmental > Aquatic > Freshwater > Lake > Sediment | place: USA: Wyoming | collected... | reverse complement strand
GCTTCCAGGAATCTTCCGGTGCCTATTATCAGTCCCACAATGAATCCGCCTGAAAAACAATCTGATGAATCACTTCGGGCAATGCTGACATTTGGATCCGCAAAAGCGCTTACTGAGACACATTTTACCGCAGCATTCATATCTGACAAACTCGATTATTCGAATGAGCTTGCCTCAGTTGACTCCAGAAACCTTTCAAAAAGAATTATACTGAAGAGCAGCCTGATGCGACAGATTAATAAAATGCTGAAACTTGAATTTGCACTTAATGATGAACTCAATTTAATAATTACAAATAATTACGCTGGCAATAAATCGCGTAATCAGGCATCAGCTGATGCAATTGCGGAAGCAGACCTTACACAGTGGCTGTCTGCCAGGGTTCTTGTCCGGGAGATGATTCAGGACCACAGGCTTCTGTCTCCTGATTTTTCTGCAAGCGCTGAAATAAAACCATTCAGGGAAAAGTATTATTTCATCAAAGCCAGTTTCTCCAAAAATTCTAAGATACCAACTCTTAATGATATGTATTGGTCTCCAGGTGGAAATACTGACCTTAAAAATGAGACAGGATATTCTTCTGAAATCACCTGGGAAATGACCAGCATTTTATCCGGTTCACTGCGGATAAAAAATGATTTTACATTCTATAGGAATCATATCAGCGATATGATTCAATGGCATCCGGGGGAATCTTATTACTGGGAAGCCGGTAATATAGGCAATATTGTTACTTCCGGACTCGAGTCATGCCTGGATGTTATTTATACATTGCAGGGGTTCAATGTCAGATTAAATGCAGGATATGCTTTTACAAAAGCCGCTATTGCAGGTGCAGGTAGAGATAGTCAAGAGTTGTCTGGGAATCAGCTTGTTTATATACCGCAAAACCAGTTAAATGCTATCTTAAAAATAAGCTGGCAGCATTTTTATTCAGCACTCACCTCCAGCAATACAGGTAAAAGATTCCTCACAGCAGATAATTCTCAGTACCTGCCACAATATTCAGTAAGTGACCTGACTCTGGGAATAAAACTGGATGCTGGAAATATATCATGCGATTGGGGATTCATTGTTGAGAACCTCTTTAATTCCAGTTATCAGAATATTGCATATTATCCGATGCCTGGACGAAGTTTTTTATTATCAATTGTTTTTCAATTCAAGAAATAAAGCATGCGTAAAACATTAATTCTGATTATATTAACGCTTTCATTCTCCTGTGTAAAAGAGGTCAATCCTGTAATTATTGACTCCAGTGAATCATATCTTTCAGGAGAAGGAGTCTTTATTATAAATGAAGGTAATTTCAGATCGGGGAATGGTTCACTTTCGTTCTTTTCTTATGACTCCCTGAAGATTTACAACCATGTTTTTCTCGATATCAATAAGAGACCTCTGGGAGATATTCCTTACTTCATGACCTTTCACGGAAGCAATGCATACATAGTGGTCAATAATTCAGGAAAAATTGAAGTTGCTAGCAGAAATTACCTGAAGTCTGTTGCCACTATCAATAAAATAATATCACCAAGGTATATTTCATTTATTAACGACATGAAGGCATATGTCACTAGCCTTTATTCTGATTCTCTTGCAATTATTGATCTTAAAACCAATTCTGTATCAGGTTATATAAACCTTAAGAAAACCTCTGAATCAATATCAACATTATATTCGACAGCTTATGTTGCGAATTGGACGGGAGGCAATAAGATTATGGTTATAAATACTGCAACCGATCAAGTAACCGACTCGATCAAAGTTGGAATGGAACCGGAAAGCATGGTAATCGATAAGAATGAAACTCTGTGGATTCTTTGCAACGGCGGCTGGAAAAGAGAGAATTATGCTGAACTCACGGGAATAAATACCAGAACAAACAAGATAGAAAAGAGATTTACTTTTCCATCTAAAAGTGACTCACCCACATGCCTCCAGATTGACGGAAAGGGAGAGACATTGTATTTTCTTTTAAACGGGGTCAGCAAAATGGCGATAGAAGCGGGGAGTTTGCCTTCAGAGGCTTTTATACCGGAGCTGAACCATAATTTTTACAAAATGGGAGTCAATCCTGTAAATAATGAGATTTTCGTGACCGATGTAGTCGATTATGTTCAAAAGGGGAAAATCCTCAGATACAGCAAGGGGGGTGCATTAATTTCTCAGATTGAGGCCGACATCATTCCGGGTACTTTATGTTTCAAGGTAAATCCTGACCACAATACTGAATGATCATTACAGTTTTCAGAGGATATTTTTTGCATCGGCAACTATTTTGCCAGTTGATTTGTATCTCATTTTTTTTATTTTCATGCACAGGTAATACTACTATAACTGTCGAAAAGTCAAAAACAGCTGAAAAGCCCATTATATCGTATGCGAAGAGACTTAATATTGAATGTTCGGATGGGTATTCGCAAATCTCAATAATTAATCCCTGGCAGGGAGCCAGAGATATTGTGCAGAAATGGTACCTGATTCCGGCAGATAAAATTATACCTTCCTTCATCGATAGATCAGAAGTAATTCATGTTCCAATAAAAAAGATCATCTGTATGTCGACAACTCATCTTTCAATGATATCCGCCCTGGAAGAAAAAGGTTCGGTGGTTGGTTTTTCAGGCACCAGGTTTATCTACGCCGGAGACCTTGTGCAGAAGGTCAGGAAAGGGGAAATTCTTGAAACAGGCTATGAGGATAATCTTAATAAGGAACTGATCCTTAAACTGGATCCTGATCTCGTAATGGTTTACGGTATTGGAAGTGAATCGGCAGGTTATATAGGAAAACTTAAAGAAATGGGGGTGAAGGTCGTTTATAATGCCGATTATCTTGAAACTAACCCTTTGGGCAAGGCTGAATGGATCAAGCTGATAGGAGCACTTTACGCCAAGGAGAAAAAGGCTGATTCAATATTCAAAACTATTGAAAATGAGTACAACAGGCTTAAGTTATTTATTAAGGTAAATGCTACGGAGAAACCGAGGGTACTGCTCGGCCTGCCATTTAAGGATACCTGGTACATCTCCCCTGGCAACTCCTATATTTCCGAACTTATCAGGGATGCAGGAGGTGAATATCTGTGGCAGAATACGGAATCGTCGGTTTCTATGCCCATCGGACTGGAAAATGTCTTCCTTAAAGCCCTGAAGGCTGATTACTGGCTGAATACAGGCAGTGCAAATACACGCGATGATATATTATCTATCGATCCAAGACTTGCACGGCTCCCGTGTTTTAAAAGCGGCAATCTCTTCAACAACAATAAAAGAACAAATGCAGATGATGGAAATGACTACTGGGAAGGAGGCTGTCTTAAGCCTTACATAATTCTAAGGGACATTGCATCCATTTTGCATCCCGGGTTATTCCCGGAGGGTGAATTGGTTTATTACAAGAAAGTAAATTGAGATCAGCAATGATGTCCAGGGAAAAGCAACAGGCACTTACTTCTCACCATTCTCCAACCAGATCCGGAATGATATTCAGCGGATTGTTCCTGATGCTTATCCTGTTCTTCATTCTTGATCTTTTTCTCGGATCCGTCAGCATAAGGCCAGGTGAAATAATCAGAGCAATATTCAATAATTCAGATGATACAACAAGGACTATTTTGACACAATTCAGGCTCCCAAAAGCCGTTACTGCTCTTTTTGTCGGCATTGCATTATCAATCAGCGGCTTGCAAATGCAGACACTATTCAGAAATCCGATGGCCGGACCTTATGTACTGGGTCTGAGTTCCGGAGCAAGTCTGGGAGTTGCATTCGTAATTCTTGGATTTTCAGCTGATCTTTCACCCGAAAGCATTAAGGGGTTCGGCAACTGGGCAATAGCAGCTGCTTCATGGACAGGTGCCGGATTGGTGATGCTGCTCATCATGATAATCTCCTCAAGAGTGAAGAACATAATGACAGTCCTGATCCTTGGAATTATGCTTTCGAGCGCGATATCCGCCATTGTGAGCATCATGCAGTATTTCAGCAATGAAACTATGCTGAAAGCGTACATAATCTGGACAATGGGCAGTCTGGGCAACCTGACTGCCTCCCAGCTCAATGTAATGATGTTGTCAGTTTTGGCCGGAGTAATATTAAGTCTGATCTCTGTAAAGATGCTCAATGCAATGCTTCTGGGGGAAGACTATGCCAGAAGCATAGGTCTTGATGTCAGTAAGTCACGGTTTGTTATAATAGCCGGTACAAGCATCCTTGCCGGTACAATCACTGCATTTTGCGGGCCAATAGGATTTATAGGAATAGCAGTACCCCACCTGGCCAGGATAATCTTCAGAACATCAGATCATAAGATATTGATTCCGGGAACAATCCTTGCAGGTGCCATTATAATGCTGGCAAGTGATATTATTGCACAAATGCCGGGTTCCGACAATGTACTGCCTGTCAATTCGATAACGGCTTTAATCGGAATTCCGGTCGTAGTATGGGTCATCCTTCGCGATCAAAAATACAGGGATATCTTCTGATGAGAAACAGGATTAAAAATATATTGTCCTTTAAAGACCTTGAAATTGGATTTACATCAGGAAAACTCCGGCATGCCCTGCTTCCTCCTTTAAATGGTTCAGCCGGGAAAGGCGAGCTTATAGCTGTTATCGGGAAGAACGGCATTGGTAAAAGCACCCTTCTGAGGACATTTTCCGGCTTGCAGGCTCGCCTTGCCGGAGAATTGACAATTGACGGCAAAAGCATTGCAGAGTATTCAAGAGTAAAACTGTCAGAGAAGATCGGATATATCTCGACTGAAATAATTAAGGTCAGCAATATGAAGGTTTATGACCTGGTTTCTCTTGGCAGATTTCCTCATACCAACTGGCTGGGCAGAATAGATAAGGTTGATCATATAGTGATTTCAGAGGCCATAAATAAAACCGGAATGTCGGAATTCATGGACAGGCCAATAACAGAACTTTCAGACGGGGAGCGCCAGAGGGCAATGGTGGCCATGGTATTGGCCCAGGATGCCGGAGTTATGATAATGGATGAACCTACTGCCTACCTGGATATCAGCAGCAAGTTTGAAATAATACAATTGATGCATGAGCTTACGAGGAGCAGGGAGAAAACAGTCATTTTCTCAACTCACGACCTTACGACGGCGCTTAATCAGGCTGATAAGATCTGGCTTCTGAAGGAGCAGGGTGTTTTCGAAGGTGCTCCGGAGGACCTTATGCTTGAAGGATCATTTAATACACTTTTCGATGACAAAAAAGTACAATTCAACTCTAATGACGGGAGTTTCACAATAAGGAATGATGAAAAAGGAAAGGTTATTGTGATTGGAGAAGGTGCAAAGAAATACTGGACCGAGAAAGCTCTTTTAAGAGCAGGATATGCGGTAGTTAATTCCGGATCGACCGTTGAGGTAAAGGTGCCTTCACCTGAGAATTCAAACTGGAACTGCAGAACTCACGGATCGTGCCGGGAATGTGATTCCATTTATGAGCTGGTCAATTGGATCAGGGATAATAATTTTATTTTTTAAAATATTTCCTGTAATTGTCAATAAATGAGGCGATATCATCAACGCCAAGCTTTTTGGCAATTATTGTTTTGTCTTTGTCCAGAATATATATCATCGGAGTTGATTCAACATTGTAATAATACCCGAAATTAGTTCTCCTTTCCGGGTCCCATCCGTTTATCCAGTCAAGCTTATGATCTTCAATATATTTTTCCCATTTTGCCCTTTCACCTGTTGTGCACACTGAAAATATTTCAACTCCCTGATTTTTGACCTTATCATAATAGGCTTTAAGCTTTGGAGTTGCTTCAGCGCAGTGTCCGCAATCCGGTTCCCAGAAATAGAGGATGGTGAAATCTTTCTTAATATCGTATAATGAAACGAATAATCCCTTGTAGGAATTCATAACGAGGTCCTGAGCCTTTTTGCCAATCAGATTGGGTCTGATCCGGTCGACCTGTTTCGTAAGGTCATCCTTGAAATCCTTTGATACCCAGTCGGCTTTGCCTGAAAGATAGATCTCATCAGCAAGCTTAACCACTATGGCATCATGACCCATGATTTCGCTTTCCCTGAAATGATTGAACAGAAAGACAGATATAAACTGAAAGACCTTGTAATTATCCTTTACCTTACCAATCATCTTGTCAATCTCTTTGCTTATTGAATCAGTTGATTGAATCAAAACGTTTGTAAAGAATGTTTTCAGCCTTGCCTGAAGAATGGGTGTACGCAACAGCCTCTCGTCATTTATATCAATATTGTCAAAAAAATGATCCTTATTATAGAGATAAGTAAGGACCCATTTTACTGAATCAGGATTCTTGCTTCCCTGCGGTACTGAAACCGGCGGAATTTCTACGGGAAGCATAGCTTTAACAAGCAGCGAAAGGAGGTTCCCGTTGTTCTCTTTTATCACATCGTGGAGATATGATTTCATAAAATCTTCCTGCTTTTTCTGCATTTCTGAAAGAATCCTGAGGGAATCTGTATTCTGCTTATTATTCTGAAGCCGCTTATTTATTGCTGAAGCTTTCTTTTGCATTTCGCCCCAACGCTTCTGATAAACAATGAATGCGCTGTTTTCATCTGATCCGGAAAACTTGAGTGTATTGAAATAGTCGGTATATGAACAAGTGACGGAGAAATTCTGATCGGTTGACATCAGGATCTCAAAATACTGCTTCCCGGGAAGTACGATCATATAGATCCCCTGAGGAAGGTTCTCCTCGCCCGAAAATACTGCACTGCCTTTGCCGTCAAGTTTTATTGTGTCTTTAATATACTGCTTGTCCCCTAAATGGTATGCAAGAAAGATTGTCGAGTCCTGCAAGCCCGATATATTTACTGCGATTTCATATCCTTTCTTCATTTGCCCGGACGAGCAAAAAGCAGTGGATAGCATGATCAGGCAAAAAATTGTATTTCTCATTTTATCTTAAAATGGAATGGAATAACGGATTACAAAATTAGTTATTGTAATTTCTTTGCCAAAGCTTGACCTTAGGAATATTGGAAATATGTTGTATTTTTGATCTGATTAACCTGGAGTTTCATCAAAATGAAGATTTCAATCCTGATTCCGGTGAAGGATTTTGATATTATTGCACTCGTTCACTGTATGAGGGATGGAATGGTACAGGTTCCTGAATTCTGCGAAATCATTGTAGGCGATGACGGGTCGTCAGAAGAATACAAAAAGAAATACCAGTCTCTTGCAGGCGATAAAGTCAAAATAATTTCTTCAGAAAAAAACATTGGAAGAGCATCAATAAGAAACCGTCTTATTCTGGAAGCAAACGGAGATTTTCTACTGTTCATAGATGCAGATACAATGATCAGGGGAACTGCCGAAAATTATTTACATAAATGGCTCGAATACCTTGATTATGCCCGGGTTATAAGCGGAGGAATATTATATCAGGACAGCCCTCCCGGTGATCCTGATAAATTCCTCAGATGGAAATACGGAAGGCGAAAAGAGCAGACAAAAGCATCAGAAAGAAATAAACACCCTTATTCAAGGTTTTCAACTTTCAATGTCCTGATTGATAAATCGATTTTCTCAAAATTCAGATTCTATGAGGAACTCAAACAATATGGGCATGAGGATACATTGTTCAGCTACCAGCTCAAGAAAGCAGGTATAGGTATTTATCATATCGATAACGGGCTGGTCCATGAAGGTCTTGAAACAAACAAGGAATTCCTTACAAAAACAAAGGCCAGCATCGAAAACCTGAGCAAGCTCTATGACAATGTCACGGATAAAAGAACTTTTTCCATGACGGTCAGCCTGCTCCGGCTTTTCTGGTGGCTGAAAACGTTTCACCTGACAAGGTTATTTGCTGGGATCTTCATCCGGTACAGGGAAAGGATGGAAATCCGCCTTGATTCTTCTAAAGTGTCGCTTCCCTTATTTAAGCTTTATAAAATAAGCATGTTCTGCACTTTCAGGGAAATTCACAGGAGGCGAAAGCTTCTGCCGATATTTAACATACCTCCTGATATTATTTAAATATCGATCCTTTCCATATCAAAATTTCCGTCAAATCTTTTTTCTGCTTTCAGCACAAAGTTGAACCGGTTGATCATTGTGCAAAGAAAAAAATCCGTGGGAGGGGAGAAGTCAATATTTTCAGGCTTAAAGAATCTTTTCCCCGATGTAATCCTCAAATCAGCAATTCTCGACTCAAAGTCTCCTTCTTTTCCGCTGATCAGGGATTCAAGGTATTCAGCACATAACAAATCTTCTTCTGCTGATTCCTTCGCTCTGTATCCCATTGCAACAAGGGAAATATGCTGCGGTCCTGTTGCACGGATATATTTCGCAACAGCTGAGGCATTAACAAAACTTCCTGTGACGATTAAATCAGCATTTACTGCATTGACAATACCACTTGTGCCTGCAGTAGTCGTATGTATCACTGTTTTTCCGGTGAGATCAGCTTTTATTAATTCGGTCGGGCTGTTCCCATAATCAAACCCTTCAATCTTCTTTTCATCCCTTTCCCCTACAAGCACCGCTTTCAAATACTTTTTCTTTAATTCAAATGCTTCAGCAACTTCACAGGCTGCAATAATTTTCGCAGCACCTGAATCCATTGCATAGCATTCAACCGAAAATGCCCTGAAAACATCTATTATCACAGTTAATCCTTTTGCCTGCCTGGCTCCTTCCACAAATTCTGTTATCTCAATATTCATGGCAGAAAATTTGATCTGAAAAGTAGCAATTATTTTTGTATGTACTATTTTGTATCTTTGGACGTTAGAGTGTTAAACGACTATAATGGCAGATCCACTTTCCTGGGCACTTCAAAAGGTCAAGCAAATTAATGATGTCATCTGGCACACATCCATTTCAGATATCTCAAAAGGAAAGTCTTTTATTATCAGGCAGCTGAGGATCATTGTTCTTGCGGCAAGAGGTTTCATGAACGACAGGGTCCAGCTCAGGGCATCCGCACTCACATTATATACAATGCTATCCATAGTGCCTTTTGCGGCGATTGCATTTGGTATAGCAAAGGGGTTTGCTCTGGACCAAAAGCTTCAGGAACTGCTTGTTAAAGAATTTCAAAGCCAGCCTGAGGTTCTTACCTGGATACTGAATCAGGCCAGCAGTGCCATTCAGGCAACCAGGGGAGGCTATATTGCTGGCATTGGTCTGGTAATACTCTTCTGGTCAGTTATGTCCCTTCTGGGTCAGATAGAGAGTTCCTTTAATCATATCTGGCAGATTGAAGCTTCAAGACCCTGGTTACGCAAGTTTACCGATTATCTTGCAATAATGATCATTGCTCCTATATTCCTGATCCTTTCAAGCAGTATTACAGTTGTTGTAAGCACTGTATTGCCGGATTTTATTGCAAAGTCTTCGATACTGGAAATCTTCAAACCTTTTGTTGGTTTCCTGATCAAGCTGGCTCCTTACGTGCTGACATGGATAGCTCTGACGGCTTTATTCATAATCATGCCAAACACCAAGGTCAGGTTTGTTCCTGCCCTGGTGTCAGGAATTATTGCAGGTACAATTCTTCAACTACTGCAATGGTTATATATTGACCTGCAGTTTGGCATTACAAAACTAAGCGCCATTTACGGGAGCTTTGCAGCGATTCCTCTTTTCATAATATGGGTCCAGAGCAGCTGGATCATTCTTCTTCTTGGAGCAGAGCTTTCATTCGCTAACCAGAATGTCTCAAGATATGAATTTGAATCTGAGGCTCTTAACGTTAGCTCATATCAGAAGAGAGCTCTCCTGCTGATGATCATGAACATTATAATAAGGAACTTTACAGTAGGTGAAAAACCGATCAGCTCTGAAACTATATCAAAAACCCTTAAAATACCCGTAAGGCTTGTCAGGGATATTTTGCTGGACCTTACAAATTGTGACCTGGTTTCAGTAATTCATGAAAATGAGCATGAGGAGCGACTCTACCAGCCTGCCATGGATATCAATAAGTTGTCAGTAAGTTATGTTCTGAACAAAATTGACAAGAAAGGATCTGAATTACAGATTTTTGTAAGAAGCAAGGAGTACAACAGGATAACCTCAATGATGGAGAAATTTGATAAGCTTGTAGCCAAATCTGATTCCAATATTCTGGTTAAAGATCTGTAGAAAAAGCTGAAGCATTAAATGTTACCTTTTTGTACCTCTTCACAAAATCGATAAAATCGGTGAATGAGCTCCACTCATGAAAAAAATAGTGAGGAAAGGGTAGAACTATGTGTCTTGTCCCTTTTTCTTTCTCCCAGTAATCATTCAGATTCTTTGATGGAAAGACTCTGTCAATCTCACTTGTTACTGCATAATCCCATTTGAATCCTGGCTCTTTCTGTTCCATTATGCGGTTATAAAGCCACCTCAGTTCATCATGCAGAGATTTAATAGACCTGTGAGGAATCCGGTCGGCATTTCGGAGATAGTTTTTCCTGTCGCCGAACATTCTCAGATAAAACTTCTCCATATTGGTTTCAGTGAGATTATTCAGTGTCCCTTCAAATATATTGAGAGGAATACCGTAGTGATCATCGGCCGGTATCGGGGTTCCGTTTACTGCGATTGCAAGATCAGGTTTGATCCCTGTCCTGGGAGATAAATATTCTGCGGCCCATACACCAAGCGACCAGCCTATCAGGGTTATAGAATTGTATGTTTTTGTTTCGGGAAGCAGAAGAGCCTCGTCAGCTGAATAATTATAAAAAAGAATAAAATCAAAATCATCAGTGCACAGGGGAGTAAATACATTCTCATCAGTACCCCACCCTCCATAAAAGACGATCAGACTATCATTCTTTTCCCTTCTTCTGATATAAGTTTTCATGCTCTCCCGGTTTTAGGGTGTGAAGTAAATAACTTACATTTTCTGACGATCTGTATCATAGATATCTATTTTTCAAATCAGTTCAAGCCTGCAGATCACAATGAAAAAGCAGTCTGTTTTTGACTGCCTGAATAAATAAGAGGAGGAAGGGTTGTCATGAAAATCAGGGAGCGGGCTTTATTAGTGAGATAATTCCCGTGTCTACTGTCTGATAAAAGGACGGAACCATGGTAAGCTGGCGCTCATCCTAAGGTTCCAGATGTGAAAGTCAATGTCTGCAATACAATCCTTATGATTTCCACTCTCAACCCTTGCTTTTCTCCTCTTATACCAATAGCATGAGCTAGGAACAAATTTAAAATAAATATTAATATTATCAAAACAATTGTAAAAATATTAAGATAAATACATAACTATTATTGATGAAGCAATCCTATTAATTGATGAAGAATAGCCGGATATTGACAAAATATTGTTTAAATTTGATAGTAACACTACCATCCTATCAATTTGCATGAATTATGGTTGCTGAACTTGAAAAGATAAATTATGACGACAGTGGCGGATTCAGGGCTGATTATATTTCAGATACAGATGGTTTCTGGCATTTTCATCCCGAGTATGAGATCATGCTGAACACAGAAAGCAACGGAACCCGTATTGTAGGAGATAGTATCGAGATCTTCGATCATTATGACCTGGTTCTTATCGGCGGTAACATTCCACATTGCTGGAACTATTACAGGAATGAGATCTCAAATCCCAAAAACTGGGGAATTATGCTTCATTTCAAGCTTTCCTCATTGGGGGAAGCATTATTGTCACAACATGAGCTGCATTCTGTAAGAAAACTGCTGATGGATTCTGAAAGGGGTATTCTTTTTTCAGTTGAAGATGCAAAGAAAACCGAATCACATCTGGTAAATATGGTCCACAATAAAGGAATTGAGAAAATGATAAGTTTTTTCAGCGTGCTTAAGATAATGTGTTCATCCGACAAAAGAAGTCCTCTCTGCACAGAAAATTATAAACACGCATTCGATGAAAGAGGGAATAAGAAAATGACTGATATTTTTAATTATGTCAGGGAAAATTATTCCAGTCCGATAACTCTCGAAAAGGTTTCAAGGATGGCCCATATGAGTCCGTTTGCATTCAGCAGGTACTTTAAGAAATACTCCGGCTCAGGATTTGTCGAATATCTTAACAAGGTAAGGATGAACAAAGCTGGTCATCTTCTCCGTGAAACTGAATATCAGGTTCATGAAATTGCGACCCAATGCGGATTTTCGAGCATCTCAAATTTCAATAAACAATTCCGGAGAACAGAAGGTCTGGCTCCTCGGGATTATAGGGCGCGGTTCAAATAGTTTCTGCTATTTTTATTTACTTTACCCAAGATTTAATCATTTTACTACAATGGCAATGACCATGCTGGAGAAAATACTGGCTAACCATTCGAAATACGAAAAAGTTAAGCCGGGAAATATAGCGGATATAAGTATTGATGCTCGGATTGCCCGCGATTTTGGGGGAGCCAATGTTGTAAAGAATATCCTTGATCACGGATTGCTGGTAGATGACCCTGAAAGAACGTTCTTTACATTTGATTGCAATCCGACGGGATCAGATCAGAAATATGCTGTTAATCAGCATATCTGCCGCCAGTTTGCCCGCAAGCATGGAATTAAAGTGTTCGATATAGATGCCGGTATTGGAACTCATGTAATAATAGATGAGGGTATAGTCTATCCGGGTGCGACTGCAATTTCGACTGATTCTCATGCCAATATACTGGGCGCTATCGGGGCATTCGGCCAGGGCATGGGAGATATGGATATATCGGCGGGCTGGAACAAGGGAAAAATATGGTTCAGAATCCCCGAATCGGTTAAGATCAGTTTTGAAGGAGATTTGCAGGATAGCCTGAGTGCAAAAGATTTTGTCCTGAACCTTCTTGCGAGATTCGGCGCTAATTCCCTGCTTGGATACTCTGTTGAATTATACGGGAAGGTAATTGATAGGATGACTCTCGACCAGAGGATAACAATTTCCTCAATGGCTACTGAAATGGGAGCCATCATAGTACTCTTTCCTCCATCTGACAAAATAATTGATTACTGCTCAGCACGTTCAAAGAAGAAGATCGAACCGGTTTTTGCTGATCCCGATGCCGTCTATGCTGAAAAATTCGAAATTGATGTCAATGGCTTCAGAAAAATGGTTTCGCGGCCCGGAGCGCCACATGATACTGTGAATGTCACTGATGTTTATGGTCAGAAAATAGATTCCGGTTTCATAGGCAGTTGCACTAACGGCAGGATTGAGGATATGCAGAAAACTGCTGATATCCTTAAGGGAAGGAAAGTCGCTCCCGGGGTTGTTTTAAAAATTGTGCCGGCAACTGACGCAATCTGGAAAATCTGCCTTGAGAGCGGCCTTATCGATATATTTAAAAAATCAGGAGCTCTTGTTTCGAATGCCGGATGCGCAGGATGCGCAGCCGGACAGGTAGGCCAGAACGGCCAGGGCGAGGTAACAGTAAGCACCGGAAACCGTAATTTCCCAGGGAAGCAGGGGAAAGGAAGCGTTTTCCTCGCCTCACCTGAAGTTGTTGCGGCGTCAGCAGTTGCAGGATTCATTACTACGCCTGACAGGATCCCGGATAAACCCGCAGAATTCATATCGGCACCTTTGATGTCAGAAACAATACAGAAAAAGGCTAAATCAGTTACAGGAACGCAAAAACCTGAGATAATTGAGGGCAATATCCGGGTGATCAGGAGAGACAATATCGATACTGACATGATATTTCATAACAGGTATCTGTCAATTACAGATACACACGAAATGGGACAATACACGTTTGATAATCTGGATGGCTTTGAGGATTTTGCAAAGAATGCTCTTCCCGGCGATATTGTTATCACCGGGAAGAACTTCGGATCAGGAAGTTCGCGCCAGCAGGCAGTAGATTGCTTTGTTTCTCTTGGAATTCAGGCCATTGTTTCAGAATCATTCGGGGCTATCTATGAAAGAAATGCCATAAATGCAGCACTTCCAATAATAACATGCAAAAACATTTCTGACCTGGAAATGGCTGATGGTGACAGGATCAGGATCAACCTGCTTACAGGTGAACTGACAAACCTCAGTACGGGTAAACGCATACTTGCAGAACCATTTTCAGAAGTCCAGTTTGAGATCTACAGGAATGGCGGACTTTTTTAAGATTACCGGCGTTTCCCATTTAAATTCTATATTATAATCATATGAAATCATTAACATTCGCTGAGAAAATCCTTGGTGCAAACGCAGGTGCAATTGTCTTTGCCCGTCCGGATATCATACTTACCCACGACAATACCGCAAGCATTTATAGGACATTCCTTAAAATGGGCGGAACCAAAGTGGCAGATCCGGGACAGATGCTGGTGGTTCTTGATCACAATGCTCCTCCTCCGGATGCAAAGCTTGCAAATCAATACCAGGAGATCAGGGATATCGTTGCCAGTCAGGGTATAACCAAATTCTATGATGCAGGCAGGGGCATCTGTCATCAGATAATGTCGTATCATGCCAGGCCGGGAATGTTAATTGTTGGCAGTGACAGTCACACATCAACTGCCGGTGCCTTCAATGCATTTGCCGTAGGCATCGACAGAACCGAATCTGCCGGGATCTGGAAAAGGGGAGAGACATGGTTCAGGGTGCCTGAATCGATCAGGATCAATCTGAAAGGAAAACTTCGGAAAAATGTTTATGCAAAGGATCTTGCCCTCTGGATCATTGGCATGATCGGATCTGACGGGGCGAACTATATGTCAGTCGAATTCCATGGCAAGGGTGTGAGGAATCTGACAATATCCGACAGGATGACAATGTCTAACCTGGCTTCAGAAATGGGAGCAAAAAATGCAGTTTCCCCCGCAGATAAAGTGCTTGGGGATTTTCTTGGCACCAGTATCGAAAACATGCAGGGTGTCTGGGCAGATGAAGGTGCTTCATATTTTCGTGAAATAGATATCGACCTTAATGAGATTGTACCTGTTGTGGCCGCTCCCCATAATGTTGACAATGTCAAAACAGTATCTGAAACTGCAGGAGTTCCAGTCCACGAAGGTCTCATTGGCACCTGCACAAATGGAAGGATAGAGGATCTGCGGATTGCCGCAGAAATACTAAAAGACAAAAAGATAATGAAAGGATTTCAGCTGAATGTAATTCCAGCCTCTGATAAGATATTTCTTCAGGCTGTCAGCGAAGGGATAATAACAATTCTCATGGAATCCGGCGCCAGCATTCTTACCCCTTCATGCGGACCCTGCCTTGGGACAGGGCTCGGTATTCCCGCCAGCGGACATACAGTTATTTCGACAGCTAACCGGAACTTTCCCGGAAGGATGGGGAACAAGGAGGCAGGAATCTATCTTGCATCACCTGCAACAGTAGCGGCTTCGGCTCTAACAGGTGTTTTAACAGATCCTCGTGAAAATCCTGAAAATATAAAATATCCCCATTCTGCAGGCCAGAGTATTACATCAGTCATTAAGGAAGGTGAAAACAGGAAAACCGGTAACGTCTGGAATTATTCTGATGTTGATAATCTTAATACAGACCTAATGTTCGCCGGAAAGCACACATATAATGTATTAAGCTCTGACCCTGCTTCAATAATACCTTATCTTTTCGAGGATTTTGATCCCTCCTTCAGATCAGATGCCAGGCCGGGTGACATTATTTTAGCCGGCAATAATTTCGGATGCGGAAGCTCAAGGGAGCATCCTTCGGTCGGACTGGCCTATGCAGGGATCGGGGCGGTTATTGTTAAATCAGTCAACAGGATATTTTACAGGTCATCAATAAATCAGGGTCTGCTACTTATTGTACACAAAGAAGCCGTTGAGGCATACAAACAGGGGGATAAGGTGAATATCAGCCTTGAGAGGGGTGAAATCATTGTCGGGAATAAACAATTCAGTTTTGAGCCTCTTCCCGGTAAGCTCAGGGAAATAATTGATAAAAAGGGTCTTGTCAATTATATGAAATCGGTCTGATGCTTAAATCGGGTGCTGGTTGCTTGTTGCTGGTTCCTCGTTGCGCCTGGCTAAATTCCCCCTTTGAAGGGGGTCGACCGTTAAAAAATTGCCCAGTGGGCAATTTTAGGGAGGAGCCTGTATGCAGGGTAGGATTTGTGGTGGGGCGAGGGGGATGTTTTTACTTGTCCAGATTGAAAAAAGATGTATTTTTGCAGCCGGTATCCGGTTCCGTAGCTCAGTTGGATAGAGCAACAGCCTTCTAAGCTGTGGGTCGCGCGTTCGAGTCGCGCCGGAATCACAATTGATATTAAAGGAGTTAGTTTGTTCTAACCCCTTTTTTTATTTATAGGTGGTTGCAACAATAAATATTTAAGTATTCTGATGCACCAAAGAATATAAACCATTGATAGACTAAACTATCTATGTTTTTAGTTAGGGCTTGACGGTACATAGTTAGTACTCTTAAAAGATACTTCTTTCTCAAAGATAGTTTAATATCAGCTTCACTTGGCTGCAGATTACCACTTGGGTGGTTATGACAAACAATAATTGCATTTGCATTACTGTTTATAGTATACTGCAACAGCAACTTAACATCAACTACGGTCCCTGTTGTACCTCCCTTTGACAGTGAGGATAACCCCAGGACCTTATTTGACCTGTTCAATAGCATGAACTTAAATTCCTTAATGTGTTCTATCGAATCCATGTCCCAATTCTCCATAAATATGTCAAATGCATCCTTTGAGCATTTAACCTGTAGTCTCT
>Ga0315294_10003726_pt1 | contig 16632 bp, 18 predicted proteins | sample YL17G13_40_MG_FD_203626 | JGI IMG/M metagenome (GOLD analysis project Ga0315294, IMG submission 203626) | Sediment microbial communities from Yellowstone Lake, YNP, Wyoming, USA - YL17G13_40 | ecosystem: Environmental > Aquatic > Freshwater > Lake > Sediment | place: USA: Wyoming | collected... | reverse complement strand
ATCATCTAAGTTAGGAGGTTCATTTGGAGCAGGAGTTGTATAAATTGGATTTTAAAATATGGTTGCATGAAAATGGCACTTCTGCTTCTTATACTACTGCTGCTTCTGTTGAAGCAGTGCCAAATCGTTTATTTGGTCCTTCAAGTATACCAGGTGGGTTTCAGCAACCTATTAAAAATTATAGGAATTGTGGCCTTGCTGGTTGTTTAAAGAAGCAAGTGCACACGAGAGAAAAGTTTTTTAATTAATTTTTATATTTTTCTAAAATTGATGTTGTTGATATATCAATTTTCTTTGGACAAATATATATTTCAGAAACAAGATCAGACCCAACAATTTCTTTTGCGTTATAAGGATGACTTTTTATTAAAACATCTGGTTTAATATTTTTAATTATTTCTAATGGAGTATCTTCTTCAAAAGAAACTACATAATTGACAAAATCAAGACTTGCCAACATATTCATTCTTGTTTTGATGTTATTTATAGGTCTTTCGTTGCCTTTTAATCTTCTTACAGAAGCATCTGAATTTACTGCTACTACTAGTTTATCTGCTTTGCTTTTCGCAAATTTCAAAGATTGCAAGTGACCTTCATGAAGAATATCAAAACATCCATTTGTAAATGCAAGTTTAGTTTTTCTTGTTTGAAGTAGTTTGGGATTATAAATTATTTTGTCATAGTCTTCACATGATTCTAATAGATCTAACAAGCAAACGGTTTCATTGTGTTTGTTTTTAACATAAGAAATCCCTGCGTTGAATGCAATTTTAGAACAATCTTCTAGGGAAAAGCCATGAGAATATGAAAGTGCCAAGAATGCTGTGAAGCAATCACCAGCACCAATTACAGATCTGACATCAATATTTTTTACTTTTGGTCTTATTTCAAAATAATTATCAGGTGAATCAACACAACCGCAAAGGCCTTGCCCAGATTGGGTAATAATAACGGCTTTGCATTTTACTTTTTTCATTATAAAGTCTAATTGATCTTTTATTTCTTTTTTACCACTAATATTTTGGGCTTCTATAGAATTTGGTTTAAAAATTGTACAATTTTGCCATTTTTCGCCATTCTTTTTTGGATCTACAATTGTTATATTGTTTTTTAAATATTTTTTATACCAAGGAGTATAGAAAATTCCTTTGCCATAAGCGGAAAAAACAATAATATCTGATTGTGGAATTTCTAAAGAATTAATAGTGTCTTCATAAGATTTTTCATCAAGATTGTATCTGTCTGTTTCACAATCCCATCTTACTAATGGAAAGTCTTCGTGATAGAATCTTTTTTTCCTTGGAACCATACATCTCCAAGGCATTATACAGCAATCAACATTAATGTTTTTGTTGAAAACTTCATAACTATAAGGATCTAAAATTGAAACTAGCTTGCTTTCTACATTTTGATATTCAAGCTGTCTAATAACATTAGCAGCACCGCCTGCTACAACTTTAAATGGTTCTTCGGATTTTGACTTTAAAATTGGTATTGGAAATTCAGGACTTATACGATCAGATGTTACTTGGTAGTATTCATCAATCATTGAATCGCCAACAATAGTTATTTTTTTTCTAGATGTGGAACTTTTTTGGTGAAGTTTATCAATTAATTTTCTATACATAATATAGAATAATAAGTGAAAGGAAAAAAATATGCAATTGTTTATAATTATATTTTATGTTTTATTTACTGTTAATTTATTATCAGCAAGTGAATTGCCTGAAGTTTCTTATAAGGGTCAACCGCCTTTGATTATTAAAGAAAATAAAGCAATTATAATAAAATTTGAAAAATCAATTGAATTAAAAGAAAAAAACATAATTCCTAAAGGTAAAATTAATTACAAAGACTGCAGTCCTGGATTTAGGTGAAAAAATTAATAAAAAAACTTAGTTTAAGTTTTGTTATTAAGATGTTCAAAGATATAATTAAAGTAGAGATTTTTTAATTATGGAGAACTAAAGTGTTTAAAAATTTATCTTATGCAGTAATATTAGTTTGTTTAATTTCTTTTTCATTAAGTGCAGCTGAACCTCAAATTTTTCAGCTTCCAAAAGATGCTCCAGTAGTTCCTACGAACAATAAAGCAAACAAAGTAGATGGCTTAGAAATTCCTGCAGATCTAGAAGTTACTCCAGATGAAGGATTTGTTGCTTTACAAGCAACTACAAAAGGCACAGTAAAGTGGCTTGTAATAAGTCAAGCTAAAGTAAAGTTTCTTACAAATGATTCTTCAAATACAATAATTATTTCAGTTCCTCAAAGTGGTCAAATTAATGTATTTGCAGTTGCTTTGGCTGAAAATAAGCTTACTGATTTTGCTAAAACAACTATAACTGTAAAAGGAAGCAATCCAGATCCTAAGCCGAATCCAGATCCTAAGCCGAATCCAGATCCTAAGCCGAATCCAGATCCTAAGCCAAGTGGATTACCCTTACATGTTACCTTTGTATTTGATGTAAATGAAAACACGCCAGATATTGCAGGTGTTTTAAATAGTCAAGATTTGAGAAAAATTGTTTCTGAAAACAAGAGTTTTTTAAGAGTATATGATGTCAATAGCGATGTAGTTAAGAATAAGAAGCTTGATACATTATTGCCAAAAGTTGGAGGCAGTAACATGATGGTTATTCAAGAAGCTGATGGAAACTTGTTATATGCTTCTCCAATACCAAAGAATGATAAAGAAGCTATTGATATTATAAAGAAATATTTACCAAAGAATTAATTAAAAAGGAGAATGTAAATGGCTAGTAATTTTCCCGCAGTATTTTTTGATGGAATGTGGCGTGTACTTGCTTATGTGCCATCTGATAACAACCATACTTTTCCAAAATTTTCATCAATGCCTCAAGCTCAATCAAGTTTTGAGTTAAGAGAAACAGACTTATCATGGCAAACCAATAGAATTATGGATCAAGGATCAACATCAAGTTGTGTTGGTCATGGTGCAGTAGCTGGGATGGAGATTTCATGGAAGCAAGGTGGTAATGAAGCTAAAAAGTTTTCGCCTTTTTTCACTTATGCTTTGATAAATGGTGGCAGTGATAATGGAGCTATGGTTTCTGACGCACTTAAAGTATTGCAGAAATATGGAGCTTGTCCTATAGAAGTTATGCCAAAAGGCATTATGTATGAAAGACAGCTTCCAAAAGTTACTTACGAAGATGCAAAAAGGTTTAGGATTTCACAGGCTTATCAATGTGATAGTTATGATGAAGTTTGTCAGGCTATTAATTTAGGATTTCCTGTTCCTCTTGGTATTTATGTTGGAGATAATTTCTCTGATGTTGATTCTGAAGGAATAAGTCCTTTGCCTAGAGGCGGTGGTGGTGGCCATTGTATTTTGGGATGTGGTTTGAAGAAATCTAATAAATACGGATGGGTAATTAAAATTCAAAATTCATGGGGAAGTAATTTTGGAGTTAGTGGATATAGCTATATTAGAAAAGAACATTTTAAAGGCATGAGTCCAGATGCTTTTGCAATGCAAGCTACATTTGATGATCCAAAAGATAGTAATCAAAATGATGATGTACCAATTTTAAAGAATTAATCAAGGAGAAACAAGAATGACTGAAGAAAATAAAAATTCCATATATTCACAGACTTTTTGGCAAAATGAGCTTTTGAATAGTAGTATATTTGAAACGCAATCTAAACTAGAAGTATTATCTGTAGAACAAGTAGAAAGCCTTAAGTTTTCTGCTCAAGATTTAGGGGCTTCTGATGATTGGATTGCAGGTATATTGCAGACACATGGGCCAGGTGCTTTAGCAAGTGCGATTGAATTTTTAAGAAATGGTGCTTCTCCGACATTCATTTGGAGTACGCTTCAATTGTTTGGCCCTGCTTTTCTTGGATTTTTAATTGATTTGTATAATGAATCTAGAAAGAAGGCTATTGTTCAATTAGATGATGGTAAATTTGAAAATCAAAAGGTTGGAAGTTTATCACTTGCTATTATTACCTTGATTCTAGTTAAAGTAATGCCTATTTTGATTGAAAAATATGGACCGCAAATTCTAAATTCATTGCTTGCTTTGTTCATGAAGATTTTTGGAGAAGAAAGTAAAGCAGAGAATTTTGATGTAGCTTCTGGAAAATATGGGGATTCTGAAAAATTTAAAGGATTTACTAGTGAATTAGTTGAATTAGTTGCAACTAAAGTAATGCCAATAATCTTTGAAAAATATGGATCAGATATTTTAAATACTATTAATAATGCATTAATTAATGCAGCTAAAGGTGAGAGTTCCAAAGGGGGTGGCAATTTATCTGTTGAACTCTAACTTAAAAATAGTATTTAATTTATTAAAAAAAGAGCAAGAAATTATATGTTTCTTGCTCTTTTAGTTTACATAATAATATTTTATGCATAATTTAGAAAGGAATAACATGTTTAGTTTGTTGATTAGTTTAATTTTAAATAGTAATAATGATCTACCAGCGTTAAAAATTACAACTCCTATGGAATCAAATAAAATAGTTGTTTTAAAGGATGAAAATCCAAGTAAAACTGTAGTTGCTTACAAAGATGATCTCCCAGTTGCAAAAGAAAGCATTTCTTTTGAAATCGTAAGATTCCATCCTTTGAAAAGAACTGTTGGTGCATTAAGAAAGTCTTTGTCTGATGTTACAATTTTACCAAGAAGAGGATCTTTGGTAAAATTTAATAATGGTATTCCTATGTTGGAATTAGAAGAAAGAACTGTTGCTAAAATTGAAATAAATAAAACTATTGCTCCTGTAGAGCAACAATCTTCTGAAGAGCCAAGATATATGATTCATGAAGACAGGAGATTGTTTTCTGGAAGATTAAGAAACAGAGTTTTTATAGGTGGAAGGTAAATTAGTTGTCAAAAGAAAAAATAGCTAATGTAAGTTTGATAATTGTTTGCAATGATTCTAAGCATAATGACGAATTGACTTTTTTAACTTGGTATTCTTTCAATAAATGTTTTTCTGGTATTAAATCTTTAATACTTAAGTCTAACAGGAAAAATTCTAATATTAATTATTGGATTAATTCATTTAAAATTCATTGTAAATTTGGAAATCTAAGTTTAGATAAAATTAAAAAATTTGAATTTTTGGATGATTCTTATTTTATAATAAAGGCAGGTATTATTTTTTTGAAACCTGAAATTGATTTAGAAAATTCATTTGATCTTTTTGAAAGCCAAGGCATTTATTATAATTATAAAAATTCTTTTTTGAAAACAGAAAATAAATATTTAATTGGAACATTAGAAGAAGATGAGTCTTTTAATTTTATAGATTTAAATCCTTGGGTTAAAAAATTAAATGAATTAAAGTTAATAGATAGATTGTCTCTATGTTATGGAGAGCCTGAATTTATAAATGGAAAAGGAAATCAAAATGAAATTAATTTTGGTTCTTTCTTAAAAGATGCTCAAAAAGTTTACAATAATTTCCCAGAGGTTTTAAATGTCTAATAAATTTTCTGATGATAATTTTGAAGAAGAAGATGAAAACGAAGAAGAAATGTTTTATACTGAAGATGAGTATAATGATCTGCTTGATGAAAACATAGAATTAAAAAAAGAATCTTTCCTTTTGTCTCTACAGGAGCTTAATGAAAGATTAGTTAAAAATGCAATATCTATTTGCTCTAATAATTGGTTTTGGTCATTTAAAAATTATAGATATAAAATAAAAGAAATAAAAAATACTTTTAATAAATTAAAAGAAATGATAGATGATGACATTGATCCTATAGATTTATAATTTTTTTAATTTTGAGTCTTTGACTGGGTGATAAATTTTAAAATCTTTATTTAAGTCTGATTCTTGAATTTCTGGTCTATATCTTATACAAAGATCATCGGTTTTTTTAAATGTAAAATACTTAAATTTGTTGTCTATGCATATATTTATAAATAATATTTCGTGAAAAAATATTATATTTTTTGAAAAATTTTCTTCCATGTAATCACAAGAATGTTTTATTAATTTTTTTGATATTCTGCAAAAAGGATTGAAGCTATAGTATTTCTTTTTAAAATTATGATTTTCAAGAAGATTCCAATGTGGCCAGCTTTTAAATTGTTCATAAGAATTTATATAAGTGGAAATTAAATCATGATTTTCTTTATTATATTCTTTTATTATATTATATAAATATTCAATTTTTTTAATATAAACATCATCTTCTATAATCCATGCGAAATTATAATTTATATTCTGTGTTTTTAAAAAATAAATAGCTCTATCCCAAGCTGTAGTTTTTTTTCTAAACAACAGCGTTAAGTCTCTTATTTTATTGTCAATACATAGATTGTTTTTGTAAAATTTACATGTTTTAATATCTGAATCAGATATTAAAACAACTTTAATATTATATTTTTCTTTAAAGTTCTTATAAAAATCAATTAAATATTCATCTAATTTTTTAATCAGAACAATTATTATATTTTTATTTAACTTTTCCAAAGTTTTTTCCTGATTTTATATCATCGAGTGGTACATATGCAGGAATTGTATCTTGTGTTGCTTTTTCAGCAGCCCTGCGTTCGCTTTTAGCTTTTTCCATGTTATAGCCAGCACGATATTCAAAACTTTCAAATTTGCTTGTTCCAACAGGATTTGAAAAGGTTACTATTGCTGCACTTACTATTTTTTCTTTCTTTTTTGATTTACATTTAGGGCATTCAACATCTTTATATTTTTCGGTAGGATCATATTTGCAAAGATCTTCATATTCACTGTTACATTTTTTACATATAAATTCATAAAAAGGCATAATACTCCTAGTATCATAAAAAATTTTCGTGCTATAATTATAATAGTGGTTTTAATTTAATTTAAACTACAATAAGTAAAATTGATTATTTTTGAGGTAAAAATGAGTTTATTAAATAAAGTAGCAGGAAAATTTGACAAGAATAAATTTCACAATCTTAACGAAGAATTCACTTTCTCAGAATACTTAGAAAGATGTTATAAAAATCCAAAGGTAATCAGGACAGCATATCAAAGGATTTACGATATGATTGTTGCTAAAGGATGTAAGGAATTTGAAAAATATAGAAAAACTTTAGTGCATTATAATTTTTTTGATGATAGTGAAATTCCAATTTTTGGGCTTGAAGAAACAATTGATAGATTGATGAAATTTATAAAAGGTGCAGCTGGTGGATTTGGTACAGAAAAAAGAATTCTTCTTCTTCATGGTCCTGTTGGCTCTTCTAAGTCAACCATTCTTAGACTTTTAAAAAAGGGAATGGAAAGATATTCTCAGACAGATGATGGTTCTTGGTATACATTTAAATGGATTAATCTTCCAACTGGGCCAGATGGAATTTATATTTCTGATTGTGATGAATGTCCAATGCATGAAGATCCTATAAAATTAATTCCAATTGATATTAGAAAAGGAATAATAGATGAAATTAATGAAATTTATAGAAACAGTTTCAATGAAAAAGAAAGTATTAATGCTTATAAATTAAGAGTTGATGGAGAGCTTGATCCAAGGTGCAAGCTTTTCATGAACATGCTTTTGAAAAAATATAATGGTGATTGGGAAAAAGTAATAGAGAATCACATTGTTGTAATTAGAAAAGTTTATTCTGAATCTGATCGTTGTGGCATTGCTACATTTCAACCAAAAGATGAAAAAAATCAAGATAGTACAGAGTTAACAGGAGATATTAATTTTGCAAAAATTAGTCATTTTGGATCTGATTCTGATGCAAGATGTTTTTCTTTTGATGGCGAATTGAATGTTGGTAATCGAGGAATCTGTGAATTTATTGAAATGTTAAAATTAGAACAAGCATTTTTATATGATTTACTTGGTGCTTCGCAAGAAAGAAATATTAAACCTAAGAAGTTTTCTCAAATTTCTGTAGATATGTGTATTTGCGGACACACTAATTCTCCAGAGTTTGAAAAACTAAAGAACAATCCTTTTATGGAAGCATTAAGAGATAGAACTGTGAAAATTGATGTGCCGTATTTGCTTACACTGAAAGATGAAATTAAAGTTTTAGAACAAGATTATGGCAGTGATAAAATAAGACAGCATGTTGCTCCGCACACTTTGGAAGTTGCAGCTTTATGGGCTATCTTAACAAGGCTTGAAGATGATAAAGATAATAAAATTTCTCTAGTAGATAAAGCTGAGCTTTACAATGGCAAGACTTTGTCGGGATGGACTGAAGATTCTGTAAAGGAAATGAGAGATAAATATCCAAACGAGGGAATGTCTGGTGGTATAAGTGCAAGATATGTTCAAGATAAAATTGCAAATTGTTTAAGTGATAATCATGATTACATCAATCCTTTTATGATTTTAAATGAAATCAGAGACGGGATTGAAAACCATAGTTTAATTACAAACAAAGATCAAATTACTAAGTACATGAATTGTATTGATTTGACAATGAAAAAGCTTGATGAAATTCTTAAGACAGAAGTCCAGAAAGCTCTTGTTGGCGATGAAGAAGCAATTGTAAGATTGTGTGCTAATTACATTGATAATTTAATGGCTTACATTAATAAAAGCAAAGTTAAGAATCCTTATACTGGTAGAGAAGAAACTCCTGACGAAAGACTAATGCGTAGTATAGAAACTAAAATTGATATACCAGAAACTGGTGCTGATGATTTCCGAAGAATGGTCGCAGCTTTTATTGGTGACCTTGCACATAAAGGAAAAACCTTTAGCTGGAATTCAAATGTTCAATTAGGCAAGGCTTTTGAAGCTAAATTATTCGAAGATACTAAAGATCACATCAAGCTTTCATCTTTGAGTAATTCTGGTGTTTTTGTAGCTGATGAACATCATCAGGAAAAGATTGATGCTGTTAAATCAAGATTAATAAAGTTATTTGGCTACAATGAGAAGTCTGCAACTGATGTATTAGATTATGTTTCCAGTCTTTATTCTCGTGGAAGTGCAGGTGATTAACATATGACACTAAGTAATTATTGGTTAGGAAGGCTTTGCACAAAAGATGATCTTAAAAAACTTGATGATTATTTGATGGAAGCTTGGTCTAATGATGCAACTGTCGATGAAGTCTTATCTAATATGCCAAATGAAATTAAATGCTTTTTCCTACAATTAAAAATAGGTTGCCCAAATCCTGCTAAAGATGGAATACAAATTACTTTTGATATTTAGAAAGGGGTTTTAGTGCCTCGAAGAATAACCGAAGATCACAATCAGTTTAGAGATGTTGTATCTGGTAAGATTAGAAAAGGACTTAAGAAGTTTATAAAAAGTGGCCAGATTTTTAAAAATCGAGGCAAAAATGGTAAAATTTCAATTAACATTCCAAGAATTGACATTCCTCATATTGTTTACGGAGAGAATCCATCTGGTGTAGGTAGAGGAGGAGGCAAAAAAGGAGATGTAATTGGAAAAGATGATGATAAGAATAATAAAGCAGGGCAAGGTGATGCAGAAGGAATAACGATAAATTTAGATTTAGAAGAAGTATTAAAATTCATGCAACATGAATTAGAACTTCCAGATTTAAAACCAAAAGAAAATGGAACATTTGAAGATGTAAAAATTAAATATAATAATATAAGTTTAGTTGGACCTGATTCTTTAAGGCATACTAGGCGAACAATGTTACAAGCTTTAAAAAGATTATGTAGCACTGGAGAAATTAATAAGCTGTATGAAATACCAGGATATAAAGATAAAGTTAAATTATTAACGCCAATTAATTCTGATAAACGATTTAGACAATATAAAGAAATTAAAACGCCCTCTAGCAACGCATTGATTATTTACGCAAGAGATGGCTCTGGTTCTATGGGTGCAGAGAAGTGTGAAATTGTTAGTGATATGTGTTGGTGGATAGATGTTTGGATTAAAAGATTTTATAAAAGAGTAGAAAGAATGTTTGTTTGGCATGATAATAATGCCATGGAAGTAGATGAGGATAAATTTTATAGATATAGACAGGGAGGCGGAACAACTTGTTCTTCTGCCTTTAAATTAATTTCTCAACAATTTGAAAACAGATTTCCGCCTCGTAATTGGAATATTTATGTTTTTTATTTTACAGATGGTGATAACTGGGATGATGATAATAATGATTTACTTCAAACTATTGATAAAAATTTCAAATCTAGCGATGTTAACCTTCTTGGTGTAACTCAAATTTATTCTTTTGATACAAAAAATAGCGTTAAAAATGTCTTAGATGAAGGCATGGCTAGCAATAAAATTAATAATGTAAATTTGAAAACTTATGATATTAATAGCGGAAGTGGAAATTTTGATTTGGCAAATGATGAAGAATTAAGAAATAATCAAATATTAGATGCAATTAAGCATTTACTTGGAACAGCTAAGAAAAAACATATAATTTTTTAGGTTAACAATATGTCAAATAAATTTTTCTATGGATCTTCTATTTTACATGGAAACGGTACAGTTCCTGGTGTCCCACTCCCAGAGGAATTAAAAAAACTCATACCTACAATTTTTAAAGAATGTAAAGATTATGGTTTAGATTACTATCCAACTATTGTACAAATGCTTTCTTATGATGAAATTAGTGAAATAGCATCATATGGTGGATTTCCTGTAAGATATCCTCATTGGAAATGGGGCATGGAATACGAGGAATTACAGCGTGGATATGAATATGGAATGCATCGTATTTTTGAAATGGTTGTAAATTGCTTACATCCAGACACAAAAATACCTACCAATAAAGGTTCTATTGAAGCTAAGTATGTTAAAGAAGGCGATAAAGTATTTTCAAATACTGGTGAAAAATTAGTTGCTAAAGTAATAAAGCAAGAAAAGTCAAAAACATTTAAAATTAAACTAAGGGATCAAATCAGAGATTTGGTTTGTACTGAAAACCATAAATGGTTGACTTTAACAGAAAACGGCAATGAATGGAAGGAAACTAAAGATTTAAAGCTAAACGATATTTTAATTGGCGGTAATATTTACAGTTATTTTTTAAAAACTCCATATCAATTAAATACTAATTTTACAAAAGAAATGTCTTTAGAGTTAGCTGAGTTCTTAGGTGCATTTTATGCATCTAATCCTATTTTAAACAAAAATGAACTTTCTATTAGCTTTGAATCTGGCGATAAAGCATTTGATAAACTAACATATATTTTAAAATTTTCTTTTGAATTATTTAATTCTCAAGTAAAAATTTTAATGGAAAACAATTCAATTAAAATATTTTTCACTGATTCTAACACTTTAAATTTCTTTAATTTTATTGGATTATCTAATAAAATACCTGATGCAATAAGTTTATCTTCAAATGAATATAAAGCAGCTTTTGCAAGAGGATATTTTAGTTTTTCTGCTAAAATACTTAAAAATAAAAAGTATGTTTTACATTTTGCAAATATTGAAAAAAACATAGCTTCAGATCTTCAGCTTGTCTTGGCAGAATTTGGAATTTATACCATAGCCAAGGAAGAAGATAATTTTTTTGAAATTAGTATTTGTGGTAAGAAAAACCTAATAAGTTTTTTGAAATATATAAATTTGTTTTTTCATAAAAAAGACGCAGATATGATTCTTTTTAATTATGAGGGATATGGTTATAATATAAAATCTGAAATCATACAAAATAAAGTTTTAAAAACTTTAAATAAAATTAATAATGTTTCATTTTTTATTAATAATAGAAGTTCAATAGATGACCTTAGAAAAACACCTCAGAATTTGAGCTTCATAGAAGCTTTTTTGGAAAATAACTTTATTGATTATCATGTAAAAGAGTTTGAAGAAATATTGCAATATTTCAGCAATCCGCTTTTTCAAATAGAATCAATTAACGAAGATGTAGAACAAGAGACAATAGATATTGCATTATTTGATGAAAATCATGATTTTATGGCAAATGGTGTCATTAGTCACAATACTAATCCATGTTATATTTACTGTTTAAATAGCAATACTCTTGTTGATAATGTAACTGTTATTGCACATGCATTAGGTCATAATCATTTTTTTAAAAATAACATTTATTTTTCTCCAACTAGTCAAAATATGATGAATGAATTTGCCAATAATGGCATAAGAATAAAAAAATACATGGCTAGGTATGGCAAAGAAAAAGTTACTGAATTTATTGATTGTATTTTAAAAATTGATACTTTGATAGACCCAGCTAAAGCTTGGGAAAATAAAACAATTAAAGATCCAATTATAAAAGATGAAAAGAAATATATTTACCCAAGTAGAATAAAATTAAAAAACGACAGATTGCATTTAGATCCTTGGATTAATTCTAGAGAAAGCATTGAAAAAGAAAATAAGTTAATTAAAGAACAAGAAGCTAAAGAAGAAATAGGATTATTTCAAGATTCAACAAAAGATATTCTTGGATATATTAGAGATAACGCAAATCTAAAGCCGTGGCAAAGAGATATTGTATCAATACTTTATGAAGAAGCATTGTACTTTTATCCACAAGCTATGACTAAGACATGCAATGAAGGATGTGCTAGTTTTATTGACTATCAAATTATGGCAAGAAATGGATTGGTTGGTTTGGGACAAAAATCTCATGATGATGGAATTATAGAATATGCCAAACATAAAATGTCAGTTCTTGGAGGTAAATATTCTATGAATCCTTACAAGCTAGGATTCTATTTACTGCTTGACATTGAAGAAAGATGGAACAAAGGTAAGTTTGGCAAAGAATATGATGAATGTCAGGACGCACATGAAAAAGAAAAATGGGATAAGAATTTAGGATTAGGTAAAGAAAAAGTATTTGAAATATGGAAATATTACGATGATGTTAATTTCATTAATGAATTTTTTACTCCTGAATTTTGTCAAAAAAATGAGTTTTTCGAATGGGAAAAACATCCAAATGGAGAATATGTAATTTCCTCTAAGGACTCTGTTAAAATAAAAAGAAAATTAATGCAAAAGCATTTAAACAGAGGATTACCAGAAATTAAATTAATTGATCCAAATCATAAAAATAAAGGATATTATTTACTTGAGCATACTTGGGATGGAAGAGTTATTTATCAGCCTTATGTTGGAGAGGTTTTGTCTGCAATTTTTATTTTGATTGGGAAGCCTGTTATATTGACAACAAAAAATAAAAACAATGAAGATATTGTTTATGTAGCTCCAACTAAAAAAGCAGATGATTTGCAAGTTTATAAAAAAGAAGAATATTTTAAAAAATGGAACATGTTTTAATATTTTTACTAGCCTAGTAGATTATTTAGTTTGATATCCACGCTTAAGCATTTTTTTGTTTTTAAATTTGAATAATAATAATTATATAATCTACGAGAGCTAGATCCTTCGTTCGACTTAATTATTATTGATTCTTCTGGAAGCGATTGAGTTGCTATTATTGATAACGAACTATCTATTCCAATGAATCCTTTTGAATTTTTTACTATTTCAATTGCTTCAAAATAATTTGTTTTCTCAATTAGATTTATAAAACAATCTTCTTTAAGTATTTCCTTAAGCCATAAATTATCTAAATACCAATTCTGATTATTTAAAATTACTCCTTTTACATCATATGATTTTAATATTTTTATTGTTTCATACCAGTCTTCAATATTAAATAATCTTTTTTTTGTCCATGAATATGTCCATCCTGATATTGAAACATATTTTTCTGGAAGTTTAAATTTTTTAATTTCGCATAATTTTTCTTTAACAAAAGAATAGTTCTTAATATTTTCTTTTTCTAGTAATTGTTCATATTTACCTTCATAGAAATTCCAATCTATTAAAACTTTATCTTTGTTTATTTCTTGATTTTCATTAAAGTAATTATTTATTAAATTGTTTTTAACTTCAAGTCCATTTACTCCGTGCGGTCTTTTAATAATTGTTTTTTTGAAATTTTTATTATAAAATTTACTTTTGCTTATACATGCAAATTGCGGAATATTTTCATTACTGCTTAGGTATATTATTTCTTTTAAATTTATTTTTTCTTTATCAGTTAGAAATGATTCAAAAGCAATAAAATCTCCTATTGCCTTTGATATTACTATATATTCGTAAAAAAATCTTTCTTCGTTGTCCATAATTTATGTATTGTAATTTAATATGCTTTTTAATTGCAATTCTTATTTTACAGCATACAATGATCTTTTCTTTTAAAGGATTAAGCGAACTATGGCTGTTAAAGTTATTGGATTTGAACACTTACACTTGCACACCACTACAGGAAGTTTGCTTGATGGTTTTGGATTGCCAATTGAATATGCTAATCGCTGGCAACATCATGGTCAATTTTTATGCATAAGTGATCACGGTACATTAAATGCAGTACCGCTTCAAATTAAAGCTTGTGATGAAATAAATGATAGTAAAAAAACAAAGGCATTGCAGCCAATTTATGCATGTGAACTTTATGTAAATCGTATGCATTTTGAGCCTACTGCAAATGAAAAACAAAGAAGTGTTTTTATGGAAAGGCTATCTCCAGAAGAATTAACTGAATTTAAGATTAAAGGAAATCATCTTCTTGCGATAGCAATTAATCAAGAAGGATACAAGAACCTCGTTAGAATGAGTTCTTGGGGGTTTATGAATGGGTTTTATTCTAAACCAAGAGTTAACTATGAAATACTAATTAAACACAAGGAAGGCATCATATTTACCTCTTGTTGTTATGCAAGCGAAATAGGAAGAGCATTTGAAAATAAAGGATGTGAAGCTGCTGAAGAAGTATTAGTTAGATATATGGGCATGTTTAAAGGGCAGTTTTATTTAGAGATTATGCTTCTAGATTTTAAAAAACAAAAACCATATGATATTTTCATTTTAAAAATGAAAGAAAAATATAATCTTCCTTTGATAGTAAGCAACGATGTGCATTATTGCTTACCAGAAGATTCTCACTATCAAAGATTAATGTTAATGATACAAACTGGTAGAACAGTTCCAGAAATAAAAAAAATGATTGAATCTAAAGATGATTCTGTAAACGATTTATTTGAATTACAAGATTCAAATCTTTGGATGAAAACTGAAGAAGAATTAAATCAAATGTGGCTTGAGAAATACAGCGATGCTATTCCTTTGGAAATATTTGAAGAAGCCAAGAAGACAACCGTAGATATTTGTCAAATGGCAAAAGGTGTGGAGTTAGACAGGAGATTGAAGTTTCCAAAATTACCAAATGAAGAAGAATTATTAAAAGAAGAAATAAATAAAGGTGTTAAGTTTAGAAATATCCCAAGAACAAAAGAATACCTTCTTCGAATACAAGAAGAATATGATTTAGTTTGTAGGAAAGGGTTTGCTTCTTATTTTTTAATAGTGCAAAAAATGACAAGTGAAGCAAGAAGAGTAGCCCCAAAGATATTGGGATTTGGCGATGGGCGAGAAGCTGTTGGTCCTGGAAGGGGTTCGGCTGTTGGATCTTTGGTTTTATACTTAATGGGAGTTACTGATGTTGATCCAATAAAAGAGGACTTGTTGTTTAGTAGATTTTTAAGTGATGCCCGTGGTGGCAAACAGTATAATTTAAGATTTTCTGATTAATCTAAATTATTTATTATTTTTTGTATTTCATTCATTATTTCTTTTGTTAATATATCAGCTACTTTTTCATAGGTAGCACTTGGATGAAAATCAACATAAATTTTTATTCTGTGATTGTGAGGTTCAAAATCTTCAAGTTTTTTCAGATAGTGTTTTCTCATTCCGCCTACCTCTGGTATTGTTTTGGCATAATCTAATTTTGATTGATAATCAGATTGTGCTTCTTCTTTTTCTTTTGTTATACCCATGTGATAAAAATCATTTACATTCACAGGTTTATCGAAATTTTTAAATTTATAATTCTTGTAATCAAGTAATTCTTCATCATGGTTGAAACTATCATCAATTTCAGTTAACGATAGAAATAATGTAACATCTATGTCTTTTAATTCATTTTTATTGGTTTTATATGAAATGACAAAATCTTCAAAATCAGGATGATCTGGTTTTGGGTTTTTATTTGAGAAATATTTTTGAATTGCTTTTTTAATGATTGATTCAGAATCTTTTAGAATAACAGGATGTACCGATCCTTCTAAATAAAGTTTATTGTAAAAATCGTAAAAACTTCTCATGCTTTGCCTTATTGATTGGTTGTCTAAATTATATTAATTTTATTGAATCATTGACCAATGATTTAAAATTTACCTCATCCTTTTTTAGACTTCTTTATTTCCATTTCTTCTGGTTGATTATCTGGGTCTTCAATTGTAGTAATAATATCTTCTACATCAGTTTCACCAGTATCAATCTTGGTATCTCCTTCATCCTCGTCATGATTATCTTCTTCTTTGCTGTAATTACCATTACTAATTTTTTCGAACTCTGGGAATTTCATCATAGCTTTGCACATTTTACCAAAGCAACCTTTACGCCTTGCTTCATGCATTAAAGCTCTTACGATATGGGGATTTTTATTCATTACATAAACTAAATATTGAATTGCTTGGATTGGATCTGGATGAGAGTTTCCTGCATAGTAAGAAGTAATATGTGGAGCAATTTCATTTTCGCAGCCACAATGTTCATTTACCATTGTATTAATAAAATCTTTAGTGGAAAAATCTTTAGTTGCTTCTATAAATGATTCATTGTAGCTGCGAAAATGAAAT
>Ga0315294_10003725_pt1 | contig 16632 bp, 9 predicted proteins | sample YL17G13_40_MG_FD_203626 | JGI IMG/M metagenome (GOLD analysis project Ga0315294, IMG submission 203626) | Sediment microbial communities from Yellowstone Lake, YNP, Wyoming, USA - YL17G13_40 | ecosystem: Environmental > Aquatic > Freshwater > Lake > Sediment | place: USA: Wyoming | collected... | reverse complement strand
GGCGGGATTATGATCCCGTCGCCATCACCAAGGAGGACAAAGACGGGATGCTGAAGCAGCTCTCAAACGTCCCCGGCGTCAACATCAAAGACATGATCCAGTTCCCCAAGGTCTTCCCTCCCTACGGTAATTTCGTCTTGGCCGACGAGGGCCGGCTCCTTGTCCGGACGTACGAAAAAGGGCGGGCGGAAAAAGAGTATTATTGGGACGTTTTCGACGCTGAAGGGCGTTTTGTGGCCAAGGTTTCCATCGCCCACGAGATACGGCTTTGGCGTGACGGGAAAGTTTACTTCATCGTGGAAAATGAGGACGGATATTATGTCCTCAAGTGCTTCCGGGCCCGCTGGGAGAAGTAGAGCTTCTCTTTAAGGCGCGCCCAGAACGGCTTTGATAATAGACATTCAACTTTGAAATATGTTCGTTTTAAAACGTCCGGCGTTACCGCAAATTCCTTGAACTCTAGCAGGACGCCGATCCCGGCCTGCCCGAAGTCGAGGATGCGAGAAAGCGGCTGGCGGGGTTGACAGTGACGGAAATCCCCTAGACTTCTTTCCTGAAAAAAAGGGAATCAGGGAAAATATTATGTCGGATACGGCACAATCTCAATCTTTCCTGAATCCTGCAGCTATTCTTTCTTTCCCCACACAAACATCCATGCCGGTCCGCTATGAACGCTGCATTCTCTAAACGGAGAGCGCGCGAATAGTTCCTTGATCTCCATGGACGTGTAGCTGGCCAGCACCGACCCCAGTGGTTCGTTGATCTTCCGCATCGCGGCGGGCATGACAATCGATGTGGCAAATATCATCAGCAGGTAAAAGAAGAGCCGCGAATCCCTGCGCGTATCAAGCAGAAGCAATTGCCCTCCCGGTTTGAGTGCGCGGTGGATTTCTGCTAGGCCTCGTCCTGGCTCGGACCAGTGATGCAGTGAAAGGCTGCTGACGACAAAATCCAGCGTATGATCTGGCAGGAGCAGGTTGCAGATATTCCCTTCTCGAAAATCGACTCGCCCTTCGAACCCAAGCGAAACTGCATTGGCGTTGGCAGTTTTTATCATCTCCTGAGCCGTGTCTATCCCGAACACTTTCAACTGGGGGAATTCTTTCGCGATGAGCGTGGTCAATAATCCCGGACCGCAGCCAATATCGGCCAGGATTCCCGTCGGTTGGCGCCGGCGCAGTTCCCGCACGGTCAGCCACCGCATCACCCGAAACGACGGCCACTTGCTGATCCGATCGTAGGCCTGAGCCGCTTGAGAGTCCTCAATGCCCTCAAAACCAGGTTTTCGGGCCGGTTGAATCCTCAGAAAAAACAGCAAAACAAAAAGGATAACGAGAACGGCAATCGCCAGGATTATTTCGGTCGTCATATTGTCTCCAACGCCATGTTTTGGAAGGATTGCTCTTCAATAGGAGTGTATCACTGAGTGATCCTGATGGGGTAGACAATTCATTTGAGAAGATGATCAGATGCGCCGAAGTCCTAAGAATCCTCTTCGGGTTGGAGTCTCGTGAAATTCACCTTAGAGAGATCATGCGGCGGGCCGGACTGAGTGTGAGAACCGTTCTGAATCCGGATCTTCCTCCCGAAGCCCTCTTGCCAAATTGACTTTTGGATTTATAGGCGATGGATCTTTCTTCGTGATCGGGTGATATAGATCAACGCTATGGTCAAGAGAAGACCTCAAAACGTAAAACATTAGCCGGCCGCCGTTTTTTTGAACGAGGAAATCCTCGGCCAGGTATATTTCGTCATGATCTTTCCAGTATGTTGCCAGTATGCGGCCCTCTTCATCCATCTCCAATATTTCGAGACGAGGGAAGGTCGATAAAATATATATCCTGTCATTGACAGACCTTATTCCGCAGATGATCTTCATATATCCAAATCTTCGCGTCGGATCAGCCATGCCTTCACCGATCCGCCTGAGGTTGAACTTCTCTTTGGCCTCCATGGCATCGTTCGGAATTCTCCATTCGGAGATGAGGCTCCCTCGTTGCGTGTATCTCCTGACAACAGGGAAATAGTCAAAGGCCACGAATATTTCTCCCGATTCGTTCAAAGCCAGCCGGCACGAATTGAGCGTCGGCAGGCTGTGGGCAAACTTCCAGCCATCGCCGAACGAATAGAGTTTTTTGCCCTCTCGGGAATAAACATCAATGATCGGCTTGTCCTTATCTAGAACGGCGGAGGCGATGAAAAGATCGCCTCTTTCATTTGCCTCCATATCCGTGAAATCGGGCGCCCTGAAGCTCTTGAGCAGCTTTCCGTCCAGGCTAAAACTGGCCACCTCTTTTCTCTTTAAATCCTGAATGAAAATAATGTCCGAAGAGACGAGAATGCATCTCGGCGCATCGAGGATATTTTTCCCTCTCTTATTGATTCCGATTTGGTCCTTGATCTCTCCCCTTGAATCGAAAATGAGGACAGAGCTTCTTTTCTGATCCGATACGTAGATGTCCCCCTTGCGATCGGCCGATATTCGCAGCGGATGCTTGGATTCCGCTGAAAAAGAAGAAGATAAGCTTTCTAATTCGATGGCGTTTTTGGGCAGAGGAAATTCTCCGGCCGGCGGCAAAATATCGTTGTACAGGGAAACCTCGGTCTTGACTTTCTGCGAAGCAACAATAGAAACGAGCAGCCAAGACATGGAGATTCCTAAGAATAAGATCGGACAAAAAACTCGCCTTGGGCAAACGATATTCCGGCGCATCGCTTTCAATGATATATACAACTGGACCGGTCCTTTTATTCCGCAGATCTAACCGCAAAAGGGGACGGTCCTCTTTTTCCTGAAATTAGGACCGTCCCCTTTTGAGTTATTCCTCTTGCTTTTGTCTGGCCTCTTATGAATAAGGATAAGGAGGGCGAATTGACGTTTCCTCGATTCTTTGATAATCTTGACCACACCTGATTACAGGGATCAACATTGGCCATTACGTGCCCGAAATGTCATTCCGATAACCCCGAGACACTTAAATTCTGCGGGGAATGCGGCACTTCGCTTCCTTTTTCTAAGGATATCCGTCCCGAAGTCACAGAAACCCTTCAAACATCTGCCCGCGAGCTGACCACAGGCTCCACATTCGCCGGCCGCTACCAGGTGATCGAGGAACTCGGGAAAGGCGGGATGGGCAAGGTCTACAGGGTACTGGACAAGAAGCTTAAAGAAGAGGTGGCCCTGAAGCTCATCAAGCCCGAGATTGCCTTGGACAAAGAGACGATTGAAAGGTTCAGCAACGAGTTGAAGCTAGCCCGTAAGATCGGTCACCGGAACGTCGGGCGCATGTACGAGCTTATGGAAGATGAGGGGACGCATTTCATCACCATGGAATATGTGGCCGGCGAGGACCTCAAGAGCTTTATTCGAAGGTCGAGGCAGTTGACGGTTGGGACGGCTGTCGCATTAGCCAAGCAGGTGTGCGAGGGATTAGCCGAGGCTCACCGGCTGGGAGTCGTCCACCGGGACCTTAAACCCGGAAACATCATGATCGATAAAGACGGGAATGCCCGGATCATGGATTTTGGGATCGCCCGGTCCCTCGCGGGAAAAGAGATCACGGCGGCCGGCGTTGTGATCGGCACGCCGGAGTACATGAGCCCGGAGCAGGTGGAAGGAAAAGAGGCCGACCAGCGTTCGGATATTTACTCCCTGGGCGTAATTTTTTATCAGATGGTGACGGGCCGGGTGCCGTTTGAGGGCGACACTCCGCTGAGCGTAGCCATTAAACAAAAAACCGAGGCGCCCCGAAGCCCTAAGACCATCAATCCCCAGGTTCCGGAAGACTTGAGCCGGGCCATTCTCCGATGCCTGGAGAAGGAAAAAGAAAAAAGGTACCAGACTGCCGAGGAAGTCCTTGCCGATTTGGATAAAATGGAGAAAGGAATTCCCACTGCCGAAAAGATTCTTCCCAAGAAGGAGCGCTTAACCTCCCGTGAAATCACGGTCAAATTCAATCTCAAAAAACTCGCCGTGCCCGTATTCGCGGTCGTCGTGCTTGCCGCCGCTGCCGTCCTTCTTTGGAAATTCTTCCCTCATAAAAAGGCGCCCGCCGCGCCTAAGATCGAGAACTCGATCGCCGTCATTAGCTTCAAGAACCAAACTGGCGACGCGGCCTACGACTATCTGCAGGAGGCCATCCCCAACCTCTTGATCACGAACCTGGAAAACACCGGATTGTTTTACGTCGCCACTTGGGAACGCATGCAGGACATCCTCAAACAGATGGGCGTCAAGCCTGCCCCCATAATCGACAGCGACCTCGGATTTGAGCTCTGCCGGCGGGAGGGCATCAAGGCGATTGCCATCGGCAGCTTTACCAAGGCGGGGGACGTCTTCAGCACGGACGTTAAGGTCCTCGACGCCGAGACCAAACGCTTCCTCAAAAGCGCCAATATCAAAGGGACGGGCGTTGATAGCATTCTCGAAAGCCAGATCGATGCTCTGAGCCGAGTAATATCTCTCGCGTTGGGGATAGATAAGGCCAAGGTCGAAGCCGCTCCGCTTAGAGTCAAGGATATCACCACTCCCTCTCTCCAGGCTTACGATTATTTCCTTAAGGGGAAAGCCGCTTCCAACTTGGTCAATTGGGAGGAGGCGAAGAAAAACCTGACAAAGGCCCTGGAGATTGACCCGACCTTTGCCATGGCCTACGTCTACCTGGCCTGGGCGAACCACAATACGGGTGACATTAAAGCCCAAAATGAGACGATTGAGAAGGCGATGGCTCTTTCGAACAAGACATCCCAAAAAGACAGGCTTTATCTTGAAGCCGGCTATGCCTTATTTATCGAGCAAAATCTTGACAAACACTATGCGCTCCTCAAAGAGCTGGTCCAGAAGTATCCCGACGAGAAATGGGCCTTTCATTACCTGGGCGACTTTCTCTGGCTTTATCGAGAGGATTTCCCCGGGGCGGTCAGTCAATTTGAAAAATGGCATAAGCTCGATCCGCAGGATGCCGATGCGATGAGTCACATCACCAGCGTGAGCTACTTGATGGGCGATTTCAAGAAAGCGGTGGAATACGTCAAAATGCATGATGCCGTCGCTCCCCCCGATCCCTATAATTTGATGGTGCAGGCAATGATGTACGGGCTGATGGGTCAGTTTGACAAAGCCGTCGCTAAAAGCAACGAGGCTCTTGAGATCCAGCCTGATTTCCATTACGCCATTTGGAGTCGGATCCTGATTCATGCCGTGCGGGAAGAATTTGAAGAATCTATGAAGTGGGCGAACGAGTACGTATCCCGGGTTTCCTCGGCCGGGCTGAAATCCGAGGCCTATTGCTATAGAGGTTTTTATCATTACTGGCGAGGAAAATTTAAGGACGCACTCAGCGATTTCGATCGGGCCGACAAGATGGCCGAAGAAGCCGAAAATTGGATTAATAAGGCCTATGCTCTAGAGGGGAAAGGCATCATCTACCTTGCGACAGGCGAGTTCGAACTCAGCCGGGCTTCATTCGAGAATGATCTCAAGATCCTCGTCGGACGCGTCCGAGCGCGGCTCCCATTTCATAAGGCCTATTTGGCCTGGCGGCTGGGTACTCTCGCTCTAGAACACGGGCAGATCAGCGTGGCCAATGCCCAGCTTCGAGAAATGAAAGAGATATCGCCGGAGATCGAGGGCAAAGACAGGGGCCGCATAGCTGCCCTGTGTGACCTGCTCCAAGGCGAGGCTTTGCTCACTCAAGGAGACCTGGATGGCGCTCTGGCCGCCGGCCAAAAGGCATGCGGACCCGGATCTCCCTATTGGAGCCAGGGCTACACGTACGGGGGGTGGTTCAATGAATACACATCATATTATATGGACCTTGTGGCCAGGGTTTTCGCTAAAAAAGGAGACGTCACCAGGGCTATCTCGGAATACGAAAGCCTGTTGAAAATGCCCTTCACATACAAATCGGTTTATTTTGTCCATCCCCTTTATCATTACCGTCTAGGCGTTTTGTATGAGAGAGCGGGACAGGTCGTAAAGGCCAGGGCGCAATACGAGCGCTTCCTCGGGCTTTGGAAAGACGCCGACCCGGGCCTGCCCGAAGTCGAGGATGCTAGGAAGAGGCTGGCCGGGCTAAAAGTGACGGAAATTTCCTAAATTTCTTCTCCTAAAAAAGAGAGCCAGAAAAGATATTCTTATTAATACAGCCTAGTTTTAATCTCTTATCGCCTAGCTCCATCCTCTCGCTCTTCAGACGATAAATATCAAGGGCAAGGCGGGGTCAGAATAGAGCAAAGCCGAGGGCTGAGAAGTGTGTCGCACTCAGCCGCGATGGTGTATTAGAGATATTGATCTAAAAAAATCCCGCCCGCTTCAGCGCTTCCTGGGAAATCCTGTTAGAAGGGCCATCGCCCCTGGCTACGCAGACCGAAACTTTGTTCTCTGTAGCGCCGACAATCTCAGCGATGTCCTTGTAGCTGAATCCCGGACAGAGCAGAATGGACTCGATCTTTTTCTCCCTGAACAAACGCGCACTGACTTCCAAGGCTTCAGCCTGGTTTTTGACGATGACCACATCCAGCTGATATTTGCCGGTGTCGATGAAACAATGATGTTTTTCCTTGTCCGCGTCTGGAGCATGGGCGAGGAAGAGTGTTTTGAAGGCCATGATTTTGTCCTCCCATGTTGATATTGTCCGAAATGAAATATTTTTGCAATACGATGGCTAATTGACCGTTTGAAGGACGATCCCTCTCCGCTTCATGTTTTCGAGGACAAAGGGATAGCCTTCCAGGCTCTCCAATTCGAGGTCGGAATTAATCCTGTGCTCCCTGAGCGTCTTCTTAAGCTCCTCGATTTGAGATTTTAAGAACAAATCTTCCATCAGGGCCGGCCAGGCTCTCGCGCCCAGCTGTTCCAAGGTCCTGAGCGCAAGCAAAGGATAGCGAAAAAATTCTTTTCTGGCCCCGGTGATTTTTTCGAAGGACTCGGGATTGACGCCTTTGACGGCGATCCTGACCAAAAGGCGGGAAAACCTCAATCTCTGGGCCAGCTCTTCCTTATACCCAAGCATCAAGCCGTTGGTTTCGAGAACGAAGTTCGATCGTGGTTCTGCGTTCAGAATAATTTCAATGACCTTAATAAGATGCTCGAAAGAGGCTTCTCCCAAAATCGGTTCGGAGCCGGTGACCCGGAAGAGGCCGAAAGAACGCCTCCGGGCAATCTCGAGCAGCTTGTCTGCAACGTCCTCCGGCGAGAAGAATCTCCCGACGCGGATCGGATCCTCGTTACGGCCGTAGTTCCAACAATAGGCGCAGAGAAAAGCGCACCCGACGGCATCGGCGGTGGCAATTCCGCCGTAGTAAGGCGCTGCCCGAAATTTATAGTAGAGCCGCTTTTCTCCTCTCATCACCAGGCGTTCGGTCTCTTCCGACCTTTGGAGAGCATCAAAAGGAATATCCATAGCAAACATATTCCTCTAGATCATGAGGTTCGTCATGAGAAAAAGCTTATCCTAATTCACTTACATATCTTATAACACGAAAAGAGACAAACACGAATTGAGAGGGGGAGGCGGATTGACGCTTCGTCGATTCTTTGATAATCTTTAGCCATACTTGAGAAGGGATCAGCAGTGACCATCAAGTGCTCGAAATGTCATTTTGATAATCCCGAGACCCAGAAATTCTGTGGAGAATGCGGCACCTCGCTTCCTTCTTCTAAGGACATCCGTCCCGAAGTCACAGAAACCCTTCAAACACCCGTTAAAGAGCTGACCACGGGCTCCACGTTTGCCGGCCGCTACCAGGTCATTGAAGAACTGGGCAAAGGCGGAATGGGAAGGGTCTACAAGGTCTTCGATACGAAGATTAAAGAGAAGGTCGCGCTCAAGTTGATCAAGCCCGAAGTTGCCTCGGATCATGAGACCATCGAACGCTTCAGCAACGAGCTGAAGTTCGCCCGGAAGATCATCCATAAGAATGTCGGCCGGATGTATGATATCAATGAAGAGGGCGGAACTCACTACATCACGATGGAATATGTATCCGGCCAGGACTTGAGAGGGCTCATCCGGCAATCTGGACAATTGGCCATAGGGACGACGCTCTCCATCGCCGAGCAGGTCTGCAAAGGACTGACCGAGGCGCACAATCAGGGCGTCATCCACAGGGATTTAAAACCGTCAAATATCATGATCGACAGGGACGGGCAGGCCAGGATCATGGATTTTGGGATAGCCAGGTCCATATCTGCCAAGGGGATCACGGGCGCCAGGGTCATGATCGGGACGCCGGAGTATATGAGTCCTGAGCAGGTGGAGGGGAAGGAGGTTGACCAGAGGTCGGATATCTATTTGCTGGGGATTATCCTTTATGAAATGCTGACAGGGCAAGTCCCGTTTGAAGGAGATACGCCGTTCACCGTCGGCGTAAAACAGAAGAGCGAAATCCCGAAAGATCCCAGGGAGCTGAATGCCCAGATTCCCCAAAATCTGAGCCGTCTCGTCCTGCGTTGCCTGGAGAAAGAGAGAGAAAAGCGTTATCAGAGCGCCGAGGAGGTGCGAACAGACCTTGAGAAGATCGAAGAGGGGATCCCGACCGTAGAACGTCTCATCCCCAAGAGGAAAACCGTTACCTCAAAGCCGATCACAGTGACTTTAGGTCCGAAAAGACTGTTTATCCCGGCATTAGTTATTGCCCTAGTCGCCGTGGCGGCAATCATCTGGTTTGTCTTTATTAAAAAGGAAACGATTCTTCTTCCCGCCGAGAGGCGCTCCATCGCCGTCATCAGCTTCGAAAACCAGACCGGAGACAAAGCCTATGACTATCTGCAAAAGGCAATACCGAATCTCTTGATCACGAGCCTTGAACAATCGAAATATCTCAGGGTGGCCACTTGGGAGAGGATGCATGACCTCCTCAGGCAAATCGGGAAGCAAGACGTTGAGACTGTCGATAAAGATCTGGGATTTGAATTGTGCCGGATGGATGGCGTGGGGGCTATTGTCCTGGGCAGTTTCGTCAAGGCTGGAAACATGTTCGCTACGGATGTCAAAGTCTTGGACGTGACCACCAAGCAGATGATCAAAAGCGCCAGTTCCAAGGGAGAAGGAGTCCAGAGTATTCTCAAAAACCAGATCGGTGATCTCAGCAAAGAAATCTCGAAAGGAATCGGCATCTCCGATAGAAAAGCAGAAGCTGTCCAAGCTAAAATCGCCGACATGACGACTTCCTCCATGGAAGCCTACAATCTCTTTTTAAAGGGACAGGACGAGTATGAGAAATTTTATTTTGGTCAAGCCCTGGAATCCTTGAAAAGAGCCATCGGGCTCGACCCCAACTTTGCCGTTGCCCATCTTTGGCTAGCCCGGACGCTTAACTCTCTCATGGATACAAAAGAGAGCCGGGATGCTTTTGAGAAAGCAAAAGCTCTTTCCCAGAAGACGACGGAGAAAGAGAGGCTTTATATTGAGGCCGCCTATGCCAGCGCCCTAGAAAGCAATCCTGAGAAAAGGCTTCGGATTCTGAAAGAGGTTGCCCAGAAATATCCCAAGGAGAAACAGGTCCATTATGAGCTTGCTGCATATTACAAAAACCGGGGAATATTCGACCAGGCCATCCAGGAATACACAAAAGCCTTGGAGCTTGATCCAAGCTTTGGATATGCCCTGAATGAGCTTGCCTATGCCTACTCCGACATGAGGAATTTTGAAAAAGCGATGGAATATTCCGAGAAATATGCCGCGCTCCTTCCCGGCGATGCCAACCCGATTGATTCGATAGCTGAGCTCTATTTCCGCATGGGAAAGCTTGATGAATCCATAGCCAAGTATAAAGATGCGCTGAACCTGAAGCCCGATTTTTTGGGTTCCAATATTGGCCTCACTTATATCTATGCTTTAAAAGAAAATTACCAAGAGGCGCTAAAATTCATAGACCAATTCATAACCATTGCCCCTTCTGTCGGAGCCAAAGGAATGGGAACGTATTTCAAAAATTTCCTTCTCTACTGGGTGGGGAAGCGAAAGCAGGCGCTCTCTGATATCAAAACATTAATCGGATTGGCTGATATGCTGGGAATCAAAGAAGCGAGCGTGGGGATGAATTTATTGACAGGATTGATTTATCTCGACATGGGAGAGCTTGGCCTTGGCCGAAAACATATTCAAAGTTCTTATGAAGCAACATTGGCCGTTGCCACACTGAATACCGCTGACAGCAAGGCTATTTTAAGTTTTTGTTTCGGCCTCGTTGACTTAAAAGAAGGACATTCTGATAGGGCAAGGTCAAGGTTAGCTGAGGTGGAGTCTTTCTTGCCCAGGATCAACTTTGACGATAAAGCCTATGTTTCATTTCTTCACGATTTATTAAAAGGAGAAATTTTATTGGCCGAAGGCTCGGCGGATAAAGCCATCGATGTCATGGAGAAGGCTTCGCCTCCCGGAAGGCCTCCTCTTATGCAGAATATTATTGGTTTCAGTGTCCCTTTTATGAAGGATGTTCTGGCTCGGGCTTACAAGGAAAAAGGACAGATTGATAAAGCGATAGCAGAGTACGAACGCCTAATTACGATCCAACCTGAACAAGGGAGATGGGCTTTGATTCATCCCAGATATCATTACGAGCTCGGCAAATTGTATGACGATAAGGGGCTGAAAGATAAAGCAAGAAAGCAATTTCAAAGATTTCTCGAAATCTGGAAGGACGCCGACCCTGGTTTGCCCGAGGTTAAGGATGCTAAAAAGCGCCTGGCAGGGCTCGATCGGCCTTAGCTATAATCTCTAAGAACATTCAGGGAATGGATCAGATTGTCTTTTAGGGGAGAAAAATAATTGCCGTTTTCTCTTTCCATTATCTTTCCAAAGGAGGCTTCATGAAACGCAAAGGTCTCGCGATTCTTATGGTTCTTCTTCTGAGCTTCGCTTTATTACCCCCGCTCCTCTCGGCCCAGGGCGCGAGAGCCGATTACGAGCGCGCCGCGGGTCTGCGGGCGAAGCTCCAAGGCCTCGCTTTCAACCTGCCGGAGCGGCCGTCTTGGATCGATAAGACCAGCCGCTTTTGGTATAGGAAGACAGTCAAGGCGGGCTTCGAGTTCGATGTCGTCGATGCCGCGACGCTGACCAAGAAGCCGGCTTTCGACCACGCCAAGCTCGCGGCTTCGCTCATCGCCGCTACTGGTGAGAAGTTCGAAGGCCAGAAGTTTCCGTTCCAGGCGATAGACTTTGTCGATAATGAAAAAGCCGTCGCGGTCGATGTCGGCGCCTCAAGATGGAGGGTCGATCTTTCGACTTATGCCTGCACAAGGGTCGGCCCAGCTGAACGACGCGGCCGGTTCGGTTTTGGGGGCGGACCCGGACGGCCTCCTGCTCCCTCCCAGGAGCCGAGAGTCTCGCCGGATGGAAAATGGGAAGGCTTTATCAAAAATCATAATGTCTGGCTGCGGGCAAAGGATAAGAAAGAGCAGTTTCCCTTGAGTTGGGAGGGCACTGAGGGCGATCATTACGAGCTGCAGTCTCTCAGATGGTCTCCGGATTCGAAAAAGCTGGCCGCCTACCGGATCCGGCCCGGGTACCACCGCAAGATCCAGTATGTTGAATCTTCTCCAGCCGACCAGCTCCAGCCGAAATATTCGACCTATGAATACGAAAAGCCCGGGGACGTGCTTGACAGCTGCCAGCCCGTCCTTTTTCAGGTGGGGGCCAAAAAACAAATCATTATCGACGACTCGCTGTTCCCCAATCCTTATTACACTCCAGGCATTGGTCCGAATGAATACTCCATGCCTGACGCCGTCTGGTGGAAGGACAGCCGCGCCTTTACCTTTGAGTACAACCAGCGCGGTCACCAAGTCTATCGCCTCATCGAAGTCGATGCCGCGACCGGAAAGGCGCGCGCAATAGTCAACGAGGAAAGCAAGACGTTCTTTTGCTATTACTCCAATAAATATCGCTTCGACGTGCAGGACGGGAAAGAGATCATCTGGGCCTCGGAGCGGGACGGCTGGAATCATCTCTACCTCTATGACGGCGCAACAGAAACCGTCAAAAATCAGATTACGAAAGGAAGCTGGAGGGTGCGCGGCGTTGACAAAGTGGATGAGGCGGCGCGTCAGGTCTGGTTCCGGGCGAGCGGGATGAAACCGGGTCAAGATCCGTATTTTATCCATTATTGCCGCATCAACTTCGACGGCTCCGGCCTGACCGTATTCACCGAGGGCGATGGCAGTCACTTAGTCTTGTTCTCTCCGGACATGGCCTATTACGTCGATACCTGGTCGCGGGTAGATCTCCCGCCGGTGATGGAGCTCCGCCAAACATCGGATAAGAAGATCTTGATGCAGGTCGAGAAAACGGACATCCAGGAGCTGGTCAAGGCCGGATGGCGCGCTCCCGAGGTCTTCGTGGCCAAGGGTCGCGACGGCCAGACCGATATTTGGGGCGTTTTCTTCCGTCCGATGACTTTCAATCCCAAGAAAAAATATCCGGTCATAGAATATATTTACGCCGGGCCCCATGGATCGTTCGTTCCCAAAACGTTCAGCGCCTATAACGCGATGCAATCCCTGGCCGAGCTGGGGTTTATCGTTGCCCAGTGCGACGGAATGGGGACAAACAACCGGTCCAAGGCCTTTCATGATGTCTGCTGGAAGAACATCGGCGACGCCGGGTTCCCCGATCGCATCCTCTGGCACAAGGCCATCGCCGCAAAATACCCCTCTTATGATATTAGCCGGGTGGGAATCTACGGCGGATCGGCTGGGGGGCAGAACTCGACGGCCGCGTTGCTCTTCCACCCGGAGTTCTACAAGGTGGCGGTGTCATTCGCCGGCTGCCACGACAACCGGATGGACAAGATCTCCTGGAATGAGCAGTGGATGGGCTGGCCGATTGGTCCGGAATATGCCGCCTCGTCGAACGTCGACAATGCCTGGCGGTTGCAGGGGAAGCTCTTTCTGATCGTCGGCGAGCTCGATACGAACGTGGACCCAGCCTCGACGATGCAAGTCGTCAACGCCCTGATCAAAGCGAATAAGACCTTCGACCTGCTGGTCATTCCGGGCGGCAGCCACGGTGCGGGCAGGTCCAGCGAGGTTCCAGAGTACGGCGACCGGAAGCGGAATGACTTTTTCGTCCACAACCTGCTGGGCGTTGAGCCCCCGGACTGGAACAAAACCGAAGCGAAGAAGTAGCGGCCTGCTAATGTCACCGCATTAATTAAAATGACATCCTCGTTCGGGCGGCCTTAGCGCCGCCCATACATTGTCGCTTTATTTATTGCGTTTGTATTAATTTTCCACATCATCTGTTCATAAGTCTGTTGAAAAGTGGCCTCGGTTTCATGTAATGAATTGATATTCAAAGATTTTTGGCTTTTTGCCTAATTTTTGAGCAGGCCTCAGCTATACTACCGGCTCCATCTTCCGTTCGGTGTTTTAACCGGGCCGGGATGAAAGAACTTTTCCGGTGTCATCACCCCGTCTTTCTTGAACACCATTCCGTTCTTCATCACAAACTGCACGTTGCGCAACGCGTCGATGTCGCTGAGGGGATTGCCGGGAACCGCGATTATGTCGGCGAAAAATCCAGGCTTGATCGGACCGCGCTGACTGATGATGTCCGCGGCCTTGTAGCCGTTGATCGTCATCGCCCGCAGAATGTCAGCCTGAGGAATGCCGGCGGCCTTCCAGGTTTCGAGAAAGTTGATGGTCAGCTCTCCGCGGGTCAGCCACTCGCCAGTCTTCGGATCCTTCATCCGTTCGTTCCAGTAATCGAAATCGGTTGAAAAGGTGAGGAGCACCTTTTTTTCCCAGGCATCACGCAAATTTGCGGCCGTCCGTTTGAAAGCCGCCTCACTGCCCCGATAGGGCGTGAAGGGAGTATCGGTGCCTGCCAGGAAAATCCCCTTCTCGGCCATCTGGCGGTGGTGTTCGGGCGTGAGCGCACTGTTGTGGGCGATGATATAGACTCCAGCATCGATAGCCCGTTGCGCGCCATCAGCAGTCTGAACATGCCCCTCGACCTTGCATCCGCCCATGGCTGCTTCGCGGATGGCCAGCTTGATGTCGTCCACAGAGTAGCCCCAGGGCTTGCAGTCGATGCACAGTTTGATCGTCCGGGCGCCGAAGAGCATGTTCTCCCGGACTGCGCGCACGATCTCATCCGGGCTATTGGCGTCGATGTATTCAGGGAACATGATGTTGTGGTACTTGTACATTTCCGGCGTTGGCCAGAACTGCCCTCCGGTGCTGCCGATCATCGGCCCCGACGGGATCACGGTAGGTCCCGGCAGCCAACCCTGCTCAATGGCCTGGCGGAGCGCTGCATCCGCGTAGAGCGCATTGTTTCCCACGTCCCGGACTACGGTGAAACCCGAGTTGAGCAGTTGCATGCCGTTGGATGCGGCCTGAATGGCGCGCAGCGGCGTCGAGTCCGTGATGTAGGTGAGATAGTAATAATTGTTCTCAGGCTGTTCCTTATAGGTTATCGCCATGTGGGTGTGCGCGTCAACAAGACCGGGCAGGACCGTCAGCTGAGACAGATCGATAACCGTCGCTCCGGAAGGAATGGCAAGGTTCGGACCCACGCCGGTGATCCTTTCGCCCTCGACGAGAATCACCTGATTGGCGGCCGCTGTCCCCGTTTCCGGATCGATAAGCCGGCCTGCTTTGATTGCCGTAACCGGCGATTTCTGCTGCCCGACCGACAGGCCGGCAGTCAAGACAGCCAAAAGAGAGCAGAACACCGCAATACGCATCTTCATGATGACCTCCTCAAACACAAATTTTGATTTCCCGTGGAATAATACTCTCATTTCAAAAACACCGTCAAGATGGCAAGAGATCCTCGGCCGCGAATTGATCGTCCCATCCATCCTCTCGTGCTTCTTGCCGACGATCAACATCAAGGGCAAAACTTGGGGAATCTGGGCTGGGCGAAAAGAGGAAATATTAATTTATGATGACCGCGAGGGAGATTTTTCTGGGCCTATTAACAGGGTTTCCAGTATCTTGATCTGAGGATATGTATCGTAGGCCGAGCTCGAAATTACAATGTTGTTTTTCCAGCTAGCAATAAAATCGACATAAAATTCAAACGCGGGAAAATTTAGCTCCTCGACCAGGCGTTCGCCGTCCAGCCGATAAACCTTAATCGCCCTGTCGAGGGGGCGATCCAGCATATCCGGAGGTTCTTTCGCGAAATGCTGCAGGGTCACGAAAACGTAGAGATCTTGGCCGATAAGAAAAGGCTGGCCGTAGTTGGAAACCCGAATCTTTTGGATGTTTCGGCCCCACTTGACGATTCTGAAAGGCACATATTTTTCTGGGAGGGAGATCGTTTTCACTTTTCCACCGGTTTTTATGTTATAGGCCTCGAGGTCCATCAGGTCCCCGGGACACGTCCAGACGATGTCCTCCTTCACCACGAAGCGCTGAAAGGAGCAAAAGTCATCCCGGGACGTTGGGGCGAACGCTTTTTCGATTTTCTGCGTGTTCAGATTAAATATTTTTATATTGTTATGATCCTTCTCTCCGTACTTGGCCCCGGCGACGAAGAGAAGACGGTTTTCGTCGATGAAGTCAAAGGATCCCAACATTTGCTCGGGTAAAGGATAGGATCGAATAAAACGGCCGAAATCGTCAAATTCCTTTATTTGGAAACCATTTTGATGCAGGACGAAAACATGTGTTCTGGCTTTTTGTATTTTGAGCTGATAAGGCTTCAAGATTTCGTCCGGTCCCTGGCCAGGCCCAAGGATTTTCCTTAAGAATTTACCTGTTTTATTGAAAATCTTGATGCAAACGTCTTTATAATCCAAGACATAGAGATTCCCCTCTAAATCACAGTCGGCGGAGAGGATTGAGGAAAATTGGTAAGGCTTTTCTTTGTCCTCTTTAGCGGCTTCGATTCCAATGCTCGAAACGACAGAAAATCGCGTTCGTTTTATATCAGCAAATTTTGACCAAATTGGAGTTATGATAAATACAAGAATAAGGACTGCGGCAAGCGCAAGTTTCATCTCAGCTTTCATTCGTTTCCCTTATTTAATACGCCACACATCGAAATTCTGTTTATGCCGGGGCAGCGAATCCTATTGTCTGAATGGAAAAAAGTTTTTTGTCGCGACTATTTTATCCCTTTTTAAGCCCTAAAACCATTTTTGCATAAATCCCCAAAAACCCAGTGCCAGAATAAACTGGCAATGACGATCTTTCGCTGGCCAAGAAATATATAGGCTTAAATAGAGTATCTTCAGCTAGTGGAACGAGATTTTTTCCAGACGATCCCATCGCGATCCTGGATCCGATTCTCCATCACTCTATAACGATCAACATCAAGGGCAAATCTTGGGGAATCTGGGCTAGGCGAAAAGAGGAAATATTCAGCCTTCTGTTTGCGGTTATTCTTGTGTTCATTCCCTGCTACCGCATCCGCCGGAAGCTCCTATTGATACGCAAGGAGGATTCGCGGCCTCGCCCTTGAAGGGTCAAGACCCGTCTTCTGTTCTACCCTGGTTTCTGCCGGGGATCAGCTTTACCCCTCAATCATCGAGGGGAATGATAAATCACGACTCAAAAAGATGTCAAGGACGGCTTGAGAGCGCTGGGATCTCTCTTCGAGACCGTTCGAGGCGCCAAACAAGCAGGAAATCAACTAGACCTCTCCTTCCAGGAAAAGAGAAGATCATGAAAAA
>Ga0315294_10003723_pt1 | contig 16638 bp, 15 predicted proteins | sample YL17G13_40_MG_FD_203626 | JGI IMG/M metagenome (GOLD analysis project Ga0315294, IMG submission 203626) | Sediment microbial communities from Yellowstone Lake, YNP, Wyoming, USA - YL17G13_40 | ecosystem: Environmental > Aquatic > Freshwater > Lake > Sediment | place: USA: Wyoming | collected... | reverse complement strand
GAAGAGCCCGACGAACCCGGGGAAAAAGTCGCGCAAAAAGTATGAAGGAAGGAAAGACCATGGCCAAATACGGAGGATGGGCCGGAAAGGTGCTTCACCTTGACCTATCGACCGGACGCACCTGGACCGAAGATACCGTAGAGAAGTATAAGGATTTTTTGGGCGGCACCGGGATCGGCTACAAGGTGATGTGGGACGACGTCCCGGCGGGGACCCACCCGTACGACCCGGCCAACCGCATTATCTTCGCGGTGGGACCCCTGGCGGGGACCGGCGCCCCCTGTAACGGCCGCATGGCCATCACCACCCTCTGGCCGACCTGCTGGCCGCAGCCTCTCGTGGGGACCGGACACATGGGCGGGCAATTCGCCGCCAAGCTGAAATACGCGGGTTACGATGCCATCGTCATCCAGGGGAAGGCCGACCGCCCGGTCTGGCTGTCCATCATCGACCGAGAGGTGCAGATTCAAGACGCCCGTCCGCTCTGGGGGCAGGGCATCCGCCGGACGACCGAGGCCATCTCCCAATCCATGGGGCCCGAGGCGGTCGTGGCCGCCATCGGCCAGGCCGGGGAAAACCGGGTGCCCATGTCCGTGGTGATGAGCTCCGTTTCCCACTCCGCCGGCGGAATCGGCTCGGTGATGGGGTCGAAAAATCTCAAAGCCATCGCCGTGCGCGGCACCGGCAGCGTCCGGATTGCGGGCGATAAAGAAGAGTGGGAGAAGCTGATCAAGTACCATCTCTCCCTCCTCGGGGCCAACAACCAGCACGTTGTCCCCAACTCGCCCCAACCGTGGGCGGAGTTTTATGAGCCCCGAAGCCGCTGGGTGGCCTCCAAGGGACGTGCCTGGGGAGCCGCTTCCCGTCCTATCGAAACGGGAACCTGCGACCCCCGCGACCTGAACCGGATCGCCTACCGGACGAACAACGCCGCCTTCTTCAGCGGGGACATTGCCTGGCAGTACACCGTCCGGGGAAACGGTTGTACCAGCTGTCCCATCCGCTGCCACACGATGATCAAGGTCCCTTCCGTGTCCGCGAAATACAACATCCCCGAGGTGGGACAAAACACGTGCGCCGGCCTCAACTTCGGCCGCTCCTTCTTCAAGGAATTCCCCGACGGACCCAGGGGCATGACCAACCTGGAAGCCTGCGTGGTCGGCATGCACCTGGCGGATGACCTTGGCGTCTGGTGCAACTACGGCCAGTTGCAGCGTGACTTCAAAAAACTTTACTATGAGGGTTTTATCAAGAAGAAGGTGGGAGAGAAGGAATTCAAGAGTCTCTCCTGGGACAAATACGAGAAAGGAGACCCATCCTTTCTCTTCGAGCTTTTTCCGCGGATCGCTTCCAAAGAAGGGGAGCTGGGAACCGCTCTGGGTCTCGGGACGGGCCATCTCCTGGAACGCTGGTCCATCCCGGAAGAGGACTGGAAGAAGGATAAAGAGCTTTCCTACTGGAAGATGGGCCATCCCAAGCACCACTCCACGGAGGATACGGGCCAGTGCGGGCTCCTCATCAATACCCAGTACAACCGCGACTCCCAGTGTCACTCCCACACCAATTTTCTGCGGAATGGCCTGCCCCTGGAGGTCCAGAAGCGTCTGGCGGCGGAGATCTGGGGCTCTGCCGACGCCGTCGATGCGTTAGGGGCCTACACCCCGATGCACCCGTCCAAGGCCAAGATGGCCAAGTGGTCGCTCCTCCGGAAGGAGCTCCATGATTCGCTTTCCCTCTGCAACTGGATGGGGCCTTGGGTCGCTTCCCCGCTCAAAGAAAGAGGATATCGCGGCGATGACTCGATCGAGTCGAAGCTTTACCGCCTGGCCACCGGGGATCAACTGGATCGGCATGAACTGGACCGGATGGCGGAACGCATCTTCGTCCTCCACCGGGCCCTCACGATCCGGGACATGGGAACCCGGGAGATGCGCACCCGGCATGACACCATCCCCGAATGGGTTTTCACTGACAAATCCGGGAAGGCTCCTTTCACCAAGGGGACTACCCACATGGATCGGAACGACGTCAAAGTTGCCATGGATATGTTTTACGACGAAATAGGATGGGACCGAATCACCGGGGCGCCGACGCCCCAGGCTTACCGTAAAGTCGGTCTTGTTAAGGTTGCGGAGGAGCTGGGCAAGCGGAAGCTGCTGGCTTAGCCCGAAGGAATGCGGCTTGCGGAATTCGGATTCAAAAAGCGATGGAGCCCGGCGATGATTAGGGCGGAAAACGGAGCTGATAAAAAGATCGGGAAAGAAGACGAGGCAATGACGAGGGCCATCGCCGCTCATATTCGGAAGAGCAGCGAGGAGGGCCAACTCATTTCCGAGGCGGAGATCCTTCGCCGGGTAACCGATCCATCTATTTTAACTTCCTCCCCGGCAGATCCGGCGCAAGAGGTCGGGAGCATCCTCCGGGAAGTGGTCGGGCAGAGCGAAGATTTGCATGAGCTTTCCGCCGGGGATGGGTCCCGGCACTATTATTCTTCGCAGTTCATGACCCAGGCTTATGCCTTAATTCTGCTCCAGAAACAGGGCGACCCCTTGCGCCTCATCGCCTCGATCGTGCGGGAAAACTCCGCCCTCTACCCCCGCCCCGTACCCCTGGAAATCTTCACCCAGCCGCCCTTCAGCCTCAGCCGCCAGGAAGTCCTGAACGATCTGGACCGGATGGCCGCAGGAGAAGAATACCGGGATATCATGCCCACGACAACCTCCACGTCCCGGGTCTTCCTTTATTCCACGCTCCACCTGGAGCCCGAGCATGCTTCCATGCTCGCCGAGTGGCTCGACGTGGGCCAATTTGACAATCCCTAAGCCCTTTAAGGCGCAGTACCGAAGCCTTTAAACAGGATCCCCTTTGCCGCGCCTGCCCTCAACATCAATCACCCAATCGAACCCGAAACTCGAAACCCGGAACTCGAAACTTTGTTGCCTTATCCCTTTCGTCCCTTTTCTTCCATCAGGGGCCGGTATTTCTCCATCGTCTTGCGGTTGATGTCCAGCGGGGCTGGGGCATTCGGGGGCAGGAGAACTTTATACTCCCTCCCAGCGAGGTGCTTGGTCAACTCCGCCTTGGCTTCCTGGATGACTTTCCCGTCGAGCAGCAGATCCACGCCCGAGGCCATCAGGACCTTGGCCGCCAGGAGCATCCCTTTCCAGCCCAACTGGGAATGGGAGGCGGCGTTGACCTGCCAGTTGTGCCACCCCATCCCCGGGGGGGCCGTGGCCACCCAGACCATGGCAAAGGGGGCAAACCAGCTGTACTCGGAATTGTCGGAAACATAGGTGGAGCCCGGCCCGAATGGCTGGATCTGCCGGTCCATTCCAACCTCGAAGGCGTTGCAGCTTTTCTGCAAATCACGGGCAAAGGCCTCTTCTTCGGAAGTGTAGGAAAGAGCGCCCAGCTCGACCAGATTTTTGTACAGGACGGCGGCCAACACCGAGTTGGGAATCTTTTCGTGGGTAACGGTCACGAACTCCTTGGTCACTTCCGTCCCCGTAGCCATCGCCGCTCCTTCGGCGCAACGGTGGATCTGGGCCAGGATCGGCTCCATCTGCTGGACGGTCTGGATCCGCCCGATGCACCAGAGGGTGGCCCGGTCCGGCACGACGTTGGGATATTCCGGCCCCACATCGGAAAAAGTGTAGTTGATGGTATTAGCCGCAGTAAGCTCTCCGGGCGGAATATGCTCCCGAAGAAGTTCGATAGCATGACCCATCAGGACGGCCGAATCCAGCGCGCTTTTTCCCTCCCAGGGGGAGTTCCCGTGTGACGTTCTGCCCTGAAAATGGTACTTCATATTGAAATAGGCGTTGCAGGTGTCATACAGGACCTGATTCATGAAAAATGGATGCCAGTCGATGATGGCATCGATTCCTTTAAAGACTCCCGCCCGGGCCATGAAGGATTTGCCCGCGCAGATTTCCTCCGCAGGCGCCCCGAGGATTTTGATCGTCCCGGAGAGTCGATGCTTCTCCATCACTTTTTTCAGAGCAACGGCAGCCCCCGCGGCGCCTGTTCCCAGCAGGTTGTGCCCGCAGCCATGCCCGGGGGCCCCGGGTACCACGGGCTGTTTCCGGGCAGCGGGCTCCTGCGAAAGGCCGGGCAGAGCATCATACTCACAGTTGATCCCGATGACGGGCTTTCCCTGGCCCCAGGCGGCCACAAAGGCCGTGGGGATCCCGGCCACATCCTTTTCCAGGGTGAAGCCCTCAACGGAAAGAAAATCTGCCAGAACCCGAAAAGATCGATGTTCTTCCAGACCCAATTCGGCATAATTCCAGATTTGCCTCGAAAAATCGATCAGCCTGGGGCTGTTCACCTCGATCCAATCGAAGCCGGCTTTTTTGTAATCCCTCGCCTTATCCATCTCAACTCCCTCCCACCTCACTCCACTTCCCTCTGAAATCCCCCCGGCCCCCCCCTTTTCCAAAGGGGAGCTAACCCTAACTTTCCGGTGGTAAACCATCTTCGGAAAGCGATTCGAATATGGGCATTCTGCTCACTCCATCGCCCCACAAGTGCCCTTTCAACGAAAGGCACTTGAGGCACTTCAGCATGCTGAAGGCACTTATCATTATTCCTTTTCCGGGAAAAGCTTGCTCGATACCCCTTTGGGCATGAACATGATAGTGGCAACCAACATGATTCCATAAATCATGAACCGGTATTCTCCAAATTCCCGCAGGTATTCCAGGAGAGCGGTCAAGGAGAAGGCCCCGATGACCGGTCCCCAAAACGTACCCAACCCCCCAACCAGGGTGACCGCGATAATTTCGGTCATGATCCCAACGCTCATGACCGAAGTGGGAGTCAGGATGAGAATGTAGTGGGCATAGAAGGCTCCGGCTACGCCGGCTAAAAAGGAACTGGTGATAAAGGCCAGCAGCTTGAAGCGGGTCGTGTCGATCCCCAGGCTGAGAGCCGCGTCCTGCTCGTCGCGTACCGCCCGGAACGCCAGCCCTACATAGGAACGCAGCATCCAGCCGATCAACCCGATGGTAACGAAGAAGATCATCAGGATGACGTAGTAATAGCCGGTCCGGTCTCCTCCCGCAAATTGGATCGCCAGTCCGCCAGGAAGAGGAATTTCGGGAAATTCCGGAATTCCCCAGAGACCCAATTCCCCACGGGTGAGGCCGACCAGGTTCATGCACACGATCCGGGCGATCTCGGAAAAAGCCAGGGTGGTGATGGCAATGTAGGGGGCCGCCCGGAGGCGCAGGCAGGGGAGACCGATCACCAAACCCACCAGGGCCGCGGCCACTCCCCCGGCCAAGAGCCCCAGCCAGGGAGAAAGGCCTGCTTTCATGGCCAGGAGAGAGGAGACGTAGGCCCCCAGGCCGAAGAAGGCCTGATGGCCGAAAGTAAAGATCCCCGTGTAACCGCAGATGAGATTCCAGCTGCAGGCCAGGACGGCAAAGAGCAGGGAGAGAATGATGATGTTCATGATGTAGGCATCTTCGACGAAGACCGGAAGGACCAGCAGGACGATGACCATGCCGGCAATGGCTTTATTTTTTGCTGTCGCAAACGGTTTCTTGATATTCATCTCCCGACCCTTCTTTCAAACCGCTCGATCCTTCTTTTGGTTATCTTCTGCGTCCTCTGCAGGGTCTCCGGTTCATGAGTCTTTACCATTCCTTGGTCCCGAAAAAACCCGCGGGCTTGAACACCAGGAATCCGATGAGCACCAGAAAAGCGGCCACGTCTTTCCACTCCGAAGAGAGGAAGACGATGGCCAGGCTTTCGATGGAACCCAGCAGAAATCCCCCCAGGATCGCTCCCCCGAAACTTCCCAACCCTCCCAAGACTACCACGATGAAGGCTTTCAGCAGGAGGGGAATGCCCATCCAGGGGTTGACCAGGAAAAGGGGCGCGAGCATGGTGGCGGCAAGGGCCGCCAGGGCCGAGCTGATCCCAAAAGTGAGAAGGTAGATCCGGTGAAAATTGATGCCCAAAATCGTAGCCGCCTCCCGATCCTGCGCCGTGGCCCGGAGGGCCATGCCGAACCGGGACCGCTTCACATACATCCAGAATCCCACCATCACGGCGGCAGCCACAACGAGGATGAGGATCCGCTGGTAGGCAATCCGGAATCCAAAAAGGTCCATGGTTCCTTCGATAAAATAGGGCACATTCTTAAACCGCTCTCCCCAAACCTTCAAGGCAAAGTTCTGCAGGAAGATGGAGACCCCGAGAGTCACCACGATGGGGCTTACATCCCATCCGGGTTTATCCAGGAGGGGATGCAGGATGGTACGCTCCATCAGGACCCCGAGGGCAAAGGCGATCAGCATGGCCAGGAGGATTCCCCAGAAGGGATGAATCCCGAAAAGCAGGAGGGTGTAATAGAGAACATATCCCCCGATCATGTAGAGCTCTCCGTGGGCGAAGTTGAGCATCTTCATGGTGCCCCAGATCAGGGTCAGTCCGCTGGCCACCAGGGCGTACATACTGCCCAGGACCATCCCGTTCAACATCTGTTCGATGATCAGTTGCAGGTTCATGGCGATTTTTTATTTTCTACCTTTAGGCACTTAAGCACACGTAAGTGCACTTGAGTACACTTATCCCACTCATAATCCCAAATAGGCCTGTTTGATGTAATCATCCTGATTCAACCGATTGGCTTCTCCCTCCATGACCACATGCCCCGTCTCGATCACATACCCGCGGTGCGCAATCTGCAGGGCAATATGGGCATTTTGCTCCACGAGCAAAACGGTGACCCCCTTTTGATTGATCTTTTGAATGACTTCAAAGATCCTCTCCACGATAACCGGTGCCAGCCCCAGGGACGGTTCATCCAGAAGGAGCACCTTGGGGCGGGAAATCATGGCCCGGGCAATGGCGCACATCTGCTGTTCCCCTCCCGAAAGCGTCCCGGCCAGCTGGTCCCTCCGCTCCTTGAGAATGGGGAAGATCTCCATCATCTCTTCCATCGCCCCGGAGCGATCTTTCCAGGCCGGAGGGGTGTAAGCTCCCACGGAAAGATTTTCCCAGACCGTCATATTCGGGAAAAGCCGTCGCCCCTCGGGAACATGGGAGAGACCGTGAAGGATGATCTGATAGGGTTCAATCCGATCCAGTCTTACGCCGGAGAGAGAGACCGTTCCCTTCTTGGGCTTTAAGAGCCCGGAAATGGTCCGGAGGGTCGTTGATTTTCCCGCTCCATTGGCCCCCAGAAGAGTGACGATTTCCCCCTCTTTGACGGTGAGGGAGACATCCCAGAGCGCCTGCGCATCTCCATAGAAAACGTCAATGTTCTTGATTTCGAGCATAAAAAAATCCCTATTGGCCCCTGCTATTGAACCCCTGACTTTTGCGTCCTAATTCTTTTCCTTGCCACACTATGCTCTGTGCGCTATGCGCTTTGCGTCTTTATCCCTCCCAGGTACGCCTCGATCACCTGGGGATTCTTGGCAATCTCTTCGGGCTTGCCTTCGGCCAGTTTCTTTCCGTAATGCAGAACCACGATCCGGTCGGACAAGCCCATGATCGCCTTCATCACGTGCTCGATCATGAGGATGGTGATGCCTCCTTCACGGAGCGAGCCGATGAAATTGGCCATCTCCCCCGTTTCCTTGGGATTCAAGCCGGCCACGACTTCATCCAGAAGCAGGATCTCGGGGGAGGTGGACAGGGCCCGGGCGACTTCCAGTCTTTTCCGCTCGACCAAATTCAGGCTCTTGGCTTTCCGTTCCGCTTTCCCCTCAAGGCCCACCCGCTCCAAGGCGGCCCTGGACTTTTTCTGGGCTTCTTCCATGACATGCCGCTGCTGGTGGCCGAAAAAGGCCCCCACGAGGGCGTTTTCCAGGACGGTCATTTCCAGGAAAGGCTTGGTGATCTGGAAGGTGCGGGCGATCCCCAGCTTGCAAACCTCATTCGGCCTCAGATGGCTGATATCCCGGCCCCGGAACAAGATTTTCCCCTGATTCGGCTTGTAGACCCCGGCAATGATGTTGAAAAGGGTCGTCTTGCCGGCTCCGTTCGGGCCGATCAGCCCCAGGATTTCCCCCTTGTTTAAATAAAAGGACACGTCGCTGACCGCGGCCAGACCGCCGAAGTATTTCGTCACCCCCTGCCCTTCCAGCAGGAGACCGTTCTTTTTTTGTTCCATTTTTTCTTTTCAAATGGGACACAGATTTACACAGATGAACACAGATGAATAAAATAAACCCTCAACAAATTCTTATCTGTGTGATCTGTGTTTATCTGTGTCCAATAATAATTTAGGAATTATTCAGGACTCGGACGCCCATGAATGACCCGAAAAAGAATTTTTCATTCTTGATCCGTGTTATCCGTGTTCATCCGTGTCCCATCAAAAGGCTGCTATTTCAACCAGGGTGGGAGCTGGAATTTCGCCCCCGCCAGGCTTTGGGGCCAGACGATCTTGCTCTTGCCGTCTACAATCTGGGCGGCAGGCACAGGAACGAATTCCTCCCCGTGCTTGATCTGGTGATTGGACTGTTCGAACGCCCATCGTCCCATGATCCCCTTCCTGTCCAGTTTGGAAAGAGCTTCCACGACCTTCTTGGGATCCAGGGAACCGGCTCTTTCGATGGAATCGAGCATGTTATTCAGGCCGTCGTACCCCGAGGCGTGGTCATTGTTCATCACCACGTTCCAGCGCTTCTGGATACGCTCCCCAAATTCCTTGTGCAGGGGCACATTTACCGGGTCCACCAGCAGGGGGGACCAAAGCAGATAATCCCCTGATTTTCCGGCCTGCGGCACAAACTCCGGCCGCAGAGGATAGTAGATGGCATGGTGGTACGCCTTGAGCCCGACCTCCTGAAACTGTTTGGCCAGGGCCACACCTGAGGAAAGGGGGGTGAAGACGGACATCAGCACGTCGGCCCCCAGGCTCTTGATTTTTCCCAACTGAGGATAGAAATCTGTATGTCCCAGGGGAACCGTTTCCATGGTCACGCTTTGGAATCCGATCCCGCTGAAGAGTTCTTTGGTCTTTTCGGCGTTGGACCGGCCATAATCCGTGTCTTCCACGATGAAGGCGATCTTTTTGGCTTTGGACTGGTAAGCTCCCTGCTTTTCCAGAAAGCGGTAAGTGGAGAAGACGGAGCCGGCGTAGGCCGTGCTGCCCCAGTCTCCTTTCCAGAAGTTCCAATAGCGCTTGGGGTTGCTGGCGATCTTCTTGGCAATCTCCTCGCTGACCGGTTCCACGCTCATGATGGGCTTACCGTACTTGGGAGCCAGTTCCATGATGGCCATGGTCACCGAGCTGTGGAAGGAATCCCCCAGGAGCACATCCACTTTGTCCCGGGTGAAGAGCTTCTCGGCCATGCTCACCCCCACTTCCGGCTTGGACTGGCAGTCCTCGATAAGAACCTCGACGGGGATCTTCTTGTTGAACGCCTTGAGCATGACCCCGCCCTTGGCGTTCCACTCTTCCATGGCCAGGATGAACCCCTGCTTTAGGGCTACTCCCGCCTCCGCCGCCGGGCCGGTCAGAGGGGCGGTGATGCCGATTTTAATGGCCTTCGGCGGCGCCGCGGCCAGAGCCGGCGCGGCGATGAAAAAGGCCAGTACTGCGAAAATCAGCAAGAATTCGGTCAGACGACATCCTTTTCTCATGGCGAACCCTCCTTCTTTCTTTTTATCAACCCGACTTGCCCAAACCTTTCGTTAACCTATTCCCACGAAGATCGCCCTAACCCGAAACTCGGAACCCCCTAAATACCGTCAGTTGTGAGTTGTGAATAGTGAAAGGGAATGCCGAATCACGAATACCTTTCAGCATACGGACTTCGGTCTCCTCTTCAACCCGAAACTCGAACCCTGTAACTCGAAACGGTTTTTATTCAACCTTTTCCGCCATGACCTCCTCGAGGATCCGAAGTCCTTTGTCCAGCTGCTCATCGGTGATCACCAGGGGCACCAGGTGGCGGATCACGTTGCCGTAGCCCCCGGCCGTGAGAATGATCAGGCCCTTATCGTAGCACCGCCTGACGATGGCCTTGGTCAGGTCCGCGTTGGGCTTGGGATTCTTCTTGTCCGCTACGATCTCCATACAATTCATGGCCCCCAGTCCGCGCACGTCCCCGACAAAGGGGTACTTCTTCTGGAAAGCCCGGAATTTCTCCATGACTTTCTTCCCGATTCCATCGGCCCGCTCCGCCAGCTTCTTCTCCTTCAGGATTTTCATGACCGCCAGACCCGCCGCGCAGCACACCGGGTTCCCCCCGAAGGTGCCGCCGATGCCCCCGGCGTCCACTGAATCCATGATCTCCGCCTTCCCCGTAATCCCGCCGAGGGGCAGGCCTGCGGCTAAGGATTTGGCGGTGATCAGGATGTCCGGTTCATCGATGGAATACTCATAGGCGAACATCTTCCCCGTCCGGGCAAACCCGGTCTGGATTTCATCGACGATGAGCACGATCCCGTTGTCCTTGCAGATCTTCTGCAGCTTTCCCAGGTATTCTTTGGGAGGGACGATGAAGCCCCCTTCCCCCTGCACCGGCTCCACGATGATCGCCCCGATGGATTCCGCCGCGGCATAGAGGTCGAAGAATTTCTGCTGAATGAAATCGGCGCAATACAGATCGCAGGAGGGATACTTAAGTCCGTAGGAACATCGGTAACAGTAGGCGTAGGGAACCCGGTACACTTCGGGCATGAAGGGCCAGTATCCGAACTTGTAGTTTTTCACCTTGCTGGTCAGGCTCATGGTCATGGCTGTCCGCCCGTGGAAGGCGTTCTCGAAGCAGAGGATGCCCGGCTTCTTGGTGTAGTACTTGGCGATCTTGACGGCATTTTCCACGGCCTCGGCTCCGCTGTTGGCGAACATGGTCTTCATGGGGGTTTTCCTGGAAACCAGTTCGTTCATCTCCTTGGCCAGGGCGATGTAGGGCTCATACATCTGGACCATGAAGCAGGTGTGCAGGTATTTTCCCGCCTGGTCGCGGATCGCCTTGACCACTTCGTCGGGGCAATGGCCCACGTTGAGCACCCCGATCCCGCCCGAGAAGTCGATGAATTCCTTTCCCTCCACGTCGCGTACCATGGCTCCCTTGGCTTCGGCAATCATGGCCGGCAGAGCCTGGCTGACTCCCTTGGGCACATGATCCTGCCGCATTTTCACGAGATCGTCTTTCTTCATCCTATCCTCCGTGTGGGGTTGGTTCCGCTCGAGATTGAATCCGGGAAGAAACCAGGTAAAAGCCAGAAATCCCCCCCAACCCCCCTTTGCAAAAGGGGGGTTGGGGGGGATTTATCGCGAATGCCCGGCATTTTTCCCTCTTATCAACATCTTGGGAGTAGTTTGGCGCCAAGCGCCTATAGGGTTGGGTCCAATGTGCAATAAATCGAGGAAGGTTGTCAAGTATGTTTTTTTTCGTGGACTTGGCGGCCAGGGATGCTGCTCCCGCCCCTCTCCATCATGCGGGGAAAAAGGTAACGCGACGGTTGCAAGCTATAGGCTCTTGATCAACAAAATGACCTTGACAAGAGCCTGATATTTATCTATGTCTGAGGTGTCGGTTCCCATCGATGTACCCAGCGGAAAACAATATGCCTTTGCCGGATTCCACAGGAGGTGATTTATGGTGGCAGCAAGAAGTTATCTGAAGCTGTTGGTCGTTTTTGGGCTGATTGGGACTTCGCTGATTTCTTTCCCGGCTGCGGCGCCGGGCCAGGCGTATCCCAACAAGGCCATCACCGTCTACTGCGGGTATGCGCCGGGGGCGAGCACGGACCTGACCGCCCGCGCCCTGGCCGGCGCAGCGGAAAAGATCCTCGGCGTTCCGGTGGTCGTGGAAAACAAAGCGGGCGGGTCCGCCACGGTATGCGCGGCCCTGGTGGCCAGCAAGCCCCCGGACGGATATACCCTGGGGATCCTGGATATGGCGGCCTTGAGTGTCCGCCCCCACCTCCTCAAGGTAGCCTTTAACCCGCTCACGGATTTCACCTTCATCCTCCAGTACGGGCTGTACGTGGGCGGCCTCTGCGTCCTTTCCGAGTCCCCCATAAAAACGATCGATGAGTTCATCGCCCACGCCAAAGCCAACCCGGGCCTTTCCTACGGCGCCTCGGGACAGTTCAGCCGGGGGCACCTGGCCATGGAACTCTTCGCCTCTTGCAAAGGCCTCACTTTCAAGCATGTGCCCTTCAAAGGGGGAGCTGATGCCAATACGGCTCTACTGGGCAAGCATCTGGATTTTGTCGGCGGGTCGGGCGGGCATATCCCCTACGTAAAACAAGGGGTATTCCGCTTGCTGACGGTGTTCAGCATGGAAAACCGGGACCCTCAGTTCCCCAACATTCCCATGCAGAAAGATTTGGGGTGTGAGGACGTCCCGCCGAACTGTTATATCTTGATTGCCCCCAAGGGACTCCCCGAGCCCGTATTCAAAAAAGCGCATGATGCCTTCAAGAAGGCCAGCGAGCAGCCTGATTTTTTGAAGATTATGGGGGGGAATAACCTTCCCTATGAATACAAAAGCCGGGAACAATTGGAAAAAGATATACCTGCCCAATTCGCCTGGTATAAGAACATCCTCCAGAAATGGGGCGTCGGCAAGAAATAGGGGGTTGGGGGGGGGTCATGAAAAGGTGAATCCATGTCTCTCATATTTGAATGGGATGAAGAGAAAGCGGACGCAAATCTGAAGAAACATGGGGTAGGCTTCGACGAAGCCAGGACGGTATTCAATGATCCTTTTTCGATCACCATATACGATCCGGATCATTCGGTCAACGAACACAGGTATATCGACATCGGTTTATCTTCAAAGGGCAGATTAATTGTGGTATCATATTCAGAAAGAGGCAGAAGGATACGCATCATAAGCTGCAGGAAAGTTACAAAGAAGGAACAAAGAGTATATGAAGAAAAGTGAGAAAACTGTTCAAGTTAATGAAATGAGAAAAGAATATGATTTCTCCGGTGGGGTCCGGGGCAAGCATGCTAAAGCTTATCGACAGAGGCATACCGTCAAAATCCATAAACAGGATGGGACTACAGAGGTGCACTATTTCACCGAGAAAGAAGGGGCGGTCATGCTTGACCCCGACGTTAAAGAGTTTTTTCCCGATTCTAAATCCGTCAATAAGGCCCTTCGTTCTCTTATCGCAGCGCACTGATTATAACTTCACTTCAAGTTTTCTCCTGTTTGAAGAATCCATATCAACCCATTGCACAGCATAGGAACGCCCTGAATCAAATGGTCTTCACTTGCTGCGCTTCTGAAAGGAATACTTCCAAGTCCTTCAGCAGTCCGTTTGAGATGCTGTAGATCCAGCCGTGGATCGCCAGCGATTGACCTCTCCGCCATGCCTCCTGGACGACGGTCGTGTGGCCCAGGTTGAAGGCCTGCTCGATCACATTCAATTCGCACAAGCGATCCGCCCTGCGGTTTTCATCCTTGATATGAACCAGCTCGCCGTGACTCCGCCGGTAGAGATCCTGTATGTTTCGGAGCCAATTGTCGATCAAGCCATGGGATTTTTCTCCCATCGCCGCCTTGACCCCGCCGCACCCATAATGGCCGCACACGATGATGTGTTGTACCTGGAGTACTTCGACCGCGTACTGCAGGACCGAGAGGCAATTCATATCCGTGTGAATAACCAGGTTGGCCACGTTGCGGTGGACAAACAACTCCCCCGGGAGGAGGCCCACGATCTCATTGGCCGGCACCCGGCTGTCGGAGCACCCGATCCACAGGTATTCGGGCGCCTGCTGCAGGGAAAGTTTCTGGAAGAAACCGGGCTTTCTCTTTTCTGTCTCCGCCGCCCAGGTTCGGTTGTTTTCGAAGAGGTGAGGCAGTTTTTTCATTTTTCCCTCCCGCCTGAATCTCTTTTTGTTTAGGACGCAGGGAGCGATTTCTGGGGATTCACAGTCGGGCTTGGTTCCAAATGTAAATAATTCGGCGCATTGGTGATAAATATGAAAAATCTTGAAACTTGGCAAGCTCTTTTTTGGCCAACCCACTGCTGAAATCCTCCCCACCCCCCCCCTGAAGCGGCGAAAAAGTGATGACCTCCGCCAGAGCCGGAAGCTTGAAAAACCGTAAACCGCTTATAGCGGATTGAAATGGGCGAAACCTAAAGGTGGCCTTCGGTCGGATGCCAGGCCCGGGGGCAAGGACCTTCTGTGCAAAAATCATGAGGCGGTTTCCATTTCATGGCCCAGGCGGGCAATGGAAATGCGGAATGTAGAGTGCGGAATGCGGATTGAAAAAGAAAACTCCAAAATCCGAAATCCGCAATTCGAAATCCGAAATTCTATCGGCCGATGCTTTTTGTCCAGAAGCTCCTTGCCCCGGGCCACAACCCAAGCATCCCGAAACTGTCAAACGCTGTGAGTCCCCCGACAGAGCCGGGGGTTTACCTTAAATAAAATATTCCCGTACGGGAATAATATACTTATAATCCTTGATATGCCGTATAATTATTCCCGATCGGGAACTCAAATTCCGCCATAAGAAATGAGTGTTAAAATTGCTTTTGAAGTCAGCATATTAGGAGGATGTTTCCATTTTTTTTGAAAAGAGCTTGACAGCCTCTTTTTTTAGTGGTTAAATCTTATATGTATAACGTAATAATACATATAGGCACGAAGAATGGATCAGATCAGCCGTTGGCGTCAGAGGATTAGTCGGTTGGGGAAGATTCGGGGTTTTTTAGAGAATCGGCTCATGAAACCCAAGGGCATGCGTGTAGGTTCGGTGGTGAAGCAGTACATGTTTTGCGGGAAAGCTTCCTGTGCCTGTCATCGGGATCCGCAGAAGAAGCATGGCCCCTATTATTACCTTTCCTATAAGGAAGGGGGAAAGAGCCGGTCCGAGTATTTGGGGAAGGCGACGAATCCTGGAGTGGAGCCGGCCCGGAACTATCAGGAGTTTCAGCGGGGGATGGCGCAGTTGGGGAAGATCCATCGGGAGATCATCGGGTTGTTATGGAAGATTGGGGAGACGAAGATGGGGAAAGGGGAGGATGAATAGCTGGCAGTTTTGTGAGCGGGCGCAGAAGGAGGTGTACCGGAAGTTGAAGGCCCGGGAGAGGCCGCAGGCGGTGGTGGGGGCGGGCTGGGGGTTTTTGGATCATTTTTTCATCTTTCTTTTTAGTCTGGGTTTTTTTGCCCGGGTGGATTTCCGACTCCAGAGGGTGAAGCGGGTGATGGTCCCGACGTTGTTAATGATCCTCACTTATGAGATGAAGCAGCTCATGGGGATTGCCAGTATGAATCAGTTGGAGGAGCATCTGTTCCGGGATGTGGCGCTTTTGAAGATCATCGGGTTTACGGCGCGGCAGATTCAGGAGGGGTTTTGCCAGCGGGGGAAAGGGAAGCGGCGGGGTCCGATCCACCGGGATACGTTAGCAGATTTTCTCTCGCGGTTTACCGCCCAGGAGGTGGATTTCATTTTGGAGGAGGCGGTGCGGGTTTTGGTCAAGCACCGATTGGTGCGGGGAAAGACCTATATTCTGGATGCCACGGATTTGCCGACGACGAATCGCTATAGAGGGTGTGGGGTGAAGAAGGTGGTCAAGAAGGTTTGGAGCCAAGAGGGGAAGGAAATGGAGGTAGCGGAGTATGTTTATGGTTATAAGCTCTTGGTGCTCATGGAGGCGCGGCATAAGTTGGTGGTGGCGGCGCGGGTGGTGAAAATCAACGAGCATGAGAAGAAATTTACCAAAAGGCTAGTGCGGGAGGCGCAGCAGCGGACGGGTGGGGGGGTGAAAGTTTTATTAGTGGATCGGGGATTCATCGATGGGGTTTTGCTCTGGTGGTTGGGGAAGAAGATGGGGATTCGGTTTGTGATTCCCGCCCGGAGCAATATGGAGATCAGCCAGGACCTTCGGGGGTTTCGGTGGGAGAAGGCCGATGGTCAAAGGGTCTTTTGGGAGGAATCGGAAGAGGTCAAGGTTTTAGGGGTGCGGGGCCTTCTCTCTTATGATCAATTTGGGGAAGAGGGGCATAAACGGAGGAAGGGGCGGAAGGATTTTCAAGCTCATCCGATCAATGGGGTCATGGTGGTTCGGTGGAAGGGGAAGGATTATGTGCCCGGGGAGGAGAAGGTCTTTTTGACCCTCCTTCCGGTCTCTCGGCCCCTGGGGGTTTTGGAGCAGTACGGTCTGCGTTCGGAGATTGAGAATCAGGGTTTCCGAGAGCTCAAGCAGGGCTATCATTTATTGCAGTATCCCCAGAAGACGGGCTCGACCGTTCGAGCTCATGCCGTTTTGACCCTGATCATTTATAGCCTAGTGAATGCCTATAAGAGTCAGCGGGGCCAACGCCTGGCCCACCTGGGGATTCGTCGCTGGAGAGGAAGGCAGATGGGTCCGAGCATTCATAAAATGATCGTTTACTATGAAGGCATCTATGGGATTGTCGATGTAGAAGAACTGTTTTATCTGATCGATATGACTCCCCAGGAGTTGTATCGGTTGAAGATCAAAAGGTTCCAGAGGGAGCTCGAATAAACAGGCGGCTTTCGTCTCCGAAATGCCGCAGGGATAACTTTTCCCTCAATTCCCCAAGCGACTCTCACTCCTCCCCCTCTCATCCTTCCAGCCCTCCGAGAAAAACCACCGACCGCTCCGTTTTCCTTAAGAACCACACCAAGAACCACGCCGCCGCCCCCCTTAAACCTACCATCTGCC
>Ga0315294_10003721_pt1 | contig 16640 bp, 18 predicted proteins | sample YL17G13_40_MG_FD_203626 | JGI IMG/M metagenome (GOLD analysis project Ga0315294, IMG submission 203626) | Sediment microbial communities from Yellowstone Lake, YNP, Wyoming, USA - YL17G13_40 | ecosystem: Environmental > Aquatic > Freshwater > Lake > Sediment | place: USA: Wyoming | collected... | reverse complement strand
CTTCGAGACCTACGAAGACATTCTTGCGGCCGGCTGCGATGCCTGGAACAGGCTGATCCATCAGCCCGAAACAATCACGTCAATCGGTATGAGGAATTGGGCTCACATCGTTTGATGGTCAACGCCGTTGGTATTATGAGGCTTAGAGGCTTTAAGGGAAAGCGCGACTAACGGTGCGCGGACACCCAGGTCGAGGTGTCTTGCAGGACCTCGGTCAGCGCCTGGTTCAGCGCGGCAACGCCAGCGGCAGGATCATCGCTCGCCGACGCCACCCTGGCGCTAAATCCCTTCGAGGCGACGACCTTGGAGGTGTCGTTGTTGATCAGCTTGGCGAAAACATCGACATCGGCAGCGGGACGCCCGCTGGTGGTATCGATCTGAAAGGCTCGAACCTCGGTGGCGAGAGTGTAGTCGCCATCGGCCCGGTCATTGCTGCTAAACACCGCTTTCACTGCGCCAGAGTTCTGCAAGGTCTCGATCATGCGCACCTGATACAGATGCGGCAGCCGATCGCTCCAGGCCACGCCCTTGTAATAGGAGATCTGATCGGCGCGCGGACGCACCATGATGCGATCCGTGTCGAGGGCATGCACGGATGTGGGCTCAGCGACAACGAGCTGCCACCCGGCCCCCTTATGCGTCGGTGCGAAGGAGCGCGATGCGACCAAGTCGTAGGTCGTAGGAGCAGCGTTGCCGCCGAGCGCCAATGCGCAACCGGCGAGCCCAAGGCAAATTAAGCCAGTGGCTATAGCTGGTGCCGACCGAAACACGACCGATCGCCCCCTGTTCTGTTATTGCACACCCTCATTAAGCGCCCTCGGGGTGTGTCAATTTCCTCTGGGATTGTATTCCGGGACTTGGCTTCCACCAAGCAAAAAACTTTTGGGATTGGCTTCGAACTTCTCCAGAACGCGGTTGAATGTGACCGCCGTGCGACGGCCTTCGCGCATGAAATTCCCGAATTCTTGGAGACTGTCCTTGGCGGTGCGCGTCAACGTATCAAGGTTATCCCCTAGAGATACTTCAAGCTTTCCGGACAAATCCTTGAAAGACTGGGCAGCAACATGGACATCGGTGATGGTCTGGGAAATTTCTTCTTTGCGCTGCTCCAACATGGTGGTGAAGCTCTCGATATTGCTAAGCGTCTTGTGGATCGAATCTTGATTCTCCGCCACGAGATCGTTCAACCTTAGCAACAGGGCATTGGCATTGTTCATCACGGCGGGGGCAGCATCAAACAGACCTTGACCGCCCCCACGGTCGGCCTGGATCACGGGAATGGGGTTTTCCTGGGTAGCGACCAGGAAAGGCGAATCAGGCGTGCCAGCGCTGATTTGAATCCCGGTGCCCCCGGTCAGGCCGAGTGACTGCATGTTGGCGCGCGAGTTGTCGCGCACTGGCGTGTCGGGGTGGACGCTGATCAGGACCTGCACCTTCCGCGCGTCGGTGGGATCAAGCTGAAGCGACTGCACCTCGCCCACTTTGATGCCGTTGAAGCCGACGCTCGAGCCGGAGGTGAGCCCCGCCACCGAACCGTCGAACAGGATGTAATAGCGCTTGCCGCCACCGGCGAGGTTGGTCATCCAGAAGACAAACATGAAGGCGAGCGCGACGACGCCGAGCACGAACCCGCCGATCATCAGATAGTTGGCTTTGGTTTCCATCGGGCAAGTTCCTCAGACCAAAAGTCGTCGCGGCTGGTCGGCCGGATGCGCCGCTCGAGCCCGCTCACCGCAGAAATATTCCTCGATCCACCGGTGATTGGGATGGAGCTGCAATTCGGTCGGCGAGCCAGTCCGCACGATCTTCTTGTCCGCCAGCACGGCAACCCTGTCGCACACGGTGAAGATCGTATCAAGGTCGTGGGTCACCATATAGACCGTTAGGCCAAGTGTCTGCTGAAGCTTGCGAATCAGGTGGTCGAAATCCGAGGCGCCGATCGGATCGAGGCCGGCCGTGGGCTCGTCCAGGAACACGATCTCGGGGTCGAGGGCCAGCGCCCTGGCGAGCCCTGCCCGCTTGCGCATGCCCCCCGAGAGCTCGGATGGATATTTGTGCGCGGCCTCCGGCGGGAGGCCAACCATGGTGAGCTTGAGAAAAGCGAGGTCGTCCATCATGGACTGCGGCAACTCGAGATGCTCGCGCATCGGCACCTGGATGTTTTGCAGCACCGTGAGCGAGGAGAACAGGGCGCCATCCTGGAACAGGATGCCCCAACGGCTTTCGATGTCGAGGCGATCCTCCCGCGCCAGGGTCTTGGCGTTGCGGCCGAACAGTTCGACCTCGCCGGCTTCCGGCTTGACCAGTCCGGTGATGACGCGGAGCAACACCGACTTGCCCTGCCCGGACCCGCCGACAATAGCGAGGATCTCGCCGCGGAAGACATCGAGGTCGAGGCCATCCCAAATCTGATAGCCGCCGAAGCTCTTGGCGAGCCCGCGGACCCGGATCAACACCTCTCGGCCGTTCTCGAGCGTCACACCCCGATCCCCGACAGGAACATGGCGAACACCGCGTCTAGAATGATCACGAGGAAAATAGCCTTGACCACCGCGCTGGTCACATGGGTGCCGAGCGACTCGGCACTTCCCTCGACCTTCAGCCCCTCGAGGCAGCCGACCAGGCCGATGATGACCGCGGCGAAGGGCGCCTTGATCATGCCCGCCATGAAGTGCTGGAAGTCGATCGCATCGTGGAGCTTGTCGATATAGGTCGGAACGTCGAGGCCGAGCACGGCAATCGCCATGACGCCGCCGCCGATCAGCCCGGTGATGTCGCCGAGAAAGGTTAGCAGCGGCAGGGCGACGACCAGCGCCAGCACCCGCGGCAACACCAGCGTATCCATCGGATCGATGCCAAGGGTGCGCATGGCGTCGATCTCCTCGCGCATCTTCATCGATCCGATCTCGGCGGTGAAGGCGGAGCCGGAGCGGCCGGCCACCATGATCGCCGTGAGCAGGATGCCGACCTCGCGGAGCGCCAGGATCGCCACCATGTTGACGGCGAAGGGCTCGGCCCCGAAGGGCTTCAGCTGAACCACGCCCTGCTGCATGACCACGGCGCCGATCAAGAAGCAGATGAGCCCGATGATCGGCACGGCGCGCAAGCCCGCATGATCGAGATGGTGCACGAAGGAGGTGGGGCGGAAGCGCCAGGGCTGCGCAATCATGCGGCCGAGACCCGCCGTCACCTCGCCCAGAAAACTCGTGAGCTGCACCACATCGGCCCACGCTCCGGTGAGCGTCTTGGTGACATCCTCGACAAGCTGCTGCGCGGCCCCTTGTTTCTCGAGCTTCGGCCGCACGGCGCCGCTGCGGCTTTGCACCTCCTCGATGAGGATCTTGAAGCCATCGGTGGCTCCGGCATAACGGGTGCGCAAACCCCCAGCCTCCCAGGCAGCAGCCGTCCGCTGCAATAGCCAGGCCCCCGCGGTGTCGATCTCGGCGATGGCGGCGATGTCCATCTCGCCGGTGAATTCGGGCGTTGGAGGGATCGGCACCCGCAGGCGCTTAAGCGCAATATCGAGCTTGGTGGCCTCGGCGACCGTCCAAGCGCCGCTCGCGATGAGGCGAAACGTCGTGCCTTTGAGCTCGACGCGGAAGCCGGGGGCGCGGGCTTGCGTGGACAGACTAAGGGTATGGTCGCGTTTCAGCATGAGCCCTAGGCTAACAGTTTGTGGCGGGTGACGATGCCTGTTGACGCTTCGCCGGAAGCTGCTTGTTTTTGAATGAAAAAGCCGGAGAAAGAAAGGCGTTATGCTGCCGTCCGGAGGATCGGCGATGCCAGCATGGGCCGAAGCGCGCAAGAGCCTTGGCGTCAGCGTCGAGCGCTGGCCGATCAAGGGCGGATTCACCATCTCCCGCGGCTCCAAGCATGAGGCCGTTGTGGTGGTGGCGACGATCAGCGAGCGCGGCCATTCGGGCAGAGGCGAGTGCGTCCCCTATGCGCGCTATGGCGAGAGCGTTGAGAGCGTGGCGCGCGCGATCGAGAGTTGCGCCCCCGCCCTCGCCCAAGGACTTGGCCACGAGGCGCTGCGCGCCCTGCTTCCTCCGGGCGCCGCCCGCAACGCCTTGGACTGCGCGCTATGGGACCTTGAAGCCAAGGTTTCGGGGAAGAGCGCCGCGGAACTTGTCGGTCTTGATCCACTCCATGCGGTGGAGACGGCGCTGACCCTCTCGCTGGGCTCGCCCCATGAGATGGCAACGCGCGCGAGGCAAGCCGCGCACCATCCCTTGCTGATCCATGCGGTGGAGACGGCGCTGACCCTCTCGCTGGGCTCGCCCCATGAGATGGCAACGCGCGCGAGGCAAGCCGCGCACCGTCCCTTGCTGAAGCTCAAGCTCGGCGGCGATGGCGACGAGGAGCGGCTCGCCGCCATTCGCGAAGCCGTGCCCCATGCGCGCCTCATCGCCGACGCCAACGAGGCGTGGCGACCTCGCGACCTGGAATTTCTACTCGCCGCGGCTCACGCGGCAGGCGTCGAGCTCGTCGAGCAGCCCTTGCCAGCGGGCGACGACGACCTGCTGCAGCGGATTGTCCGAGCCGTTCCGGTCTGCGCCGACGAATCCGCCCATGACCGCTCTTCGCTGGCGGCACTCGCCTCTCGCTACGATGCCGTGAACATCAAGCTCGACAAGACGGGCGGCTTGACCGAGGCGCTCGCGACTGCGGCTGCGGCGCGGCAACTGGGGCTCAAGATCATGGTGGGGTGCATGGTGGCGACGTCGCTGGCCATGGCCCCTGCCCTGCTCGTCGCGCAAGGTGCGGACTGGGTCGACCTCGACGGCCCGCTCCTGCTCGCCCGCGACCGCATCCCGGGCCTGACCTACGCGTTCGGCGAGGTCTTGCCACCGCCGCCCGAGCTGTGGGGCTGAACCACGATTAGCCCGACCACAAGCTCTCCCCGCCACCGCCCCTGCAGGAGACGGGCGCTGACCGCCCCGACCAGCGCAAGCAGCGCCATGACCGCATAAGCCTGTCCCGCCAGGAGGTGGTAGAGCGGGCCGGAGGCGATGGTGGCGAGCCCCATGGCCAGCCCCGCCACCGTTGCGGCGTAAATGCCTTGCGCGGTGGCGGCGCGATCTTCCGGTACGGCATGGGTGAGGAAGTAGATCGCGGCAAGATGCGCCGCGCCGAAGCTGAAGGCGTGCAGGCATTGCAGCACCGCCGTGGCAAAGAGCGACGGATCTCCAGCCATCAGCGCCCAACGGACGACGGCGGCAACGCCAGCAGCCAACAACAATCTGGACGCGCCCAAAGATGCAAGGATGCGCCCCGAGTTCGCGAACAAGCCGATCTCGGCCACGACGCCGAGGGCCCACAGCGCGCCGATGGTTCCGTCGTGGAAGCCCTGCGCACGCCAATGGAGCGTGCCGAAGGTATAATAGAGCGCGTGGCTCGCCTGGATGGTGCTCGCCGCGAGCAGGAACAGCAAGAAGCGGGGCGAGCGGGCAAGCTCGATTGCGTCGGCGAGCCGTATACGGGGACGCGCGGGCGTCCTCGCGGCGCTGCCGCCTGCCATGTCTTGCGGCAGAAGGTGGACGCCCAGCACCATCAATGCCGCCGCCAGCACGAGCAGCGGGAGCACCGCGGCAGCGCCGAAGCCGCCGATCATCAGGCCACAGCCGAAGCTGGCGAAGATGAAGCTGCCGGAACCCCAGAGCCTTACCCTGCCATAGTCGAGCCCTGCGCTTCTGACGCCGCTCACGGCCACGGTCTCGATCAGCGGCATGATCGTGGTCCAGCTAACGGCGAGCAGCAGCGTTGCCAGGAACATCTGCCAGAAGCTGCCGGAGACCCACAACAGCAGGAAGGACAGGAGCGACCCCCAGGCGAGGACGATGAGGACAGCGCGGCGAGCACCGGTCCAGTCGGCGGCAAAGCTGATGGCGGGCGTGAACAGGATGCGCACGAAGAGCGGCGTGGCGAGCAGGAACGCGATCGCGTCCTCATCGAGACCCCGCCAATGCAGCCACACCGGCATGTATGGCAGGTAGCAGCCGACGACGAGGAACAAGGCGGCATAAAGAAACGCCAGGCGCCAGGCGAGCGGCGTGATGTTGAAGCGCGCCAAGACCGGCACCATGGTTGTAGTTAACGAATCCCTGTGAGTTCACCTCTAGGCTCAGCCCTTACCCCAAATCACGCTGGTTTCGCCACCATGCTGGAAAAAGCCGGAGAGGCCCCACCGCAAACCAAGACCTCGCGATAGGCGAGGCTCGACGCCGATTACGCCGCGGTCGAGGCGGTGTTGCTCAACTCGGTGCGGGGCCGCTGGTTCCTCGCCGAATATGCACGCCGCAATCGAGCGGCCGACACCGAGATGCTGCTCGATGCGATCGCCAAGCTCGAGATGGCGATGCTCCAGCCACAGCGCCGGCATCAAGACCAGATGTTGGGCGAGCTCGTCGAGATGAGCAAGGCGATCGCCCGCACGCGGCGCGAAATTGCCGCGATCAAACCGCCGAACCAGCTGCTCGCCGCCACCGAAGAGCTCGACGACATCGTCGAGGCGACCGAGAAGGCCGCCTCGGAGATTCTGCAGGCGGCGGAAGAGATTCAGGAGGTGGGCTGGATCTTGCGCGAGAAGGGCGCGGAACCCGGCCTTTGCGACATCGATCAGCGCACACCGACATCTATACGGCATGCTCCTTTCAGGACATCACCGGGCAGCGGACCGGGAAGGTGGTCAAGGTGCTGGGCTTCATCGAGCAGCGCATCAACGCCATGATCGAGATTTGGGGGGTCGAGGATACCGACGTCAGAATCGACGTGCTGGAACGACTTGTGCGAGCGGGGGGTCTGCTCAACGGGCCGCAACGCGACGGCACCGGCCTGATGCAGGGTGACATCGATGCGATGCGCACGGTGGGCGAGACCGGCGTCGAGACAGTACGGGAGGCACAAACGGCGGAAGCCGCCCCCGACGCGGGATCATCCCGGCCACTGCCAGACCGGTTTCCGGACCAGGCCGGGCAGCTTTCCGTTGAAGCGCCCTCGCCCGCTACGGCGGTCGAAGCGCAGAAATTTGAGCCACCGGAACCGTTGCTGCTTGCCAAGCTCCCTGCGGCCAAGCACAAGGCGCTGTTCGGCTAAATTTTTTTGCTAGCTCTGTCTGAGACTTAGCTCATTCGATAGAAATTTGGGCGTGAGGGTCCTTGAAAGTCAGGGGGCCCCTAACCATTTTTGGGAGGACGCAAGATCCCCCAAGCGTCCCCCAAACTCACGCATGAAAATGAGACGGCCCGGTTTCCCCCCAACCGGGCCGTTTTCTTTTGGCGGCGCCGGCGCCCGATCCTTCGATCCGGCAAGCCGATGTGGTGAGCGGCAAGCATATTATCGATGAATTGCCGGGCGGAATTCTCCCAGTTGTAGCGTAGCGCGTGCTCTCGGGCAGCCTCTCGATCGAGTGTCAGCGCCTCAAGCAACGCAGCCCTGAGATCGAAGCTCAGCACGCCGATGTTTGGCTCGGTGACCACGTCCTTCGGCCCGCTCACTGGGAAGCCCGCCACCGGCAGCCCGCTCGCCAAGGCCTCGAGCAGCACGAGGCCGAAGGTATCGGTGAGGCTCGGGAACACGAAGACGTCCGCGGAGGCGTAAGCGAGCGCCAAGTCTTGGCCTTGCTTCGGCCCGGTGAAGAGCGCATCGGGATAGAGCCGCTCCAGTTCCGCGGCTTGCGGCCCACTCCCCACCACCACCTTGCGGCCAGGGAGATCTAGGTCGAGAAAGGCCTTGATGTTCTTCTCCACCGCGATGCGGCCGACATACAGAAACACAGGCCCGTTTCCAAACAGGCGCACTTTGCGCGGCCGGAACAGCTCGGTGTCCACCCCCCGCGACCACACCATCAGCCGTTCAAAGCCGCGCGCCTCAAGCTCGCCTGCGACCGATCGCGTGGCCACGAAGGTCGCGGCGGCGCCGTTATGAAAGCGCCGCTGCAACGCGTAGCACCAAGCCTCCGGCACCGGCAGCCGCGCCGCGACATATTCTGGAAAGCGCGTGTGATAGCTCGTGGTGAACGGCCATCTGGTCTTGCGACAGTAGCGCCTCGTCATCAGCCCGATCGGCCCCTCGGTGGCGATATGAATAAAATCGGGTCGCGCTCTCTCGATATGCGCTGCGATCGCGCGCGGACCGGCGAGCGCCAACCGGATCTCCGGATAGGTGGGACAGGGCAGCGTGCGGAAATCGGACGGGGCGAGGAAGCTGACTTCAAAGCCGAGCTTGCCCGCTTCCAGAGCCAGCCGCTCATAGGTGCGGACCACCCCATTCACCTGGGGGTGCCAGGCGTCGGTCGCTACGAGCACTCGCATCAGGCGGCAGCCTCGAACTCCTCGACAGTGGAATCGACCTTATTCATGCCGGAGCGGTGGGCTGTCCAGCGGATGATCTCGAAGGTTCCCTCCTCAGTCTCGGCCACAGCGGTGCAGCTTTCGACCCAATCGCCGGTATTAATATAGAGCACATCGCCGAGCTGGCGGATGGCGGCATGATGGATGTGGCCGCAGATCACGCCCTGCGCCCCGTGCCGTCGCGCTTCGGCGGCAAGTGCTTTCTCGAACTCGCCGATATAGTTCACCGCACGCTTCACCTTCTGCTTAAGGTAGGCCGAAAGCGACCAATAGGGCATATCGAGCCAGCGGCGGACCCCGTTGAAATGAGTGTTTGCCCAAAGCGCGAGCGTGTAGCTCCAATCGCCGAACAGCGCGAGCCATTTGGCGTATCGCACCACCACATCGAACTCATCGCCATGCATGACGAGATAGCGCCTTCCGTCCGCCCCGGTGTGGATGACATGGCGCTCGATGGCGATGCCGCCAAATCGCGCGCCGCAATAGTCGCGCATGGCCTCGTCGTGATTGCCGGGGATGAAGACGATGTCGTCCCCCTTGCGGACCCGGCGGAGCAGCTTTTGCAGCACGTCGTTGTGGGCTTGCGGCCAGTAGGCGCCGCGCTTGATGCGCCAGAAGTCGACAATATCGCCGACGAGATAGATGCGATCGGCCTCGCTGTGGCGGAGAAAATCGAGGAAAGCCTCGGCCTGGCAGGCTTTCGTGCCTAGATGCAGGTCCGAGACGAACAGCGCACGATAGCGCTTGGTCCCGGGATGTTGCACGTCGTGAGCGTTCATTTTCATAGCGATGCGGCGGGACTTAAGGTGATTTTGTTGCAGGCTTGTGACACCAGAGCGCCGGGTCGTTAACGGCGGCGGGTCAAGCGGTCATTCGTGAAAGACCGGTTGTAGAAGGCGCTTGGCGCGCGCGTCGTGGCGCTCTCTCCCCTGCCCGTCGGATTAGAGCTGGCGGGGGCCGATCTGCTCGTCATGGATTTCATTGAGACGGAAAGCTGCGGCACTACGCCAGCGGTCGAGCGTAGGCTGGCCAAGCTCGGGCTTTGGAGGCCAAAAAAGAACCGGCCCGGGATGCCCGGGCCGGTCTTCCCTGCGAAACGAGCCGAACTCCAAAGGCATTGCCTTTAAGATGGGCTCTGGCTCGCCCCCCCAATTCGTTCGTCAGCCTCCAATTTTTCGGAGTTGCTCTAGGTTCCCTCTAAAGCGATGCGCGCTGCAATTCTCTCTACGCTTCTGGCGATTGACCCCCCAGCCCCGCGCCGTCTTCGTGATCAAAAGCTAGCCCAGCCCTGCCGGCTCATTCAACATTGGACACGGGCGCAGACGCAAATCTGCCAAGGACTGTTGCCGAAATGCCAAACACCCGAATTACAGCCTCCTGATAGTCAGCCTACTGTCTATGTTTTTCGCATATAATCAGATGCTTACCGATCAAGACTCACCTCGCTGCCGGCCTACGCCATCGTCCAGCGTAGCCTCATCGGGTTGTCACAATTGACCCATTGTGGCGAAAACATTTTGAAGCTCTGTTGCGGTTCCGCAACGGCGCCGGACCTTGGGTCACGAGACCCTCAATTTGATTCTGGGAAACACGATCTGGGAAGCGAAGCGAGCCAGGGGTGGAGTCAAGCGCCCGATCCCACCAGCTTCGCAAAGCTTAAGTGTCTGGCTGGCGGTCCGGCGTTAGCGGCGCAGGGCAATATTGGCGACTGAGCGATAGACGCCGGAGCCCTTGTCCAACTGGATGATATTGATGGAATGGCCGTCGCCGGCGATGTTGATGCTCATCCGGCCGGAGAATTTATCGCCGCTGATGCGCGCGTGAACGATGTTGCCTTTGGCAGTCCCGCTCACGCCGCCATTGGTGTCGTAGATGCTCTCGTTCCAGGAGCCCGAGATCTTTCCGTCCTTATATTTGAACTTGGTCGTGGACTTGATCTTGTAGTCGGTGCCGGCGCAACGCATGCTCTGCGACGCGGTGCTGCCCGCCACGTTATACGTCACGCGGCAGCTGACCTGCACGGGCGTGCCGTCGCTACGCGTCACGGTTCCGCCGCCCTTCCAATCACCCTTCAACTGGTCGAACGGGTTGCCAGAGGCCTTGGGCGCAGCCGTCTGTGCCGGCGATGCCAAGGCCACCGCGAGGAGAAGTGCTGCAAGCGGCAGAGCCTTATTCGCGAAATGCGGTAGCAAGGGATGTCCCATGCGCTAGCGGCGCAGCGACACATTGGCGACCGGGCGATAGGCGCCGGAGCCCTTGTCCAGCTGCACGATGTTGATCGAATGGCCCTTGCCGGAAATGTTGATGCTCATGCGACCGGAGAATTTGTCACCACTGATGCGCGCATGGACTGTGTTGCCGTTCGCCGACCCGCTCACGCCGCCATTCGCATCATAGGTGCTCTCAATCCACGAGCCTGAAATCTTGCCGCCTTTATAGGTCAGCTTGGTGCTGGTGTTGATCTTGTAGTCGGTGCCGGCGCAGCGCATGTTCTGCGACACCGCGCTGCCCGCCACGTTGTAGGTGACCCGGCAACTGACCTTCTCGGCCTTGCCGTTCGTGGGCGTCACCGTGCCACCGCCCGTCCAATAGCCCTTGAGCTGGTCGAATGGATTACCCGTCGCCTTGGGCGCGGCTGTCACGGCGGGCGAGGCCAAGCTTGCCGTGGCGATGACAACTGCAAGCGGCAGGGCCTTGCGAGCCAATGACGAAAATAAACGATATCCCATGGGTTCCCCTTTGGTTGGACCGGTCGGAATTCAGCCTGGAAGACAGGCTTTTGCGGGGACCAGCTGTTGCCGCCCCTCGCGCCCGCGTGCATCATGCAAAAAAAACATGGCCGGGGGAAGATCAATGAAGCTGTTACGTTTTGGCCCGCAAGACTTGGAAAAGCCCGGAATTTTGGATCGTGAGGGGCGTATCCACGACCTGTCCGGGGTCGTGGACGACATTGGAGGCGAGGCATTGGGGCCTGAGGGCATGGCGCGCCTTAGAAGCCTCGATCTTGCAAGCCTGCCGACCGTGGCCGACAAACCCCGCATCGGCGTGCCGGTGGCGATCGTGCCGAAATTTCTCGGCATCGGCCTGAACTACAGGGACCATGCCGCGGAAACCGGCATGCCCATTCCGGAGGTGCCCATCGTCTTCGCCAAGGCGAGTTCCTGCGTCTCGGGTCCCTACGATCCGGTGCTCCAGCCTAAGGGGTTCGAGCGCATGGACTACGAGGTCGAGCTTGCCGTGGTGATCGGCAGCCGAACCAAGAACGTCACGGAGGCCGACGGGCTCTCCCATGTCGCGGGCTACTCGATCTGCAACGATCTCTCGGAGCGCAGCCTTCAGATCGGCGGGCCGGGCGAGTGGATCAAGGCAAAGAGCTATGACAGCTTTGGTCCGCTTGGGCCCTATCTTGTGACCGCTGACGAGGTGGGAGATCCGCAAAACCTCGACCTGACGCTCGATCTCAACGGTGTGCGCATGCAAACCGGTTCGACCTCGACCATGATCTTCACCGTGGCCCAATTGGTGAGCTATATCAGCCGCTTCATGACGCTCTTGCCTGGCGACGTAATCACCACCGGCACGCCCCCCGGCGTCGGCATGGCGCGCAAGCCCCGGGTGTTCCTCAAGGCTGGCGACGAGATGCACCTCACCGTCTCGGGCCTCGGCGAGCAGCGCCAAACGGTCGTGGCGGAGTGAGGCCGGCCACTTCTACGTTTTTGGCCACCAAGTGTGGAAGTGGTGCACGGGCCCCCTGCCCTGACCGATCGTAAGCTCATCGGCGGCGAAGATGGCCGCAGTGACATAGGCTTTGGCGGTCTCTACCGCTGCGGCGAGCGGGGCGCCTTTAGCGAGCTCGGCGGCGATGGCCGCGGAGAGCGTGCAGCCCGTGCCATGGGTGTTACTCGTCTCGGCGCGCGGGGCTTCGAAGCTTACGGGCTCCACCCCCTCGAACAGGATATCGACAGCGGTCGCACCGTCCGCATGACCGCCCTTGATGAGGACGGCATTCGCTCCAGCCTCGCTCAGCTTCAAGGCTTGCACGGCCATCTCATATTCGTTGCGGGCGAGAGAGAGCCCAAGAATGGCGGCGGCTTCGGCGAGATTGGGCGTGATCAGCGTCGCAACCGGTATCAGCACAGAGCGGAGGGTAGCCACGGCGCCGGCATCGAGCAACGCGTCTCCGCTTGCTGCGACCATCACGGGATCGAGCACCACTGGGACGCCGGCAAAATCCCGTAATCCCTCGGCGACGGCCTCGATGACGGCGCTGGTGGCAAGCATGCCGATCTTGATGGCGCCGACCTTGAGGTCCGACGCCACCGCCCGCATCTGCTTAAGCACGAAGTTCGGCGGCACCACATGGGTAGCCTCGACGCCCAAGGTGTTCTGCGCCGTGAGCGCGGTGATGACGCTCGCGCCGTAGACTTGAAGGGCCGAGAAAGTCTTCAGGTCAGCCTGGATGCCTGCCCCGCCGGAGGAGTCGGAGCCTGCGATGGTCAGCGCGATCGCCGTCATGGCTGGCACTATCGGCTCATTAGGCTTGGCGCGAAAGGCGGCCCGGCGCGCTTAGCCGATTGTCGCAAGCCCCGGGAAGAGCTCGAGCATCCAACCGGAGATGAGGGTCATGGAATTGGTCAGGAACAAGATGCCGGTGAGCACAAGAAAGCCGCCAAGCACCTTCTCCATGGCCGCAAGATGCGGCCGGAAGCGCTGCACGGCACCCAAGAACGGCCTGATGGCGATCGCCGCGGCGATAAATGGTATCCCCAGACCCAGCGAATAGACCAAGAGCAGGCTGACGCCCTGGCGTACCGAGTCCTCGCCCGCGGCGACGGCGAGAATGGCGCCGAGCACGGGGCCAATGCAGGGCGTCCAGCCGAAGGCGAAGGCGAGACCGATCAGATAGGCGCCGAGCAGCCCGGCAGGACGGGTCTCGGCATGGTAGCGCGCTTCCCGATGCAGGAGAGGGATGTGGATCACACCCAGAAAATGCAAACCGGCGACGATGATGATCACGCCCGCGATTTTGCTCAATAGCGCGAAGTTGGCGATGAGCAGCTGGCCTGCCATCGTCGCCGTGGCGCCGAGGATCACGAACACGGTGGTGAAGCCGAGAACGAAGGCCACCGACGACAGAATGATGGTGACGTATACGTGGCGCGGCGTCTCGTCCTCGCCTGAGAGCTGGTCGAAGGTCGCACCGCCGAGGAAGCAAAGATAGGGCGGCACGAGCGGCAGCACGCAAGGCGAGAGGAAGCTCAACAACCCCGCGACCAGTGCTCCGAAATAGGTGACGTTCATGCACTAACCCGGCGGTTCTGCAACAACGGACTGACCAGCTCCTCATCCTGAGGCGGACGCTCTCCGCGGCCGTCACGAAGGATGTGGCCTCATGGTTCGAGACGCGGGCTTCGCCCGCTCCTCACCATGAGGAATTAGCATCTGCCCGCAAGGGCTTTCGGCATCACTTTAGCGTCAGGTCTCGTGCTTCTACCGTGAGGCGAGAAGCGCAAGCGCGTCGAGATGATCGATCACGGCATCGGCGCCGAGCGCGTTCGCCGTACCTGCCTGTGGCGGATGCGGCGGAAGATCAAGCTCTGCGAGGGTTTGGTTCAGCGCCGCGGCAAGGTCGAGCACGGTATCGGCCAGCGTGCCGTCGAGATCGAAGATGACCGCTTCGGGCCATTGCGGTTCCGAACCCATCAGGCGGCGGCGCGGGCACACTCGGCGTTATGCCGAATCGCGGCGATGTTCTCGGCGTAGGCGCCGCCCTTGAAGACGCCCGCGCCCGTGACGAACACATTGGCGCCGGCCTCCGCCACAACAGACACGGTGCCGGCATTGATCCCGCCATCGACCTCGAGCTGAATGGGCCTCGAGCCGATCATGCGGCGGATGCTGCGGATCTTCTCGAGCTGCGCCGGGATGAAGGCCTGGCCGCCGAAGCCGGGATTCACGGTCATCACCAGAATGAGGTCCACCTTGTCGAGCACATGCTCGATCGCCGATTCATGGGTCGAAGGCGTGATGCTGACTCCTGCCCGCTTACCAAAGCCGCGAATGAGCTGAAGCGAGCGGTCGAGATGCGGGCCAGCCTCCGCATGCACGGTGATGATGTCGGAGCCCGCGGAGGCGAAGGCCTCGATGTAAGGATCGCAGGGCGCGATCATCAAATGCACGTCAAACAATTTCTTGGAATGCGGACGCAGCGCCCGCACCACGTCGGGGCCAATGGTGATGTTCGGCACGAAATGGCCATCCATCACATCGACATGGATCCAGTCGCAGCCAGCGGCGTCGATAGCACGCACCTCCTCGCCGAGCCGCGCAAAGTCGGCCGAGAGGATGGACGGGGCGATGATGATGTCGCCTGGCATGAATGCCTTCGAAGATTCTTCGTTCATAATGCGGCTGCCTTGGCCTGCCGGTCGCCGCTTGAGCCGCCACTGTAGCGCTTGTCTTCCGGCAACGCCGCAGCATAGCCGTGGGAGGTGTATCGAAGGTTACGGCCCCCTGCCGGAGTTCCGGCGGCACGCCGCAATCTTGCAATGCTCAAGCCTCGCTCATCACCAGGGCATCGTTCCTCGCAAGAGCAGCCACGGCCGGCAGCGTGCGGCCTTCCAGCCATTCGAGGAACGCCCCACCCGCCGTGGACACATAGGTGAAGTCCTGGGCAGCTCCGGCAGCATTGAGGGCCGATACCGTGTCGCCACCGCCGGCGATGGTCACCAGTTTTCCGCTCTTGGTAAGCCTCGCGGCCTCGCGCGCGAGCTCGAACGTCCCCTCGCCAAAGGGTGCGATCTCGAAGGCGCCTAGGGGGCCATTCCAGAGCACGGTCCTTGTCTCGCCCAAGCGCCGCTTCAAGGCCTCGACGGTTTTTGGACCCGTATCGAGGATCATGACGTCGGCAGGGATTTCATTGATGTCGCAGACATAAGACTCCGCGCCGGCTTTGAACTCCTTGGCCACGACCACATCGATCGGCAGGATGATCTCGCAACCGGACTGTTTCGCAGCGGCCATGATCTCCTTGACGACGGGAACCGCGTCCTTCTCGCAGAGCGATTTGCCGATCTCGACGCCCTTGGTGTAGAGCATCGTGCCGGCCAGGCCGCCGGCCAAGACGAGGCTGTCCATCCTGGCCGCGAGATTGATGAGCACCTTGATCTTGGTAGAGGTCTTGGCGCCGCCGACGATCGCCATGACCGGCCGCGCCGGATGCTCGAGCGCCTGCTCAAGCGCGCTGATCTCGGCCATCATCAGCAGGCCAGCGTAAGACGGCAGAAAATTGGTGATGGCGTCGATCGAGGCGTGGGTCCGATGGGCCGACGAGAACGCATCGTCGACGTAGATGTCGCCAAGGTCAGCGAGTTGCCTGGCAAATTCCCGGTCGTTGCTCTCCTCGCCGCTGTGGTGACGAAGGTTCTCAAGCACAGCTACCTCGCCTGGCTTGAGTGCCTCCACGCCGCGCTTGGCCTCCTTGCCGACGCAGTCTTTGACGAAATGCACCGGCGTGCCGCCCAAGAGCTCCCGCAGCTTGGAGGCAACCGGCTCGAGCGACGTCTCGGGGCTCGGCTGACCCTTAGGGCGTCCCCAATGCGACAGCACGATCACGGTAGCGCCCGCGGCCAAGAGCTTGCGGATGGTCGGGAGCACGCGCTGCATGCGCGTCATGTCGCCAACCACCCCATCTTGCATCGGAACGTTGAAATCGACGCGGAGCAGCACGCGCTTCCCCCTGACGTCGGCCTGATCGAGGGTCTGAATCCTGGAGAAGTCGAGCGCCCTGTCGCCGTTCGCCGCCTTGAGGTTGTTGTTGTTGGTAGTGTTCATATCAGTCTTCCCATTGCGGCTGCGGTGTCGTTCATGCGGTTCGAGAAGCCCCATTCATTGTCGTACCAGGACAACACCCGGCAGAAGGTGCCGTCGACGACCTGGGTGGCTTCGAGATCGAAGATCGAGCTCAATGGATCGTGATTGAAATCAGTCGAGACGAGCGGCTTCGCGTTGACGCCCAGCACGCCCTTCAGCGGACCTTCCGCAGCTTCGATCATCGCCGCGTTGATCTCCTCCACGCTGGTCGGGCGCGCGGAGGTGAAGGAGAGATCGATCAGGCTTACATTCGGCACCGGCACCCGGATCGCCGCACCGTCGAGCTTGCCCTTCAACTCCGGGAGCACGAGGCCCACGGCCTTGGCGGCGCCGGTCGAGGTCGGGATCAGATTCATGGCCGCCGCCCGCGCCCGGTAGGGATCCTTGTGCAGCGTGTCCACGGTCCTCTGGTCGCCG
>Ga0315294_10003720_pt1 | contig 16645 bp, 26 predicted proteins | sample YL17G13_40_MG_FD_203626 | JGI IMG/M metagenome (GOLD analysis project Ga0315294, IMG submission 203626) | Sediment microbial communities from Yellowstone Lake, YNP, Wyoming, USA - YL17G13_40 | ecosystem: Environmental > Aquatic > Freshwater > Lake > Sediment | place: USA: Wyoming | collected... | reverse complement strand
GTCCGGCCGACGGTGCAGCAGGTGTACATCGGACTGGGGGGCTTGACGCCGGGCTGCGGCATGACGGTATGCGGTCTGCGTTCGATGTTCCGCGAGCTCGGCCGCAAAGTCGGTTTTCCCATCAGCACGCACGACTTCCGGCGCACCTTTGCCACCCTTTCCCTCAAGGGCGGCGCGCCCACCCGCCTGGTGCAGATCGCGGGACGTTGGAAGGATCTGGCGATGGTGGAGCGGTACTCGCAGAGTCTGACGCCGGCAGATTTTGAGCGCTACAGCCCGGTCAATGCCATCATGGGGATCCGCCCGCCGGTGGATTAGGCGCGGCGACCCGCATCACGCCCAACGTGAGCAGTTGGTTTCAGGTTCAAGTCCTGAGTGGGTCATCTGCAGGCGAAACGTAAACTTTCAGTTGTTAAGGTACGACGCCGGCGAGATCTCGCCGGCGAGGGTTGGATGGACCTGGTAGAGAGACTGTCGTGATGAATTGCTGCAAGGCATCCCCCGTCCCCTTGGGGCGGTGCTCCGGAACCGACTGGCCTGGGTAGACTGATCGGGCCCGGAATGATGGTCGCTACTTCACCGTAGCGGCTAAGGAGATCCCCCGCACCCGCATTGCTCTGCGAGTCCCCGGGGGATTTCGTTTCCCCTAGCCGCTACCGTCGTTCCCCTCTCTGAACAAAGCGCCGACAGGAACGTCAAGAGCTTGGGAGACTTTCTCTAGCGTATCCAAGGTGACGTTCATGTCATGCCCGGCGGCGAGGCCTTGGGCTGTGGGCCAAGAAAGCTTCGCTTCCCTCATCAGCCACGATGCGGTCAGCCCACGGTCCCTAAGCAGCTGGGGGATCCGAAGTCGGATCCCGGGCGTCATGGTGATCACTTTGCCTCCCGTCTAACGCCAGCATAGCACAGGTGCGGAAACCTGTCAAGTGGGATGTATACACTGGGACTTGACAGGCTATATGTTCTGCTTTATACTGGTGGCAGAGACGAAATCTCTCCGGGCCGGGATCGACAAGCCCGCACAAGCGTTCTAGGGTCCAATAGGGGACACGATGCACTACGACGCCGCACTCGAGTACCGCAAGGCCCGAGAAAACCTCATCAAGCTCTATCGCCTCGAGCTCGCCGCCTGGGACGCAGCCCTTCCCGAGACCCAGATCCGGAACTACGGAACCCACCACGGCCTGATGTTCTCCGGCGACTTCCTGGGCATCGTTGATTTGCTGTCGGCCGACGGCGAAGCGTATGTCGAGTTTCGGAGCGTTCCCGTCCGGCCGGCACGCCGCGAGGCCTATGGCAGGCGGCCGGATGGACAGATCGAGTATGCCGGCTACCTGCTGAGCGCCGTCGCATGGAAAGCCATGCAGGATGACGGCTTCGATGCCGCTTATCACCGCAACCGGAGACGCCGGCCGTGAACGCCATCGACCCCGTGCTGATCGCCACCCGGGAGGACTTCGTCGAACGCCGCAACGAGGTCTGGCGCGAGAACGAGGCGCTGCGTGAGCGCTTGGGCAAAGTGGCGATCTTCCTGGGCTGCGCACAACAGGCGATGGCCCGCGGCGATCCGAAGACCGTCGCCAACTACCTGCGCATGGCGGAGCAGGCCGCCACAGGGAGAGGATCATGACCGAGCGGCGAGCCCAATACGTGGCGGACCGCGTTTCCCGGGAAACGGCCCCAGGGCAAGATTCCGACGGATCTCCATCGCCCCAGGAAGGGTTTGTCGAGACTTTCGACAACCTCCAGAACCGCCTGGAATGGTTCCACGGTAGCAAGATGACCTGGCGCAAGATTGCCGAGCGTTTTCCGGGTGTTTCGGCCGGGACCCTCTGCGATATCGCCAAGGGCCGGGAGCCCAAAGGCGCCGTCATCCGCAAGGCCCTCGGTTTGCCTCCGCTGGTCCGGGTCCAGGCTCCGGCGGGGATCGACGTCCAGCCGGCGAGCCTGATCGTGCACTCCTCGAGGATCTGTGATTGCGGCTGTAACCGAAACTTCGTCCCTGGCCAGGCCAACCAGAAGCGGATCCGGGGGCACCGCCGGCCCCGCCAGCGGAGGGAAGGGAACAATGGGCTGTCCTGACGGCGCAATCGATCGGCGAGTGGATCCCGAAACGGATGAACTGACCCCCGAGGAGCTGGAGACCATCCGTCGCATTGGCGAGGCCTCCCGCACCCGGATCATTGCCATTCTCCGCTCGGTCCCGTAGCGTCGGCCCGGCTCCTGAAACGCAGCCCTGTCTGTTCTAGCCTGTATAGAACACCAGATTAGAGTATTACTAAATAGGCCGTTGTCCCTTGACAATGGGCTATTTAGTATGATAAAATACGGGCAGATAGAGGAGAGCGAAATGGACCGCAAAGCGTATGAGCCGACCCAACGACAGCAGCAGAAATGGGCAGCCCTGGCCCCGGCCGCGATGCCCACGGACGATGAGTTCAAATCCGATTGGGCACGGCACCATCACGGGACGACGCGGGGCTGGGGTCTCGGCAAACGACAGTGGATCATCCAGAACCTGAGCAACCACCGGGAATACCAGCTGGGGCTGTGGCAGGGGCGAGTGGACGCAGCCCGAGGTCTGGACTACCAGGAGCCCCACACGGACGACGAGAATGCGAACGCATTCAACCTGGGCTACCACCGTGGTTACACCAGTTACGCCAGCGACCGCAACGGCTGGGACCAAACCACTCGGCAGCAGTTCGACCAGAAGTATTTGGAGGTGACCCAATGAACGGCCAGCTCTGGGAACCCTGCCCGAAATGCGACACCGAGCCCGTGTGCCTCGATTGCGGTTACTGCCAACGGCACTGCCGCTGCGCAGCCGACGCGGAACAACGGGAGATGGCCCGCCTGATCAACCGGGATCATCCGGGCGAGTTGAGACGACTGATTGAACACCTCGAGAGTGGAGCAAAGGAAAATTGACATGGAAACCACCATCACGCTGCGCACACGCACCCTGGGTTGGGGATACGAGACTCAACCCACCGGGCACGGCACAGACATCGAGATCCCGACTCGACCCTACCACACCGGCACGTATCGCCAGATCTGCAGCGCTATCCCATCCGACCGCACCTATCAATCGCTGCGCTCGGGCGGCACGTTCATCAACACGGCGTGGTTCGTTGGCGGCCAGCGTATCGTCGCGATCCGGTTTGCAGACGAGGCCGGAAACCCGAAATGGTACGACGGATCGACACCATTTGGAGCCGACCTCATGCGAGATCTCATGGGCGGGGAAACGTTGCGGAGGGGCCTGACGGTTCGCACGGAGACTCGCCGGGGTCGGCGGCCTCTTTTTCATAACAGCCGACAGGTGCGCATTTCGGCTACGGTCCTACCAGAGCAGGCCGAATGGCTGCGCAACCACGGGGGCTCCGCAACCGTGCGCCGGCTCATCGCACAGGCCATAAGCTCATAGATCATTCCTCAAGAGACCTCCAATAGCAGCCCCCGCCTGGTAAAGGCGGGGGCTTTTCGCCCCGAGGGGTCCCTTCCCTCAGGAGATCGCTCGCGGCTCAGCGCGTCTGTGGCTTCGGGTTGAACAGCTTGTAGACGAACTGGGCCATCGCCAGGATCGTCGCCGCCAGGGTGAAGAAGTTGGGCCAGGTGAAGTCGGCGACTTGCAGTCCGCCTCCGACCAGTAAGGCGAGAAAGGCGACGATGAAGGAGACGAGGTAAGCAAAGATCAGCGCCGGGATCTGGCTGAGGCCGAAAGCGTGCTTCAGCCAGTCCACCAATGGCACATCGATCAGCCCGAGCACGATGCCGGCGATCAGCAGCGCGATCTGCTCAGGACTGAATCCGCTCCCTTCGGCGAGAAACCTGAAGGCGAGACTCCACAGCACGAAGACCGCGATGAGGAGAAGTGCCACTCGGCGAACTACGATCCATCGTTTGAGAAACATGGCAACCTCCTGACAGATGAGAATCCGGGCCCGGGCTCTCTCCTCCATCATCAGTGGATCACATACTGTCCGCGTTCCTCGATAGCCACCTCCTGCGGATCGCCCGAGGGGTTCACGGGGAACCGCATTCGGGCGCCATTGATATCCCATTCGTCTGGGGACCAATAGATGACTCGATCCCGCCTGCGATCGGTAAACCTGGCGGCATCGAGCCACCAGGAGACATAGTCGGTCGGCGTCGCTCCGACGAGCTCGTGTGGGTTCACTTTCGAGACCTCGACGCCGTCCAGGCGCCACTTCCCAAGGAAGCCCCAGCGCCTGGCCGTTCTGTAATCGACCTCGACGACCTCCCTCCGGTGGAACACGCAGCCATAGATGTCGCCGCGCCTCGCGCAATCCACCACGAGGTAAGGTCCCTCCCAGTCGCCGCCCGGCGGCTTGAGCCAGACATCCTTGCCGATATCCCCGCAGCCCATGAGCGCCACGCCACCCTCATAACCCGAGAGCGAAAGGCCGCGCCATTCCGCCGTCGCATCCATGAGACCGGGGTTGTAGTAGACGGCCGCCCCGATGCTATAGATTGGAGCCGGCCGGAACCAGGTCTGCCAGTCGACATAGCCCGGTATCCATCCGTCCCACGACCAGTAGCCGTTGAGCACATCGTTGTCATCACAGTATCTCCACGACGATTCCCGGTCGCAGGATCCCGGCGTCGCCATCGCTCCCCCCAGGCGTTCGGGATCCGCCAAGTTCCCAAAGGAGCTTAGCGATCCGACGAGGCCAATGAGGATGAGGGCAGTGAGCAGTTGCTTCATCCGTCTAGGCTCCCAGCATATGAGCCAGAACGATACCCAAAAGCGCCAGCATCCCTCCGAAGACGATCGGAAGCCAGAACTTCTCGCTGAGCCATTTGTGCGACACGCCGTTCGCCTTCTGCACCGTACCTGGATTGGAAATCGGCGGCAACCGGCTGAGCATAACATCGAGCTTCTCGTTCATCTTGTCTTGGTTCTGGACAACAGAGGCCAGGGTCGATTCGTGGTTCTTGAGCCGCTGATCTGTGCCGCCGATCCAGTTGGCCAGCCAGGCCGGCGCGTTCGAAGGAAGGTGTCCTAGATCATCGGTCATGCTCAGACCTCCGTGGTTGTCAGGATAATGGCCCCCGCCGGGTAGCGGATCTCGACCGGCACCGGGCCGGCAGGAGATGGGGGAGCGGGAGTTCCGAAGATCTCGTCGACCCACCAGCGCTTGAAGTAGTCGAGGTCCGCGGGCGGTACGATGCCGCTCAACCGTCCCTTGCTGGTGAATTGCCACCCCACGGTCTGCTCCGTTGTCGTGCCCTTGCAGAGTCGCGGCGTGAAGTTGTTGCCGATCGGGAGACAGCGATCCGCCTCCTCGAACGTGTACGCCACACGGTAATCCGAACCGACCGGCACGAGGTAGGGATAATGAGCCACGATCAGTCGCAGACCGCCCTCCCATCCGTGCACGATCTTCCCGTCCCACCACCAGCCGGCGCTGTATGTCAGGTGAGCCGCGTCGGGCCGCAGGTTGCCCAGTTGGGCGTCGCAAGCCTTTACATGCGTCGTGATCGTCGCCGCCGGCTGGCCCTGGTCCGTCTCGCAGTCCAGCATCAGGCACTTCGGCTGGCGAGTTCCCAGGCCCATTCGCCACCAGCTCGCCAGCGTCGCGAGGCTCAGGCCAGGGTTGATGTTCACGTAGGGAATCGGCTTCATTTCCACACCCTCGGCTTCGCTGTAGTTGTACGCGAAGTCCGGGTCAATCCCGCTCGAGGACCCGGCCAGGCGGATCATGGCGATCTGGATCTCCGGATGCGCCGCATGGAGAACCGACCAGTTGATCCGGCCCGGCGTCGGATCCGGATCATCCCATGTGCTGTTCTGGTGCTTCGAGACATCGATCGCTTTCACGAGCTCGGTTAGCGCAGGCCAGGACATCGGATCCTCCTAGATCGGCCTCAGCAACTCGCCCCAGCGCCGCTGCAGGATATCGGGCGGCACTAGTCCACGCTTTAGGTCATCGACAAAATGCTTCCACTTCCTGGACGAGAACCACCACATGGCACCACTCGGGGCTGCCGCAAACGAGGATGCAGCAATCGCCCAATCATCACTAGCCAATGTCCAACTCATCGTTGTGGCCCCCGTGGTTGGCTCGGTTGAACCAGCAGCATCAAGCCCGCCCGCATGATCTACATTCCACCGAAGGGTTTGGCTTGCATCACAGGTCGGATGGTTGTAGCAGACGACACAATCCGCTACCAGTCCCCCGCCTGTCGTCACCACCGATGCCGCGGCGGAAGATCCTCCCGCTGTATCAAAATCTAAATAGAGGTCAACTAGACTGGTCCCGAGGAGTGAGATGCAGCCGAAGCCGCGGGAGCAGGCTGCACTCATTGTGACGACGACGTTCTGCGCACCCGCCAGAGGAGAGATCTTGTAGTATTTCGCAGCTCTTCGGCTCCCATAGTTTGATTGTCCCTTGAGAGTACATGCCTGACCACCATAGGTTACGCTCGATACCGTTTCTCCACCACCCGCATCCCAACAGACAGAAACCTCGATAGCGGAAGGAACTCCGACTGGCGTATGTGTCCAGGTCGTCGGGTTCCCATTTCCGGCAACGCCGGAGGCAGCATCAAAAGTAGCGCTCATGGGTATTGGAAGCCTAGCGTCACGACTAGCCCCTTCGGGGCAGTCGTCGGCAACTGATCCACATCGATGCGGATAATGTCGTAGGTCACTACGTCATCCTTCGTTGTGTCGATCACATAGGCAGTGGCCGCGTCCTTTGAATCCGTCTCACCCACGTCGATCATGATTCGGGTTGACAGTATATCCACGGCATCCGTCACATTGGCAACTTGGATCAGGGTTGGGTTGCCGCCCGCGCCCGCCGTGATGTGGAAGGCATGGCAACTGACGAGGTTCATCCCACTGACGTCGGAAGGGATGTGAAAATATATCTTCCCGTCTCCAGTGACGCAACCATCTGTCGGGGCCATGACCAACAGGCCAATATAGCGAATCCGGGCATAGAAATACGCATCGTTATCGACAGACTCGTTCTGGTCTGCCGACCGGCCTAGGTCCAGTGGATCGTCTTTGGTTCGCGGAACATATGGCATGGCACAGTCCTAGAAGGCCCAGCGGCCCGCATCCCAACCGTAAGTGGCGCCCGGAGCCTGATCCCAAATGAAGTAATTGACTGTGGCCGCCGGAGCAGGAATGATCTCCACCCACAGCAATGGGCCCTCCTGTTCGAACTTCAGGCGGCAGGCAAACAACTCAATATCCGTGCCTGTCTGCCCCTCGACGACGGCAAAACGGATGTTGACCTCAGCCGTCATGGCCGCAGTCATGAACTCGTCGGAGAAATTAGCCAGGAAGCGAACCCCCTCGATCTCCCGCGCGGGGTTTGCCAATTGCTGCTTGAGAGACACCGCATACGCATGCGCCGTGTTCGGATTAACGATTTGTTCCAGTTTCACCGGCAGCAGCAACTCACCTCTGGCGGCGATCGATGCAGCATCCTCGGCTTCCAGCATCATGGGTTCGTAGGTGTAGATGCCCTTCCCGATGAGTTCAATGAAGTTCACGTAGCCCGAGACTGTCCCAGTATTGGTCAGGGTGATCTCGGTGGTGTTGCCCCCAACGTCCAGTGGGAAGGTCAGACTGCCAATGAGATCATTCGATGACCCGTCGTCAACACTGCCAAACTTGATGTGCGTGCCCCCTACCAGCGGATCCACAACTTCAGCAGCCGAGATGCGTGCACCCGTCGCCGGATCTCTATAAGGGCAGCCCAAGATCAGTTCTTGGCCCGCTGACAGGGCGAAGGTCTTTTGCAGCTTCCAGATGACCGTAGTGGCAGTAGTGTCAGTCCGGCCAAGGTTGATGTTGGCTTCGACCCGGTTCTTAATCTCCTTCCGACTCCACGAAACATCGAGTTCATTCATGGGCGTAGCGCCGGTAGCATCGAGTGTGAACGCGGCAGTAGCCGTCGCGGGACGCGCGTGTCGATTGTCGAAGCGCAGCGTGCCATCGCCTTCCAGGAAGATGTAGCCTCCGCCCTCGTTCCGGGCCAACTTCTGGAACAAGGCCGCCATCGTCATCTTCATGCTGTCATCGGTGTCGAAGACCTTGGGCCACGTCTCTTTGCCCTCATCGAAATCAACGGCAGCGGGTTGGATGGGGAAGTCCAGTAGCGCCGTCGTCAGCGCCTCGTCCGCCCGCTTGCTGGTTTGGATCGCGAGTTGCCCCAGCTTCTGAATGGATGCATATTCCATCCAATCGTGGCATTCGACCTCCACTATGGCTTCTTCGAATACACCCGATGTTGGCCGTGCATCCGTCATGACGCCCAGAAATCTCGTGGCGCTGACAAAGGTATCCTGCCGGGTGCAGATTACCTTGACCGGCAATCCGTCCACGAACCACGCGGGACAATCCGGGTGGCCGGTCGAGTAGTAGCCGGCCAGGCCGGCCGCGTTGCTGCTCGAGTTGTCGAGCGCGAAGCTCAGAATGCCGGTATCGGCCACGAGATCCATCGGGCCATTGCCCGGCAAACCGAATTCCCAGACCGGCGCGGGGTCCTGCAGCACGTCGGGGCATAGGTGCCAGGCCCCGGAATAGTAGAACCAGATGGCGCTGCGGATCTCGATCACTTCACCCTCTCGACCGCGTCCCGCACGATGGTCGGCAACGTCCGATTGAGCTTGGCAATCTCCCGGCGCACCAGGCGCAACTCGTCGACCGTGTCCTGGCCCGTCTGGCGTGTCTCGAGCACCTGCATACGTCCCTGTTCGGAGGCGGCGGCACTGGCCGCGGCCGGAATCGAGGCCACCAACGCAGCGCTCTCGGCCGCGGCGGCCTGTTGAACCTCTTCAATCACAGAGCCGAATGATGCGCCTTCTGCGCCGCCTGCGCCGCCGCCAAGCATCAGATCGATTGCCTGGCTGAGAGTTCCCCCGCCGGTTTTGCCTGTCGCAGTATATGAACTCGTGCCCGTTTTCGTGGGTGCCGGGGCCGTCGCCTGGAACCACTCTCTGCCCCCGTATTGGGCCTGTTGGATGCCCTGGGGGGCCAGCGAGGCGAGCAGGCGCGTCGACTCTTCGTGCGGATGGACGTAGCCGGTCGGGTCGATGAGCTCGTAGCCCCGCTCGCCGACCAACGTCCACTCCGGCGTAAGCTGGCCGCCGTGCTGATCAACTCTGTACTTGCCCCCTCCTGGCGCCGGTATACTGGGACTGCCGCCGCCGTACACGTCAATGTGGTGGGTGACTTCGTACAAGTGCGTCGTCATCCCGTCCTTGTCCCCGAAAAGGTTGACGAGGGCCTCCAGCGAAGCCTTGTCCGTATCAATCTGCCCACCGAGAAGCCCGAAGCCTGTGGTCGCATCCGTCAAGATCGGGATGAGCTTATCCTGGCCGGTGCTGTGCAGAAATCCGAGCATGCCGGCATACTCCTCCACGGATACGATCCCGTCCTCGGTGACGGCATTCCATGCCGCCGAAGTTGCCCCCGCCAGCAGCGCTTCTCGCGTCCAATCCTGCATGCTGGTCGTAGCACTGGCGGCGGCTTCGGCTGCATCCTCCATCGGGCTGACGAATTTGGTCTCGACATTCTCCTGGATGACCTCGAAGGCTTCCTGCACCTCCTCGTCGCTCAGCCCGAGAATCGCGCCGCGTGCGTTCTGCAGAGGCTCGACGGCGCGCGTCCGGATCGCCTCCTCCACGGGATCCAGGCCCTGGGTCTCGAAGAAGCCGACCCAGGCTTCCCACAGACTGATGTTGCCTTGCAGAAGATCGGACAACGCCATCAGGGGCGGGTTGATCGACTGGGCGATGCTGCCGCCGACGGTCAGCCCGAGATTCTTCCAGGTGTCCGTGAGCTCGTCGAGCTCGGCGCGGTTCCGCTTCGCCAGCTCGTACTCTCGCTGCGTCACCACCTGACCTTCCCCCATCGTGTCGATGTAGTTGCGCAACTCGTCGTTGGTCAGCTGGTCAAAGACCGGGATCAGATCAGCGCCTGCCCTGCCCAGGAGCGACGTCGCCAAGGCCAGTTTCTCGGCGGGATCCTTGGCGGCATTCAGCCTCTCTCGAACCGCCACAAGACCCTCGATCGAGGGATCGATGCCCTCCTTCGACATCTTCTTGAACGCGGTTTGCAGCGAAGTCAGGGGCACGCCAAGATCGCCGGCCATCTCGGTGAGGGCGCTGGCCTCTTCAGTCGTTGTGCCGAGTTTGGCGGCGAAGTCGCCGATCGTCAGCGTGTACTCTTGCCAATCGCCGAACAGCTTGGCGCCCGCCACGGCCATGCCGGCAATCGCCCCCGCAGCTATACCGGCAGGAGCGACGACGCTGGTGATGTCCAGGCCGAGCTTCTTCAAGCCATCGCGCACCTGGCGCATGGTCGGGCTGAGCTCGTCCTTGCCAGTGAGAATGACGCGCAGAGTCTCAGCGGGAACGGGCATGCTTCATTTCCTCCCTATAAACGAGCCAGAGCTTCCACCATCGAGCAGTCATGCGATTCTCGATGACCTCCGGCAGCACACGGAACTCTCGGGCCGCTTCGAGCACCAGCAACGCGTACGGCGGCGCCGCATGGTTTCTCAGCGCGTTGCGGATTTGCCGCCTAAAGGGTCGGGCACGGCTGCCAGCTTGTAACCCATCAATTGCAACACGCTGTTGCGGAACTCGGTCACCGAAAGATCGAGCAACGCTTCTCGGGCCTCTTTCCGATCTTCGGGCTTGAGCACATAGCTCAACAGATGCTCGACCGATTCATCCACCGCCCGTGAGGTAGCAGAGACTTCAAGCAAAACTGCCAGCTTCCGCCTGCGCCGCAGGTAGCCCGGCTCATCCTCATCAGGAAGCTTCCACTCGATCACGGCAGCACCAGCGAAGCGCCCCAGCAACTGAGAAATGTAGCGTCGCTGCTGAAGACCGGCGTCAGATCGAGCTCCACCGTGGAGACGCCGTCGTTGTCGGTGAACAACACAGGGGCAGCCAACAGATGGCCGGCCATGTCCAGCGTCAGGATGCTGGTGGCCAGCGAATCGGTCGCCTTGATTCGGACGGCATAGGCCCCCGGCGACACGGTTTGCGCCAGGGCCGCGTCCAGGATGTCCTGCATGGCCGACGTCATCTCGAGCACCAGCCGCAGGCTGCCACCCCACTTGCCGTGACGGAACGAGCTGGGATTGAGCGAGCCGAGATGCCAGACCAGCTTGCGGTCGACGGTGATGTTGGCCTCGAAGCTGAAGGCCGTGTTGAGAATCTCCGTGTTCCCGATGGGCCCGCCAATCGGGTCGAGGTACAGCTGGCAGTGGTGACCCATCGCCAGCACGACCGCATCGTCTGTCAGGACTTCCAGGATGTCGTCTGTCACGCCCTTGCCCATCAGGTGCGCCGTGAACGTCAGGGGCCCATTGGTCGGCCCCTGGATGCGCAGGCTGTCCAGAATGGCTCCGCCCATGCTGTACGTCACATCCTCCTGGCCGTGGCACAGCAAGAAGCTGCGAATGGCGACGGCCGCATCCAGATCGGCCAGGTAGGTATAGGGCGGCGTGGCGTCGATCCCGAACAGGGCGTCCAGCCAGTGACGGAAGTGGGAGTAACACACCACCCCCGACACTTCGGCCTCGCCCGAGAGCTTATTGACCGAGGCGATGTACGCCGGCATGGTCGTGCCGCGCTTGTCGGGGATCTGCGCCGCCTCGACATGAGGTGTGATCCGGCAGTCGGTAATGCCGACGAGCTGGACCGTGGGAGCGGCCAGGTCGCCCCAGACCGCCTCCAGGCCAAGTTGTACCTTCTCGAGAGAGGGAATATAGTCAGCCATAGTGCCTCCTTGTTCTTACCGGCACCGCAAAGCAGACCCTCAAGGCGCTAGCGGTTCACGGTAATTTTGATCGTAAGATCATCCACCGCCGCGTACGTCGGCGTTCCGACGGCGCACAGCTGGCCGAATAGACTCGTCCCGCCGGCGACCAGCGTGAAGTCGAAGTCGCAGTCGACCGATGCCACATTGTTGTCGGCACCGGGCCCGTAGTCGGCGGCCAGGATGTGGATCACGCCCAGGCAGTGCTGGTTGTCGGCGTCACTGGGATCCCACGCGGCGTTATCCGCCGTGGGGGTGAACGTCTGGTCGTACAGCCACAGATCCAGGACCGCCGCCTGCTTGGCATCGTCCACGATCACCACCTTGGTGATCTTGCCGTCGCCTTTGTAGATCGAGGCAGCATTGGCGAAGGTCAGCAGTCCGCCGACAGCATCTCCGGCAGCGTAGGCGCCGGCCGTGATGGTCGGCGTTTGGATAATTTCGCGGCTCTTGCTCATGGTCCTGCCTCCTTCTTCATGTGAGAAATTCTTCGATCCCGACGAGGGTATCCACCGCCCAGAAGTCGGTGGCCGCCCAAGGCACGGGCCCGAGTTGGAAGACTACGGTCACGATGACGCTCTCTGCCGTCGGCGCCTTCAAGGCCCTGACGGCCGCGCCATACTCTTCGACGTAGGTCAGTAGCTCATTGGCGCACTGCTCGATTCCCGAGCCGGCCACCACGGGCTGCCACAGGCAGAGATCCCGGACGTGCCACAGCGTTTTGCTCAGGCTGCCGATGGCGATGAAACCCTGGTCACCCTTGGTGCTGGGCAGCAGCAGGCGCATGGGGCAATCCTCCGCCCGCACCGTCAGCTTGATCTCATCCAGATTGCGACAGCCGATGTCGCCCACCGCCATCTCGGACATCGCCTCATAGATCTGCCGCAGGCTCATCCCACCCTCACGCGCTTGTAGGGCGCCAGAAGCAATTGGATGTCCCTGGGGAACGCGTTGGGCAGCATGAACACGCCGCCTTCCATCACCATCGGCCGGTCGCCGTCCGTCGATTCTCTCTGGTGATACATCCACAGGGTCAGTCGCAGGCAGGCCTGCACGATCGGCGCCGGCGGCGTCAGGCTGTAGGCCCAGTGGCCGGTGACCACGGTCGGATCCGGCCAGGTACCCTCGGCCCGAACGATGCGGTAGTAGGGCGGATCCCTCGGGATCAGCGTCACCACCGGATCATCCGTGATGGTCGGCGTGGAGCACAGATCGCCATCCAGCCATAGCGTGCGCCCGGCCCCCCGGGGGGGCAGCAGGCCGTTGTCCTCGGTGAACGTATGAGCGACGGCTTCGGCGCCCTCGACGATGCCGAAGACGCGGTGACAGAAGCCGTCGATCATCGCCGAGGCGGTGGAGAGCAGGGTTTCCAGCAGCGCATCTCCCTCTTCGGTCGGGTGCGTGAAGATGCCGTAGCTATGCAGCAGATCGATCTCGGCGTAATCCATGCTCTACCTACCCTCCCAAACGGCTTGAATGCGAGCCCGCAGCTTGCGCATCAGCTCGGGAAGCTCCGCCCGGGCGGTGGGCAGCAGCAGCTTCCAGCCGCGCCGTTTGGCCCGTGCACGCTGATAGCTCGAGCCGTGCATCCAGCCCGCATACACCGCCAGGTTGCCCACCTCCAGGTATCCGGGAAACACCGTCTGATACCACGAGGCGCCCAGGTGCCCGGTGCGCACGGAGCCCGGCACGGGGGCGGGGTAGGCTCCCGCCTTGCGCTGGATCGCCTCGCCCGTCTCCGCCAACAGCGGCCCGGCGAGGTCCTGCAGATTGAGACGGTCGAGCTTCTGCAGCAGCCTGCCCAGCTGGGCACTATCGAGCTTGAGTTCCACCATGACGTCGCCTACTCTCCGGCCTAGCCAGCCTTGCGCTTGCGGCGCGGCTTCGATTCGGCCATCGTTTCCTCAGGCTCGCCCAGCGCCTCCGATTCGACCGGTACGGGCGATACCTCAGGGGCGTTTCCACGGAAACGCGGGGTGACCTCTCGCTCCAACGGGACGGCCCGGCCGCGGCTGACCAGTACGTACGCCTCGGCCTCTGGCAGGTCCAGGACCTGGCCGCGTTGGTAGATTCCGCTCCCGTCCGTCACATTGATCAGCATCCGGATTCGCATCCGATCACCTCCTGCCTCACGCCGGATGGCCGACGGCATAGCCGGTCACCGAGAACGTGAAACTCGCCGCCACGCCGCCGCCGTCGACGATCGTGTAGCGCCCGCGCAGCTGTGCGCCGAACAGGGCCGGCCGCACGGCGCCGGCGGCCGCGTCGGCCGTCACATCGATCACCGCCGTGCCCGGGTTGGACGGATCCAATACGGCGAAGAACTTCTTGGCCCCGCCGTTCCCCAACACCTGGGTGAAATGCACCGCATTCAGCCAGGTGGCCGCGTCGGCCGCCAGCACGTCGACGTAGACATCCAGCGTGTCGGTGCCTTCGCTCGCCGCCGCGGTGACATCGAGCAACAGGCAGAAGCGCGAGCGCTCGCCCTGCACAATGGCCGCCGTGCCGGTCTGGGCTACGCCGGCCCCACGGGCCGCCGAGGCGAACAGTGTCAGCGTCTCGCCCTGGATCAGCTCAACGCCTCGTGGACCCTTGATGGTCATGCATCACCTCCGGGGGGCCTCACGACCCCCCTCAGTCTCACGCATTGATCTGGACAACCCTTATCCAGTCGATCTCGAGATTCTTCCCGGCGCCAGCCGCGCCGTTCAGGAACTGGATGGTTGGCGTCAGCCACTCATCGTTCGGCAGATTCGTGACCGCGGGGCGGGTCCCCTGGACCCCGTTCACCCAGAAGTCGACATTCGTGCCGTCGAAGTAGAACTCCAGCACGTAGTCCGTGGCGGCCGCCACGGTCAGCGCCGCCGTCTCGGTCTCGGCCGAGTCCTTATTCAGCACGAAGTTGCAGGTGGTCGTGCCGTCCACCTTGCGGAACTCGATGCTGTCGGTGACGGCGCCCAGGACATCGGCATCGGTGATGGCCAGTCCCAGGAAGAAATCGCTCTGCGTCGCCTCGCTCACCCGGAGCTTCACGCCGAAGTACAGTGGGTAGCCGCTGGCGAGCTTGAAAGCCTCACCCAACGCCTGCAGATTGGCCCCGTCGTCCTCGTTGGCGTCGGCGGTGATCACCAGCGCCCCGGCGTCGGCGCCCGCCTTGAGCGCCACCGTCGTCTCGCCGACGCCGGCCTCAACCAGCGTCGCCAGCCAGCCGGCCATCTGGTCGGCCGCCGAGAACGGCGTGCCGACGAAATCCTCCAACAGCTTGGCCACGTTCGGCCCGAAGGCGTCGAACCAGCGCTGGCCATCGTGATACACCAGCGCCCCGTGCACCCATTTCATATTCAGGCCCATCGTCGCACCCTCCTTTCGAGTGGTGCATCCCAGAGGGGAAGTTTCCCCTCTGGGACAACTAAGGGATCAGCGGATCGACGCCCTCAGATCAATCGATAATCACCGAAGGCGTGCTCGCCTGCGGGTAGCGCGGCAGGACGAAGGCGAAGATCTGGATGGTGTTGCCGGCGTTGCCGCCGGCGTCGGCCAGGTAGATGCAGTCATAACCGGCCGAGAACTTGGCCGGATCCCACTCGATCACGGCCAGCACCGGGTTCTGCGTGGCGGGGTCGATGGCCAGGCTGGCGGCATCCGTCTGGCGTACCAGCGCGTCCGATGTCGTGCCGGCGTCGATGTCCTTCCAAATCGGGCAGGTCTTGGTCACTGCCTGGTTGGTGGCCGAGGCGACATCCGTCGCCTCTTGCAGGGTCAGTGTCAGGTCGGTGTCGTTGGCCCCCGCATGGAAGATCAGGAACCACACCTTCTTGGCGTTCTTGCACGAGATGGTGTCGCAGAGGACCGCATTGGCTGCTCCATTGAACAGCAACACCGGTTTGAGATTCTCAGGAATGCCGAACATCGTTGTCTCTCCTGGGCCGGCATATCCTTCCCCGGCCTCATGGATCCCTCTTGCGAGGGGCTGGGCCCGGCTCCCAGGACGCGAGAGCCGGGCATCACGGATGGCAACTCAGGTGCCCGGTTTACCGGGCAGCCAGGGTCACGAACGGCGAGAGCGTGTTGCTGCCCTTCGCCGGCGTGAGCGGCGCATTCCAGATCGGCTCGCCGTCCACCCGGTACACGAACCGGAACGTGGTCTCGTCGGTCAGGAAGGCGACGTGGATCGAGCTGGCCGTCTGGATGTCGCCCTTGTCGGCCAGCAGGTACTGGCTGAAGTCCGCCAGCACGATGTCGCCCACATCGCCGAGCGTGGCGCAGTGCTCGAAGATCATCACCGGTCGCCCCTTCAGCCGGCCATAGGGCGCCTCGGACAGGCCGCCGGCCGGCATGTAGGCCGGGATCCCGAATGCCCCGGAAGGCACCGAGAGCAGATCGAGCTGGGGCTCGACATCCTGGTTGATCAGCCAGATCGCGTTCGCCCGCGATCGGGCCCACATGCGCGCCCACATTTTCGAGATGTTCTCGGCCACCACCGTGTCGGCCGCCTGGCCGGCTTCTTTGGCCACCGTGACCATCGCCCCGCTGGGCACAATCCCCAACGGCTGGCCGGCGCCCGTCCCCTCGAAGATCGCCCGATCGACCAGGAAGCCGAACTCCTCGGGGAAGGCCTGCATGATCACACTCTCCAGCCCAGCCGCGTCCTGCAGCAGCTCGTCGGTGGCGTAGCACACACCAATGAGCTTCTCCAGCTTCAGATCGATCGCGCGGAACTTCGGCTTGGTGGCCAGCTTGGTGCCGGCCTCATTCAGCCAGTAAGCCAGCACGCCGCCCCAGCGGCTGCCATCTACCCGGCTCGTCTCGTCGACGGCATTGATG
>Ga0315294_10003719_pt1 | contig 16648 bp, 13 predicted proteins | sample YL17G13_40_MG_FD_203626 | JGI IMG/M metagenome (GOLD analysis project Ga0315294, IMG submission 203626) | Sediment microbial communities from Yellowstone Lake, YNP, Wyoming, USA - YL17G13_40 | ecosystem: Environmental > Aquatic > Freshwater > Lake > Sediment | place: USA: Wyoming | collected... | reverse complement strand
ATGGACGAGGTTCGCGAGGGATATCTGCTCCTCGTACCCCAGCAGCGCGGCCGCGATCTGCACGTCGAACACGGGCGCGACCGGGCGGCCCATCATCTCGAAGAAGATGGCGAGGTCCTGGCGGCCGGCGTGGAAGACCTTCTCGATGTCGTGCGCGAGGAGCACGTCGAACAGCGGAGCCAGATCGCGGACGGCGAGGGGATCAATGAGAGCGGCGCGCTCGTCTGTGGCGATCTGGATGGCGCCGACCTCGGGGTAATAGCGCCCCTCGCCGACGAACTCGGTGTCGAGGTACACGACGGACGCCCCACCCAGATCGGAACACAGCTTGGCAAGCTCGGGAGGCTTTTCGACTATCATGGCGCCCGTAGTGTCCAGGAACTCATCGGCCTCCCAGAGTGCTTCAACAGCGCTGATCGTGGTATTCTCTGCGACCGTTAACACTCCTTTTCCGAGAGGCGCAGAGGATGGAGCAGGATACCGGGCGGGGTATTGGCTGGGTGGGGCTGCCGGTCATTGCTACCGTGCTGCCGTGGCGCGGTTGTTGTGCCAGACCAGACGGTACCGGACCTCAGCGACAGCGGCTTCCCAATACTGGCCCCATTGCGCTGCGGGGACTCCCGGCGCCGCTTGACCTTCGGCCCTGAGATGGGCCCGTAGTTCGCCATCAGCCTGTCGCCGAGCGGGCACCGTACGGCCGGAGCCGCGCAGACGAGTTTCTGGACATTACGGGCGGAGACGGCGAAGGAGAATCTGCGCACGGCAGAACCCGGGGTGAGAGGCGGATCGCCTCTGCAGGATTCTGCAAAGGCGATTGATACCCGGGCCGAACTCGCCTCTATGGCGGCCGCCTCCCACGACACCATCGCCTCGGAGCGGGAGGATACTACTTGGAGCAGGAGCCCTCGGGCTTGCAGGTCTCCTTCTTCTCGGTTTCGCAGCTCTGCTTCTTCTCGGTCTCGCAGCCCTCTTTCTTCTCAGTCTCGCAGGTCCGCTTCTTGTCCTTCTCGCAGTCTCCCATTTCACGTCCTCCTGTCGTTGGTATGCAGTGTACTTCGAGGCCAGTCCTCAGTATCCTGTCGTGCGCATACAATCAATGCAAATACTTGTAATGGTTGTCGCAGTGTCCAGAAACGCATCCGGCTCCCAGACCGCCACAGGAGCGCAGATCATGGTATTCTCGGCGATTGCTGACACTCCTGTCCTGCGAGGCACCGAGGATGGAGCAGGATGCCGAGCGGGGATGGGACTGGGTGGGGCTTCCCGTGATCGCTACTGTGGCGCGGCTCCTCTGCCGGGAGCTCACCCTTCAGAACGAGTACTTGCGCCTGGAGAACCGGATTCTCAAGGAGAAGGTTCCGGGCCGGCTTCGCTTCACCGACGAAGAGCGCCGATCCCTGACGGCGGCCGCCCTTGCCCTGGGCCGATCGCTGATCAAGGAAATGGTCAGCATCGTCAAGCCGGAGACGATCCTGGCCTAGCAGCGGCGATTGGAGCGGCGGAAGTGGGATTACAGTGCCCGGCGCACCCCCGGCCGCCCCAGGACACCGGATGACATCGAAGCCCTGATCTGCCGCCTGGCGCGGGAGAACACCTGGGGCTACCAGCGCATCCGAGGGGAACTGCTCAAGCTGGGCATCACCCGTTCCAAGGGCTGCATTGCCGACATCCTGCGCCGCAACGGACTGCCGCCATCGCCCCAACGCCAGGGGCTCACCTGGCAGCAGTTCCTCTCCCGCCATGCGGAAGTCATGCTCTGTGCCGACCTCTTCACCAAGGAAGTGTGGACCATCTGTGGGCTCAGGACGGCCTATGTGCTGTTCGTTGTGCACCTGAGCACGCGCCGGATTGTGCTGGTGGAAGCCACCTTTTGTCCCCATAGCCAGTGGATGGGGCAGATGGCCTGCAACCTGCTTATGGCCTGCGAGGACCTGGGTATTGCCCCGAGGCTGGTGCTGCACGATCGGGACGTGCTGTTGATCCACAGTTTCGACGTCGTCCTCACGGCTGCTGAAGCACGCGTGGTGAAGACGCCCTTCCGCGCCCCCGATGCCAACGCGCACGCGGAGCGGTGGGTGCGCAGCGTGACGGAGGAGTGTCTTGATCATCTTGTGCTGTTTGGCCTGAGCGGCCTGCAGCGGGCACTCTCCGCCTATCGCGACTTCTTCAACGGCCACCGCCCGCATCAGGGGATCGGCAACCGGATACCAGACCGCCAGGCCGGCGGAGATGTGGAGCAGATTGGTGGGATATCGGAAAAAGAACTCGCGGTAGCCTGCGAGCAGTTCCTGGGCGGTCTGCTCAACTCGTACTCCCGCAAAGCCGCGTAGTCGCCGCCTACGCAGTCCTATCCGGTCGAGAGGGATGCCGACAGAGGCCAATGAGCGGCATCCGCGGGTCTGCGCGCGAGCCGCGCTGTCAGAGATGCTTGGTCGCGACTGTGTCATCCATGCCGAGGCTGACTCGCGGCGCCTCATGATCCATTACCCCGTGGCCGAACGGGGCTTCCATCTGATCTGGACCGCGCCGATGAGTTTCTGGATAGCACGGGGGGAGATAGGCCAGCGGCGATGCGCGGGCGGCTATCGGCCGCCGAACCTGGCTCTCCGCGTGTCGCCGGCCTGCGCGGGTCTGTCAGGGCCAGCTAGCTTCACTTGCCAGGAGAAGTGGACGACCGGGCCTTCAGGCTCGGCGTCGAGTTGCACTGCGATCTCGTCGCCGGCATTGATGGCAAGAGGTTCCGGGACCGGGAAGAAGGCGTGGTCCCAGTGAGTCCAGGGCTGCGCGGGCCCGGTGTCGAGCGCGATGCCGCCGGGGAACTCAGCTCGGAACCAGCCAATGAGGCCATGACACGTCCCATCGCGGTAGGCGGAGAGACTGGTCTCCAGGTGCAGACGCGAGGTGACGGCCTTTCGCATGTTGATCTGCGCCACCTGAGAAGCATCGCTGATGAGATCGTTCACGGGGAACCAGAAAGTTTGCACGTCGTTCGCCTGAGCGGCGGCGAAATCCGTATAGTCCAGGCCGTAAGGATGACGCCTCCAGCGGCCGATCCGCTTCTCGTAAAGCTCTTCCTCCTCGACCAGGGCCAGGAACAGGCCGACCTCCTGCGGGAGCAGCTGGCCTTCGGGCTTCAGGAGATGGTCCCGGGCATGGGCGATGCAGGGCAGCATGTTCTCTTCAAGCGCGAAGACCCCTAGCCATTCGGAGACGAGGCAGTCGGCTTTCTCTGGCAGCTCAACCTCCTCCACCTTTGCCTGGATGAACTCGATGCGCTCGGCAAGCCCATTCCGCTTTGCGATCCGCTTTGCCAACTCGATCATGCCCGTTGGCTCGATGGAATAGACCTTGCGGGCGCCCGCCCGGGCCGCGAACATCGCCAGGATGCCCGTCCCCGATCCCACATCAATGACGACATTTCCGGGTTTGACACTAGCTTCGATGGCGCGTTGGTAAGTCTCGGTCCGCGCCGAGTCCGATAGCATCATCTCATGGATGTGTAAGGAATCGTACTCCGGGAGGAAAAAGGGCATGGTGACTTTCTTGTGTAGAGTGCCAGCAAAGCTGAGACAAAGTGAGCTTTCTGCGAAGCTACACCTGGGACGTCCCTGATTCCTGATTCCCTTGGTGCTTGACCATCTGTCGGTAGTGCTCCCTCCGGGCCACGAGGGTCCGGATCTGCAGCGCTTTTCGCCGGGGCGGGATGGCTTCCCTGCCGCCATAATGCGCATCATCCGGCAAAACGCTCTTGAGCGCAAAGACGCATGGTGGAGGAAAACATCCTGGCATGGTTCGGCTGCGCTCACCACAGGTCGAAACTGCGGAGCCTCGGACGAGGTCGCCGATTTCGATGCCAGGGCGTTTTGGTGAGGAAAATGACCTGGGATCGAAACGGTGGGCGCTCGGTCTGGCGACGGAATTCACTGCAAGGGCGTGGGAAAAGAACTCCGAGGGAGATGTGAGCCACCAGCCCAGACGCTCTCCACTTCCATCGAGGGACGTTCCTTCCCCGACACCAGCATCACCGCCTACCGTCTTGCCATCATGCTCGGGGTGCAGGGCACCATCTGCGTAGCCCAACCGGTGTAGGCACCGAACTAGAGGAGGGCTCTCTGAAGCGGCTTCAAACCGAGGGATTACCGTTGCTTACGCGCGAAACCGCGGCATCTACCGGGCTGACCGTTACCTGACGATGGCTGCCCGTGGGTTCCTCCAGGTGCTTGCGGGATGACCCCGCCTCGGCAACCTTCTGTGAACGTCCACAGCATTGCAGCATCCGTGCGCATGCTGACACCCAGCTCCACCGCTCCTCAGAAGGACATCGTGTGGCTGCGCGCCGCCCGGATGCGCGGCATGTCCATCGTGGACTGCTCCTCCAGCCGTCGGTCGAGCTGCGCCTATCAATGCAACATGAGCGCGGTCTGAGTCAGCAGGGAGCGCGCCCCCGCCCGCCGAAAGCCGCGCAAAAGCCAAACCTTGCAGCCGACGCGCCCGACCCGGTGCGGCGGCGTAGGGAGGGGACAACCATGAGGCACACCCTGATCGTGCTGTCAGTGCTCGTGTCTATCGCACTCTCCGCGACATCGCTTCCGGCGAGCGACACCGTTCTGCTGAAGGACGGGTGGCTTCTGCAATCCGCGGCGAAGATGCAGGCGAAGGGAGACATGGTTTCGACCGCGGCTTTCAAACCCGAAGGCTGGTATCCGGTCTCGGTGCCTACGACAGTGCTGGCGGCGCTGGTGAAGAATGGCGTCTTCCCCGACCCGTTCTACGGCGAGAATCTGAAGGCCGTCCCCGGGTTCCGCAAGGCCCCGTGGCTGGTGATGCCGGCGGACAGCCCGTTCCGGCCATCGTGGTGGTACCGCACGCGGTTCACGCTGCCCGCCGCCTATCGAGGGCGCAACCTCGTGCTGCACTTCGATGGCATCAACTACAAGGCGAACATCTGGCTCAACGGTCAGCGCATCGCCGACAGCAGCGCCGTCATCGGCATGTTCCGCCGGTTCGCATTCGATATCACCGGCGTCGCCCGGATAGGTGATGACAACTACCTGGCGGTGGAGACCATCGGGCCCGGCAAAGAACCCGACATCGAATACGACACCAAGCAGATCGAGGCCACCACAGGCTGGGATGACCACAATCAGTATCCGCCCGACATGAACACGGGCATCTGGCAGGACGTGTATGTCACGGCGACCGGGCCGCTTCGCATGGCGAACCCCTACGTCGCGACTCATCTCAACTTACCGCGCGTTGATGTGGCGCACCTGACCATAACCGTCGAGGTCACGAATGTCACCAACCAGCCGGTCACGGGCGACGTCGCTGGCGCCATCGAGCGGCGCAAGTTCTCACAGGCGGTTGCGCTCGCGCCCAACGAAACGAAGGTGGTGCGATTCTCGCCGCCGCAGTTTCCGGAGTTGCGGATAGAGAATCCCCGCGTGTGGTGGCCGAACCCCATTGGGCCGCAGGAACTGTATGACCTGAAACTGACGGCGAAAGTTGGTCGCCACATTTCGGACAGCCTCACCCAGCGCTTCGGCATTCGCGAGGCGACGACGGAGATCAACGACGAGGGCTGGCGCGTCTACAAGGTCAACGGGCGGCGCGTGCTGATCCGCGGCGGCGCGTGGATGACGAGCGACATGCTGCTGCGGCTCGACCACCGGCGCTACGACGCCCTGGTGCGCTATGCGAAGCACGCCAATCTCAACATGCTGCGGTCGGAGGGGTTCTCGATTCGCGAGACCGATGACTTCTTCAACGTCTGCGATGAGTACGGCGTCATGGTGACGCAGCAGATCTTCGGGCGCAGCATCCCCGATGAGGATCTCGCTATCGCCTGCGTGAAAGACACCATCCTGCGCATTCGCAACCACCCCAGCCTGGTGCATTTCCTCGGCCACGACGAGACCTTCCCCACGCCGCGGCTCGACCAGGCCTACCGCGAGATCATCGCCAGGTACACGCCCGAGCGCACCTACCAGCCCCACTCGGGTGCATTCGCCCTCGCAGATCGCTGGAAGACCGGCGGCACGCGCACCGGCAGCCGCCAGGTGTGGACCTATGCCTGGCCGGGCCACTACTACGTGGACAAGGAGCGCGGCGCGTGGGGGTTCGCGCAATCGGGCGGCATCGGCGGCGTCATCGCCCCGATAGAGAGCATGCGCCGGATGGTGCCGGCGAGCGCGCTGTGGCCGCCGTGGACCGACATGTGGTCGTTTCACACCGTGACCCAGGGCGGGCATTATTTCGACGCGATGCTCGAAGCGCTCAACGCGCGCTATGGGCCGGCGACCGGGATCGAGGACTGCTGCCTCAAGGGGCAGGCGCTCAACTACGAGAGCGCGCGCGGCATGTACGAGGCCTACGCGCGGAACAAGTACTCGGCGACGGGCATCACGGCATGGAAATATGACGCGGCGTGGCCGGCGTCTCCAACGTGGCAGTATATTGATTGGTACCTGCAGGCGGGAGGTGCCTACTACGGCGCGAAGAAGGCTTGCGAGCCCCTGCACGTCCAGTACTCCTACGACGACCAGTCGGTGTGGGTGGTGAACACCTATTCCAGGGACTATGCGAACCTGAGAGTCACTGCGAAGGTCTATAACCTCGACGCGACGGAGAAGTACGCGCGGTCCGCGACGGTGAACGTCGGCGCGGACGGCAAGACCCAGGCGTTCGTCATCCAGCGGCCCGAAGGCCTGAGCAAGACGCACTTCCTGTGTCTGACGCTGGGGGACTCGTCGGGCCGCGAGATCTCGAACAACTTTTACTGGCTCTCGACGGTCCCCGACGTCCCCGGCACGCAAGGCTACACACCGGACCGGGAGTTCTACATCCACCCGAAGTCGGTGGCGGACTACACCGACCTGAGCACGCTGCCCAAGGTTGACGTGAAGACCGCGTGGAGCATCGGCGGCTCGGGCGAGGAGAAGAAGGTGCGGGTGACAGTGGAGAACGCCGGCCGCAGCATCGCGTTCCTCGTCCACCTAGCGGTGATCAAGGGCGAAGGCGGCGCTGAGGTCACGCCCACGTTCTGGAGCGACAACTACTTCAGCCTGCTGCCCGGCGAGAAGCGCGAGGTGACCGCCGCCTTCGCGGCCGAAGAACTCGGCGGCGCGCAGCCGGCGCTGCGGGTGGATGGGTGGAATGTGCGGCCGGTTGTCAATGTCAGCCGCCCCTGAGATCACTTGCAGCGGTCAGGCGCCCTTGAGACCTGTTGTCCTTGTCAGGGGCCCGTTGGGGCGGTTTCACGGCTGCCTAACAAGGACACGCGATCTTACCCGTTCGCGAACAGCTCGGCGACGCGGAGGTTGGCGAAATCCGCGGCATCGCCCTGGGTACTTCGTGGGATCGGGGCCTGCAGGCCGGGCGGGGAGGGCGGCGCAACCCCCGCGCCCAATGTGATGCTCCGACAGCCTGCGCAAGGAGGTTACGGCAATGAGGATGCTGACATTGATTCTGATGACCGTGTTCGCGTTCACGGTGGCCCATGCACAGGAAAAGCCCGCCCCGCAGTGGCCCGACCGGATCGAAAACTGGACCGGCAAGACCATCGTCGTCTTTGCGCCGCACCCAGATGACGACACGTTCTACTGCGGCGGAACGCTGGCCAAGCTGGCGAAGAGGGGGAACAAGATCATCATCGCCATCTACACGAACGACAACAAGGGATCATATGATCTACAGATGACCAGCGAGCGCCTGGCGCAGATCCGCAAGGCGGAGGAAGAAGCCGCGTGCGCGGTGCTGGGCATCCCGAAGGAGAACATTATCTGGATGGGCTATGACGACGGGGAGCTGGAGTATGCGCCGCCCAAGACGCTCTGTGGCCAGGCAACGCGCATTATCCGGCAGTATCGTCCCTACGCCATCTTCAGCCTCGACCCCGGGCCGGTTTACGAGCGCTGGCACAAGAGCGATCACCGGATGGCGGCGTTCAACACTGCCGACGCGGTGCGCGCGGCGCCGTTCCCGCTCTACTATCCCGAGCACCTGCTGACCGATGGCTTCCTGCCGCACCAGGTCACCGAGTGCGTCTTCTACGACGCGGCCGAGCAGGACGTCAACTACCAGGTGGACATCCAGGACATCGCCGACCTCAAGTTCGAGGCCGCCGCTAAGCACGTCAGCCAGTTTCCGCCGTCGGTGCAGAAGTATCGGCCTGACTGGGACCAGAAGGATTACCAGACGTTCCTGGCGTTCGCGCGGCACCTGCAGCCGAAGAAGGACGGCCATTTCGTTGAGCCGTATCGTCGCGCCGTCCGCGAATACTGAAGAGTGTTGAGCGTCAGCGATTGCGGCACAAATCGGGGCGTGAATGCAGGTGCGCGTCGGGTGTTCCCGCTCCTGCGTTTCCGTACCTCCCCACTGTCCTGCGACAGCGCTCTCGCCTGGCCACCAGCGTCCGGGCTGCAGCGCTCTTCGCCGCCCCAGGATGGCTTCCCTGCGGCCGGGATAGACATGATCCGGGGTGACGTTTTTCAGCGCCATGCCAGAGGCAGGTAAACCTCGTGGTAGCGCTCGCCGTGGTGGTGCACGGCTTCCCCGACCACCCGGTGCGGCACATCAGCACGCACGTTCACCGCCGGCATCGGCGCGTTTTCCTGTTTTTGCGCAGCCGTCGCTGACAGGCAGTTACGCCCACGGAGGCTACACGGCCACGTCTTGTGCTACAATCGCCCCTGAGGAGGCACGGACGGATGCAAGACGCTGACCGCAGGCTCGACGCGCTGGTGCACGCTGTAGGATGGGTCGTGCTGATAGCGTTGGGGTGGGTGATGGCAGCGTGGGCAATCTACCTCGGCCGTGTGACCGGAAGACTGCGCTTCCTACCCGATGCGTGGTGGCCCTCCCCGCCAGTTCATCTGATCTTCGTCGGCATCGCCAAGCTGATGGTGGTGGCCCTGGTTATAACCTGGATCGCAATGCTTCTGTATCGGCGACACTTGCGACGGCTGGGACCGGGGCCTACCACGCCAGCGTGACAGGCGAAGCGTAGCGCGTCACCCGTTTCGTCGGCGTCTTTGTGCCCTTGAGGTTGTCTCGCAGGTAAAGGGAGTAGCCAGGTCCGGTGTCTCGCGGAGCGATATCCACCAGCGTGTTGCCCCGGAAGCGGCAGGTGTACCGCGTCGGCTCCTTCGGCGGCTGCCACGCACTGCCGGGATTAGTGGATTCCTTCCAAAACTCCGCCTGGTACCACTTTACCATGTAGGTTTCGGTCGTCTCGACCATCGGGAAGGTGATCGTGACCGCGTCCTTGGGGCGGACTGCGTCGAATACCAGGTATCGGCCGACCCAGAACGGCTTTGCCGCCCGGCCGTTGATACGAGCCCGCACGGCTTTCGTATCCACCCAGCGCGGCATGCGCACCGCAAGCCTCCTCGCTGTCTTGTTGCGGATGACCACCTTCCCCTCGTACGGCAGATAGCTGTCAATATCCAACCACGGCGAAGCCCGATTGAGCAGCAAGTTCACCTGGGCCGCGCCGTCATTGCAGCGTACAGTGGATTCCCACGCGAAGTAGAGCGCCGGCGTGCAGTTGCCGGTGCAGCAGATCGTGTAGAGCAGGCTGTGCTCGGGGACCAGTGTCGGATGAGTCGAGTCGGAGAGGAAGACGCCCACGTTTCTTTCGATCACGGACGCCGCAGTCTCGTTTACCGGGTCGAGGGGCCCTTTCGTCGTGTCGTTCTCACCCCGGCCGTGCGGCATCGCCGCGACCGCCTTTCGCAGTTTTTCGGCGTCCGTGATCTGCAATTCCGCCAGTTGGTTGCGCACGTACCCGTCGGCATCGTCCCAATAATCCCCGACGCCGATATCGCTCAGCTTGATCGCCAGGAAGGTCATGTCACCCGTCGTGCACGCCTCCCCGAAAAGGCCGATGCGCGCGATGCCCAGATTGCGCACATACTCGTAACTGTCGCGCACGAACTCCTTGAGGCGCGCGTTATTCGTCGCGTCGGCATACCACAGGAGACCCCTTAGTCCCTGAGTGTACCCGTGCACATGGCCACTGAAGTGGCCGTGCTCAGCGCTCACCACGGCCTTGGGTTCAGCCTCGCCAGCCCAGAACTTGGGCTGCATGATGAAGTCGGTCAGCCTGCCAGAGATCCCCCGCTCAGCGGGCGAGCCGCTGAGCGCCGACCACCGCGTCAAGGCGCGGATGGCGCAGCCATTCACGAAGACGGGAAACCAACTGCCAAGCACCCCGATACCCGTGTCGCGGTCATCCGGCGGCGGGTCCGAGTAATAGGCCAGGCCGCCGTGGGATTTCGCAGCCCGGCGGTGGCTGTCTGCCATCCCGTCAATGATCTGCTTGAGATCCAGGTTGGGGTCGAGCTGGTACACAGCCATCAGCGCCAGCATCGCGCGCGACACTGGCGTCGGCGCTTCGGGGTTGACCACCATCCAGGGCGACGCAAGCATCCCCTGGAGCGTTTTCTGCTCGATATCGAGGTTCTCGGCGCTGCCGCACATCAGCCGCGCCATGATCAGGCTCTCGGCGATCTTCCCCCAGTTCGGAGGTCCGCCGGGCATGTCCGACATGTAGGGCGGGTTGGCGTTGAGATACGTGTGGCCATAGGGCGCGTAGTCAGCCTGCGGGTTGAGGAAGCAGGTCAGAGCATGGACAGACAGCCGCGCGCGCTCGGCAAGATCGAGCGTGTCCGGCACCGTTGCCTGGTAGTACTGACCGTGAGGCTTCAACGTCTGGATGTTGATGGGCTTGGCGGGGCGATCGGCCGTGGCTGGGCCCGCGGGGCCGGCGACGGCACACACCGCGAGGTGCGCCGCGATGAATGAGCACTGCCAGATCCGTCGCCATGATGCCGACAGCCGTGCGGCATGACATTTCATAGGGGGCGGTCAGCCATTCTGATCCCACGACCGTTCCTTCCATTGAGGTGGACTGTCTGGTATCCTTCCACAATGCGAACTCGGTTCGCCCGGCCGAAGGTGCGCTGGCAACGCAAGCACCCCATGCGTGCGTCCGCCCTCACAGGCCCCCACGCGCACCTGTGACAGTCCTCGCGCCTGGCGACAAGCGCCCGAATGTGCAGCGCTTTTCGCCGCGCCGGGATGGCTGCCCCGGTTGAACGGGAGAAAGAGCGTGGCCTCTCCGGCGAGGCGCGTTGTCATGTGCACCTCGTCCGGGTCGGCGGCAAAGTGCACCAGCGCCCGCGTCTTGAAGTTGAACAGTGGCGCCCGCGGATCGCGATCCTCGCGATATTGCCGCACCGCGTGCCGCGAATGCTGGCCGGTACTCGGATTCTTCAGTTCACAGGTGGCAACCGGGACGCCATTGATGGCGAAGACGAAATCTACGGTGTCGTGCTTGTCGGGGTCGCACGGCACCTGTCTCGTCACGGTCAGCCGGTTCTTGCCGTACAGCCCCACGATCTCATAGTTGAGCCCGTGCGCGGGCTGGAAGTAGGCGAGCCGGAAGGTCTTGCCGTAGAACTTGAACCCGCGGCGCAGGATGTGCAGTGTGCCCTTGAGGTCGAGCTCCTTGACCAGGGTGTTGAGCAATAAGCTTTCCAGACCCGCCCCGTGCAGTGTCTCCATCTGCGCCCAGAGCGCGGGTTGGGTTTCCCTCAGGAAGGCGAAGATGCGCGCCGGGAAGAGCGCGCGGTCGAGGTCCCACTCGGCCACATCGCCTGCCCGCCAACCGGCCTGATCGAGCAGGATGGTTTCGACGTAGCTCTCGAAGGCCTGCTCGTTGGTCTGCGTCATGGCTACCGTCCCAGAACGAACCGTGCCCGCTTCCTGCGCAGCATCTCGAACGGCGTCACGCACTTCACGCCGAGCCCGATGCACGCGTCGGGGATCTTGATCCTCTTCGTTGAGGTCGAGGCGATCTCGTGAGTGACGACCGTGTGCCCATGGGCGAGCGCGTGAGCCACGAGGTAGTAGTCAGTCACCTGAAGAAAGGTGCTTACGGCGGCGGGCTCGTAATGCTGGCCGGTGGCCCAGGAACTGACCAAGCCGAGCGCGGGCAGCATCGTGGGGTCTGGTTTGACGAAAAATCCCGGTCCGCGATCCGCGGCCCACATCGCCGAGTCGTCGGCGCCCGCCTCGATCTCGTCTCCGACCCGCTCGATGCTGAAAACCTCACTCGCGGCATTGTGCACGATGAGCCACTCCCAAAACGCCGGACAGAAGTCGAGGCCGTAGTGCAGGTTTTTCGCCTGGATGAAGACGTTGGCGTCGAGCAGGTACGCCATCAGGCCCACACTCCCAGACTTCGCCCGAGTTCGTGGAAGGTCTCCAGCTTCGAGAAGCCGAGCATCCGGAAGGCATCGCGATGGAGCGTTTGCCCTTCGAGCGTGCTCACGACCAGCGCACGCGCGAAACGCTTGCTGACACGCGCCGCCTGCGTCAAGTAGAAGTTGCCGCCGCTTCCCTTCGGTAGCGCGCGCAGCCGCTTGAGCTCCGCGTCGTAAGCCTCCGAGAGCTGCTTGCTTGTGAGCCCGCCGGTGTCGTAGATCCGGCGCAAGACCACTAGCGTACTGACCTTGAAGCGCCGCGCGAGGCGGTCGACCTCGGCCCGCAGCTCCGCGCCCGCGTCGTACTCGGCTCGTAGGACTTTGAGCGGCACCAGCAGCTCGGCCGCGACCCGGTTGGACCAGCGCTCGACCGTGTGCTCGGGTACCCACGCCGCCTGCGCGTCGGAGACCGCAGACTGCCCGAGCCAGATGTGCGCCAGCTCGTGCGCAAGCGTGAACATCTGCGCCGCCTTGGTGTCGGCGCCGTTGATGAACACGAGCGGCGCCAAGTCGTCCGCCATGGCGAAGCCGCGGAACTCCTCCGGATCTAGGTGGCGGCGGTTGTTGTTGAGCACTACCCCGCTGCACATGACGAGGACCCCGAGGGCGTCCGCCTGCTCGATGAAGCGGACCAGCGCATCCCTCCACGTCGGCATCCGGCGGCGCTCCTCAAGGTCGAACCCGAGGGCGTGCCGCATGCGCGCGGCAGTCGTCTCCACGTTGTTCCCGACACGCGCGGAGCCGACGAACGAGCACGGTTCCTCTCCCACGGACCGCGTGAAGTCGCGATACCACTCCTGGCGCTGCTGGCAGACGTAGATGGTGTCGAGGAGATCGGGGCTGGGGTGTCCGAGGTACACGTTACCAACCGTGCGGAAGTCCGGAATGGGTACGCGCTCGACGGGCGGCTCCGGCAGAAAGAGGTAGCCAACGGGGGCATGAACTGTCTTAGCGAAGCGCTCGACCTGCTTGAGCGTGGGCTGCTCCTCGCCGCGCTCCCAACGCTCCAGCTTCGGGAAGGATACCGCGAGGTCGCGCACCGTTCGCCTCGCGCGCTCGCGCGCCCACCGCAGCAGCTCCGGATTGAGGGTCACGCGCATCATGCTGGTACTCTACACCCCGGTTCGGTCAGGAACTGAGCGGATGCGTGAACGTCGGCCCCCGCACGTCGATCTTACCCGTCACCGCCGCCGTAATCAGGGCCGTGCGGTATTCTTGCAGGCGCGCGATGGCTTCCTCGATCTTGTCCATCATATCATCGAGCTTCGCCGTCTCATTGTCAAGGAAGTCGGCGATGGCGTGCTGCTCGGGAAGTGGCGGTCTCAGCACGGGCACTTGTTGCACGATAGGCACGCTGATGTTGACCTGGGCCGTGCCCCAGCCCTGCATTTGGAAGTGGGTGCTCCCCGCGTCCGCGTTCAGAAAGTAGGAGAAGAAGCGGGGGCATTCGGTCGGCTTCAGTGTTGACATCACAAGCGTAAAACACTGGGCGCCCTCGTACTCATCCGGGATGATGGCAGTGGTACCGGCGTTGCCCGTCCGGACTGTTACCAGATCGCCGGGATGGAGCGTCTTGCTTCGGTTCTTCTCGGCGAACCACGCCTCAATCTGAAAGACCTCTCCGGTGTCGAGTGTGTTCGCCCGCACATTCGTGGACCTGATGATCGGAACCCCATCGTCGCAGTACGCGTGAGTCGCGGCCTCAGCGATACCGACGTCGACTCGCTTGCACACCCGCTTGAACGGTAGCAGGCTCCAATGCTCCGGCACATCCCCGAGCCACTCGACGCCGGAGGGTTTGAGCCTGGGGTGCGGGTCGAATCCGGCGGCGCGAGCGGCGGCGGGCGGGAGGCCGCGAGTGACGATCTGCGAGATCATCGCGCTCCGCTTCTCCTTCAGCAGTTCGATCAGCGCCCGCTTCTTCGCGACCAGCGTGTCGAGCTTCGCCGTCTCGCGGTCCAGGAAGGCGGCGATGGCGCACTGTTCGCCAGGGGAGGGCAGAGGAATCGAGATCGTCCCGACGTCCGAGGCATTCACCGCCGGGTAGCTGACGCCCACGGACCGCGCCACAATCGACTCCACGAAGCGCAACTCGCGTAGCGCGTACGATAGGAACCCGGGGTCAACGCTCCTGGGTCGCACGACGGCGAAGCCTGTGGACACGACGAGGTTGTTCCTTGGAGCGCGGATCGGCGCAATGGCACGGAGGTAGGTGCGCACGGTCGAGATGATCGTGTCACCATCGCGCACAACGCGCCTGGCCCTGGAAGGCGCATCCTCGAACACTATGTCCTCGAGGGCGACGATTCCGGCCCATGCATCCACGCTGCTGATGTCCACGTACGCAAGCGCGAAGTCGGGAGGGGTAGTCTCAGGTAAAGCCTCATCGTTGATTGAAGCAACATACTTGAGGCGCTTGGCCTCCCAGTGCTCCGGCATCTCGCCGAGCCAGGCGATGCTGCTGGGCCTGTAGTGGGGATAGGCCGAGAACCTCACGCCGTCACCTCCGCGGGCAGCGCGAGGATGTCGTTCTCCAGGCCTTTAATGTCCGCTTCGATCTCCTCCAGCGGCCGCGGCGGCTCGTAGCGGTAGAAGTGGCGGTTGAGCGGAATCTCGTAGCCCACCTTTGTCTTGGTGTGGTCTATCCAGGCATCGGGCACGTGGGGCAGCACCTCGCGCTGGAAGTACTCCTCGATGCTCTCCTTAAGAGGCACGTTTTCAGTGTCGCGTAGGTCTGGGTCGGGTTCGGGGTTGCCGTTCCGGTCGCGACAGACCTCGGCTGTCTCGTCGCGCTCGCCCAATGCGCTCAGCACCACCTTCAGCTCCGACGCAGTCAAGCGCACGCCTTGGGCGCGATCCATCTCCCGCAGGTCGGTGAGGAACGCCTTCCGGTCTCGATAGAGCGTGTCGCCGTGGGTTTCGGCAAAGGCGCACAGCAGCCTCCGAATCTCCTCCTGCCGATGCTGACCCCCCTCCACCTCCTGGAGACGGGCCGCCTCGTTCTTCTTGTTGCTCACGGCAAGGTTCCTGAAGGCGGTCTCCTCTTCGGGTCGCGCGATGCGGTCAGCCGTGGCCTGGAATTGCAGCCGCAGCGGACGCTCGACGGTGATCTTGGAAAAGCCGAAGTCGGCATTGTCGAACACCTTGCTGACAACGAGCGTCTTCTCTTCCCCATTCGTCTTCACCGTGCGGGCCTCGCCGTCCTGAAAGTTGCCATGGAGGCGGGTGATGTCGCCGATCTGGTCCGGCTCGCCCTCGTCTCTGTCGCCGATCTTGTTGCGTTTGTTGCCCAGGCTCTTCCGCATCTTGACGAAGAACTGTCGTGCATCTATGAGTTGGATCTTGCCTTTGCGCTCCGGCTCCTTGCGGTTCGTCAGCACCCAGATGTAAGTGGAGATGCCGGTATTGTAGAAGAGCTGGTCAGGCAGCGCGACGACGGCCTCCAGCCAGTCGTTCTCGATGATCCACTGGCGGATGTTGCTCTCGCCGCTGCCGGCGTCACCGGTGAAGAGGGGCGACCCGTTGAACACGATGCCGATGCGGCTGCCGCCATTCTCGGGCCTGCGCATCTTGGACAGCATGTGCTGAAGGAAGAGGAGCGAGCCGTCGTTAATGCGGGGCGTCCCCGCCCCAAAGCGACCATTGTAGCCGAGGGTGTCGCGCTCCTTTTCGATGTCCCGTTGCTGCTGCTTCCATTCGACACCGAAGGGTGGATTGGCGAGCATGTAGTCGAAGGTCAGCCTCCGGCCCTCCCGGTCGCGGTCGAAGCCGTCCTGAGTGAAGGTGTCGCCAAGGCGGATGTTGTCGGCGTCCTCGCCCTTGATGAGCATGTCGGACTTGCAGACCGCCCACGCCTCGTCATTCCAGTCCTGCCCGAAGAGGAGCGGGCGCGCCTCGGCGTTGAGGGCGCGGATGTACTGCTCGGCCACCGAGAGCATGCCGCCGGTGCCGCAGGCCGGGTCATAGATAGTCTTCACCACGTGGCTGCGACCCAAGTCCTTCTCGGGGGACAGGAGGAGGTTGACCATGAGCTTGATCACTTCGCGCGGGGTAAAGTGCTCCCCAGCCTCCTCGTTCGCCTGCTCCGCACCGACCCGGATGAGCTCCTCGAAGACGTAGCCCATCTGGACGTTGTCCACGCGCTCGGGCGACAGATCCACCTTGGCGAAGGCCTTGATGACCTCGTAGAGCAGATTCTTCTCGGCCATGCGCGCGATCTGCTGGTCGAACGCGAACCGCTCCATGATCTCGCGGACATTCTTGGAGAAGCCGTTGATGTAGGCGTTCAGGTTGGGGGCGAGCTGGTCCGGGTCGTCGAGCAGCTTGGCGAAGTCGAGCTTCGACAGGTTGTAGAACGGTCGCCCCGTGACTTTCGCGAG
>Ga0315294_10003717_pt1 | contig 16649 bp, 10 predicted proteins | sample YL17G13_40_MG_FD_203626 | JGI IMG/M metagenome (GOLD analysis project Ga0315294, IMG submission 203626) | Sediment microbial communities from Yellowstone Lake, YNP, Wyoming, USA - YL17G13_40 | ecosystem: Environmental > Aquatic > Freshwater > Lake > Sediment | place: USA: Wyoming | collected... | reverse complement strand
CAGGGGAGCGTCACCGCCGTGTGGTATGACGAGCAGGAGAAGAACTTCGTCGTCCAGCACGAGTTCGTCCACCTGAGCTTCTACGAGGCGGACTTCATGGCTTTCGTCGAAACTCTGGTCGCGGCTAAGGCCAAGTTCGAGCAGGGAGGCTGACCGTGGGTTTCGTGAGCAGCCTCTACAAGATCGCGCGCATCGCCAATGATGTCAGCGCGCTGGCGAGCGGTAATCCCAAGCGCATCGGGCGGCGCCTGGTCAACAAGATGATCGGCCGCAAGATCGCGTCGAAGCTCTACCTGCGCTAACCCTGAATAGCGCAGGCGTCACCACCCAGCGCTACACCCGTCCTAGTGGGAGGTCAACTGTGACCGTCCCGCGTCCCTCGGCGCGCGCTGTGACGCGGGCAAGTGCCAACTGAACCCGTAAGGCCCAGCTGCGCGGCCAATGGGCCCGCCGCACAGGACAACGGAAACGCGGCGAAGAAGAGATAGCGAGGCCGCGTTAGCCGCCTTTGCTGGAAGGGCAGGAGGGGGCGAGCGGTGTTCTTCTTTCTGCCGTTGGGAACAGATAGGCCCTGTTGGCGGAGGCCCTACGCGACCTACGTGTTGCTGCTGGTCTGCGCGGGCGTCTTCGCGGTACAGCTCGGTGCTCCCGACGCGTTGCCCAAGGGCTTCGTTCCGGCCCACCCCAGTCTGTGGGCCTGGCTTGTCTCCATCTTCATGCACGCCGGGGTAATACACCTCGTCGGGAACATGCTTTTCCTCTGGCTGTTCGGCAGCATCGCCGAGGACGTGCTGGGGCCAGGGCTCTTCCTGCTATTCTTTCTCGCCGGCGATGTGGGGGCGAGCACGTTGGATGCCGCTATGGGAAGCCTGGGGCCGGCGCAAGGCCTCGATGTCCCGCGGCTGGGGGCCTCCGGCGCGATCGCGGGAATCATGGGGCTTTCCGCCATCTGCTTCCTTCGAACCAAGGTAAGAGTCTGGTATCTCATCGGCTACTACTTCACTTGGGGCACAGATACCACTGAGATCGGGGCGCCAGCCTTCCTCGGGTTGTGGGTCGGCTGGGAGGTGCTGCAGGGGATGCTGCAGTCCGCTCTCGGCCTCGTCGGCGGCACCGCTCACTGGGCGCATGTGGGGGGGTTCGCAGCCGGGCTGGTAGGCGCAGTAGTGCTGGGCCTCAACAAGCGCGTCCCCCGCGCCGACCTGGTACAGGGACGGGTACCCTTCGAGAGCCGATTCGAAGCGCTCGAGCAGGCAGGGGAGCTGCAGCATATTGTCCAGGAATCACCGCGGGACGGCGACGCCTGGCTGGCCCTCGGACGAGATTACGAGATCGCCGGACGCTTCGAGAAAGCCGAGGAGGCTTACCAGAAGGCGCTGCTGCTGTTTCTGGGCGAGCACCGTATGGAGGAGGCGGCGAAGGCCTACGCGGGAGTGGCCGCATATGGCGTGGCCGCCGGCCTCACCGCCGAGCAGGAGTTCGATGTGGCCTGTGCCCTGGAGGAGGCCGGGCATGCCAACGAGGCCTATGGGCTGTTCGACCAGGTGGCGACCGAGTACCCGGTTGGGGATCGTGCGGAGACGGCACTGATCCGTGCGGGCGAGATCGCGCGCTCCGCGCTCAAAGACAACGAGCGTGCCGCGGTATGCTACCGCCGATTGTTAGCCAATTACCCTATGGGCAACTGGCGGGCACTGGCGCAGGAGCGGTTGCGAGAGATGGGGCTACCGGAGGAAGTGGAGGCGGCCGCAGAGGAGGCGGCCGAGGCATCGGACGGCATCGAAAACGTCGTCAAGCGGATGCGGGAAGGGGCCGAAGAAGGGAACAGCGCGGCGCCAGGAGCAAGCGGCCGATAGCGCGAGGCGGATGAGACTGCACCACAGAAGCCGTGACACCAAGCGCAGGAAGGTGGTGATCGGCGTCGCCCCCGCCCGCCGTGCTATCCTCGATCCCGCTCCCGAGCCCGGCCCTGAAGGCAACGCGGCGTGCCGTTTTCAGACGCATTCTCACAAGACGGCGAGGCCAGGCGCGATCTGGGCCCTCACCCCGCTCACCGCCCTACCCGTCTCGAGGTCGAGGATCTGTGCCAGCAGGTAGAAGAGCTGCCGGGAAATCGCTGCAGCGCCTGAGCAGTAGAGCGCGAGGGGCTCATTGCCAGAGACCTCGTCCGTGGCCTCGCCGGAGCAGGAACTATGCGCCTTGAGGTGAACGAATCTCCTCGTGGGTGGATTAAGAACGGGGAGCACCCCAGGTGGGGCATAGCGTACAAATACTGTACCGAAGTCCGGGCACACTCACCGCGTGGTTCGCGCCCGAAACGGTGCAATGGGTAACGATCCTAGCGGTGACGCCGTTCGTGGTGGTATGGCTGTTGTGGCAGCTGATAGGCCCACCATTCCGCGCCTGGGCCGACAGAAATGCGGGGATGCCGAAGAAGGACTACCGGGCCGGGTCCGCGGCGAAGGCCTATGCGCATCCAGCATATCAGAAGACCCTGATGGCGCTGGCATATGCTGTGCTGCTGCTCTCGGCGGCCGGGGCGGCAGTGATAAAGCTCGGCCTCTACAATGAGGACCGGACCAGCATGTATGTCAACGTCGCGCGAGGCTTGCCGGCTGCGAGCGTGCTGCTGGCGATCCCGGCGCTCGGGTTGCTGATCACAAGCATTGGCGCGGCCGCCGTCGGCGCCTACAACGGCGCGGCGGTGGCGGAGGCCGGCTTCCTTCGGGTCATATGGTGTTTCTCTGGTACAGTCGGATTCGGTTTTGCGGGTATGTTCTTCGGCATGGCCGGAGGTGCGGTGGTCGCGGTATGGGAGGCACTGGCCGTACTCATGCTAATCGCTGGACTGCGGATCAGGTCCTCATACGCAGGCGGGGGACACACGGTGGCGGAGCAGGCACGGATGGCGGAGCACGCGCTGCAGCGGAGCCACGCCGAGCGGGAGGCCACACATGCAGAGGCGCGGGGCGAGTATCGCGGCGCCATGCCCAGGCGGTACTGGGGGCGCATCATAGGGACAGGGCTCATGCCGCCGGTCTTCTTCATCGGGTCATTCGCGGTCATGGGGCTGGGAATGGAGCGAAGCCCGTTGCGTGACCCGGTATTCCTGTTGTTTGAGTGGGGAGCGGGTTTGCTGTTTGGGTCCTTGGTGTGGCTGACGACCCGGAGGCGCACACGCGACGTAACCTGGGACGAGCAGGGAGTGAGGGTGTCCTGGTATGCAGGCGAGCCCAAGCGGTTTGCGTGGGACGACCTGATTGCGCTCAAATACACTCAGGTGGACAAGGGAAGAGATAGTGCCGTGGTGACCGCGGCGAGCGGGGAGACGTTCGCAGTGGTGTCCGGTCATGAAGGCTACGAGCAGATTGTGCCGGCCTTGGAGGCGCACATCTGGCGGCGAGATGAGGGATAGCGATCAGACCCCACTGCTGGTGTCAGATACGCCGAGGACCTGCGCCAGCAGGTGGCGGAACTGGCGAACCACCCTCCTCAGTAGGGGAAGGCGGTTCGCCTGTGCTTGCTGCGGACTCGTGTAATGTGACTACCCAGCGGCTAGACTGTCTCTGACAGCCGCCGTGGCGGCCTTGGGCCTAGCCACCTGCGCCTCGAAGACCTCCATCATCCGCACCAGCAGCTTGGACAGGCTCATCTGCTGTGCCACCGCCAGCGCTTGCAACCGCTGGGCCGGTGAACCGAGAGCTCCTGCCAGCCGCGGAGGCCGGCCGCCGCCCCCTGACTATGCTCACAGGCCGCGCCGCTCCATAGCAACGTGTGAGCGCAAGGACATCAGCCTGGCCGCGGCAGGGGAACCGTTTGCCTGCGCCGTACGTCTATGGCACTAATCACCGCGGCTGGAGCGAGGTTGCGCCCCGCTGCGGCCGGGATGCCTCGTGCAGGCGCACCAGAGGAACGAGGACAGGTGGGGCGGGGATTCCCAGCAGTCTGATAGGGAGCCAAAGGGATGAGCAGATTCCTGCTTGCACTCGTTTTGCTCGTGGCAGCCCCCAGGGGGCAGTGTGCGGAGGCGCCGATCGTGCCGCCCTTTGAGCACGAGGCCGGGTTCGCAGTGGCAAATGCGGTTGACGCCCCGGTGCTGGCGGCGCTGCGCAAGCGAGGGATCCAGCCCGCGCACCTGTGCTCCGACGAGGTCTTCATCAGGCGGGTGTACCTGGATGCGATCGGCACGTTGCCCGAGCCGGAGGCGGTGGTCGAGTTCACGCAGGATTCCCGCCCCAACAAGCGCGCCCTGCTGATTGATGCCCTCCTGGAACGGGAGGAGTTCGCCGATTACTGGGCGATGAAGTGGTGTGACCTGCTGCGCGTGAAGTCGGAGTTCCCCATCAACCTATGGCCGAACGCGGTACAGGCGTATCACCACTGGATTCGCGACGCCGTCCGGAGGAACCGGCCTTACCACGAGTTGGTGCGGGAGCTGTTGACCTCGAGCGGCAGCAACTTCCGCGTGCCGCCGGTGAACTTCTACCGAGCTATCCAGGGCCGGGACCCCTCGGCTATCGCGAGGGCGGTGGCCCTGACCTTCATGGGCACGCGCCTGGAAACCTGGCCGGAGGCCCGCCGGGCGGGGATGGCGGCCTTTTTCTCCCGGGTCGCCTACAAGCAGACGGGCGAGTGGAAGGAGGAGATTGTCCAGCTTGACCCGGCGGCTACCGAACCGGTAAACGCCATTTTCCCGGACGGCACCGCGGTGCGCATCCCACCGGGGGAGGATCCCCGCCAGGTGTTCGCCGACTGGCTGCTGCGGCCGGGCAACCCCTGGTTCACGCGCAACATCGCCAACCGCCTGTGGGCCTGGCTGTGGGGGCGGGGCATCATCCACGAGCCGGACGACATCCGGCCGGACAACCCGCCCACCAACCCGGAGCTGCTGGCCTGCCTGGAGAAAGAGCTGGTAAACGCCCGTTACGACCTCCGGCACCTCTACCGGCTGATTCTCAACTCGCGCACGTACCAGCAGTCCTCCCTCCCCCAGAGTGACCAGGCGCAGGCCGAAGCCCTGTTCGCGTGCTACCCCGTGCGCCGGCTGGATGCGGAAGTGCTCATTGACGCCCTGTGCTGGATCGGCGGGCCCGGGGAAAGCTATTCGAGCGCCGTTCCCGAGCCCTTCACTTTCATCCCCCAGTATCACCGGACCATCTCCCTGGACGACGGCAGCATTACCAGCCCGTTCCTGGAGATGTTCGGCCGGCCTGCCCGGGACACCGGCCTGGAATCAGAGCGCAACAACCAGCCCACCGACGCCCAGCGGCTGCACCTGCTCAACTCTACCCATGTCCGGCAGAAAATCGAGCAGAGCCAGCGGCTGCGGGAGCTGGTACGGCGGACCGGGGGCAACCCGGCCCAGGTGATCCGTGGCCTCTACCTGACCCTGCTGTCCCGGGAGCCCACGCCCACCGAGGTGGCCGCCGCCAGGCAATACGCCCAGACCGCCGGCGTGACCCCCAAGCAGGCCATGGATGACCTGGTGTGGGCGCTCATCAACACCAAGGAGTTCCTCTACCGACACTGAGCCGGCAACCGCCCCCTGGCGGTCTTGCCCGGGGAGGAAACGAGGGAGCGGACATGAGTGCGGATATCATCACCGGCCCCATCACCCGGCGCGGCGCCCTGAAGCGGCTGCTTGCGGGCACCGCCGGGCTGGCGCTGCTTGATTTGGGCTTCCAGATCCCCGTCCCGGTAGGGGCGGCGGCGCCGGCCGCCGGCCCGCAGGCACGGGCCAAGGCAGTGATCCAGATCTGGATGTGGGGCGGCCCCTCGCACCTGGACACCTTCGACCCCAAACCGGAAGCAGGCCAGAACTACTGTGGCCCCTTGAGCAAGCCCATCCCCACCAACGTGGAGGGGATCCACATCTGCGAGCTGCTGCCCCTGCTGGCCCAGCAGGCCGACAAGTACTCGATCATCCGCAGCATGACCCACGGCGTGAACAGCCACGAAACCGCGGCCTACATAGTGCAGACCGGTCACAAGCCGGGTGACCAAGGGCTGGTCTTCCCCTGCGTGGGGGCCGTGGTTTCGCTGTTCAAGGGATACGACCAGGGCTACCAGGGAGTGGCCCCGCCCTACACGGTGCTGACCACCTCCCAAGGCCGTTTCTCGGAGGCAGGCTTCCTGGGGATGCGGTACAAACCCTTCGTGACCGGCGGCGACCCCAACCAGCAGCGCTTCGCGGTGGAGGGGTTCGTTGCAGAGGGCATTTCCGACGAGCGCCAGCAGGGCCGGCGCGAGCTGCTCCACACGCTGGATACCCTGGGCAAGGCAATGCCGGGGAGCCCGCAGTTCGAACGGCTGGACCGCACCGAGGAGAAGGCCTACGCCCTCATCCTGGGCGACGCCAAGCAGATTTTCGACCTGTCGCAGGAGAAGGACGAGCTGCGGGAGCGGTACGGCCGCAACAAGTTCGGCCAGTCCTGCTTGATGGCGCGCCGGTTGGTGGAGCGCGGCGTGCCCTACGTCACCATCAACTATCCAGGCTGGGACACCCACAAGCGGCACTTCGAGACCATGCGCACCAAACTGCCGGAGATGGACAAGGGCATGGCCACGCTGCTTGCTGACCTGGCAGAACGGGGCCTGCTCGATAGCACCATCGTGTGGTGGAGCGGCGAGTTCGGGCGCACCCCCAGGGTGCAGTGGGAAGAGCCTTGGAACGGCGGCCGCGGGCATTACGGCAAGTGCTTCTGCGCGGTGATGGCGGGGGGAGGGTTCAAGGGCGGTCACGTGGTCGGGGCCTCCGATGCCAAGGGTGAGGAAGTGGCGGAGCAGCCGGTGTACCCGCCGGCCCTGCTGCGCAGCATTTACCGGCTGCTGGGCATTGACCCCGACGGCCCCCTGCCCAATCAGCAGGGGCTCGAGGTGAAGGTCATGCCGGCGGCCGGGGACGGCGCGGTGAGCGATCCGCTGGCAGCGATCATCTGAACGCTGGAGTGAGCCATGACGGTGAGATTGTCGAGGGCTTTGTTGGTGATCACGCTTGGCGCGGGCCTGGGGCATGCGCAGGCTCCGCCAGGACAACCCTCTACCGGCTACCTCTACCCTGCCGGCGGGCGGCAGGGCACCGTGATCGAGGTGATGGTCGGCGGGCAGAACTTGAGGAATGTCCGCAACGCCTATGTTTCCGGTGAGGGGGTGCGCGCCCGGGTGACCCAGCACATCAGGCCCCTGAGCAGAGACCAGCAGCGGGAGCTGCAGAGGCAGCTGATCGCGCTGGCCAGGAAGCAGCAGGGCGCCCCGCAGGGCAGAGAGCGCGGCCAGCGGATTCCCAGGCCGGCCGCCGCCCGGTCGGCAAAGAACCCGACCGCCACCCAGGCGGCAGACGGCCAGGCGGCCGGCAAGCCAGATGCCGGTGCCATGCCGCCGGTGACCTTGCCGGACCATCCGTTCCTGCGCCACCTGGAAGAGAAGAGCCTTGCCGAGCTGCGGGAAGTGGCGGCGAGATTCCTTCGCACAAGAGTGCAGCAGACCCCGGCAGCCATTGCGGAGACCGTGCTGCTCGAGGTCACCATTGATTCCGGGGCGCCCCCCGGCGGTCGGGAATTGCGACTGGAGACGCCCACCGGCCTGACGGACCCCCTTAATTTCGAGGTGGGGCTCGCGCCCGAGCTCATCGAGCATGAGCCCAACGACCCGGAGGCACCCGGCGCCGCGCCGCTCGACCTGCCCGTGGTGGTGAATGGGCAGATTATGCCCGGGGACGTGGACCGTTTCCCCTTCCGGGCGCGCCGGGGCCAGAAGCTGGTGGTCGAGGTGCAGGCGCGGCGGCTGATCCCCTACCTGGCAGATGCGGTGCCCGGCTGGTTCCAGGCCGTCCTGGCCATCTACGATGCGCGGGGCACCATGGTGGCGTTCAACGACGACTACTGGTTCCACCCCGACCCGGTGCTCCTTTACCAGGTGCCCCAGGATGGCGAATATGTGCTGGAGATCCGCGATAGCATTTACCGCGGCCGCGAGGATTTCGTCTACCGCGTGACCCTCGGGGAACAACCGTTCATCACGCGCGTGTTCCCGTTGGGTGGCCAGGCAGGCAGTGTTACGGTGGCCTCGATTGGCGGCTGGAACCTTCCCCGCGAGCGGGTGGAACTGGACACCGGGCCGGGAGACGACGCTATCCGGCAGGCGGCCTGGCGTTGGGAGGGGGGGCTCTCCAACGAAGTGCGGTATGAGGTGGATACGCTGCCTGAGGGCGAGGAAAAGGAGCCTAACAACGCGGCAGGGCAGGCGCAGCGGGTGGCCCTGCCGTTGATCGTGAACGGCTGCATCCAGGGGCCCGGCGATGTGGACGTGTTCCGGTTCGAGGGCCGGGCCGGCGACCAGGTGGTGGCCGAGGTGTATGCGCGCAGGCTGGATTCCCCGCTCGACTCCCTGGTGCGGTTGGTGGACGGCGCAGGGAGCGTGGTGGCGTGGAACGACGACTATCCGGACCAGACGATGGGGCTGCTCACGCACCACGCGGATTCATACTTATCTGCCCGGCTGCCTCGCGACGGGGCCTATTGCGTGCAGGTGGCCGACGCCCAGCATCACGGCGGGGAGGCCTACGCTTACCGGCTGCGCCTCGGGCCCCCGCGGCCCGACTTCGCCTTGCGGGTGACCCCCGCCGGTGTGGTGATACCGGTCGGGCGCGCGGTGCTGCTGCACGTGTATGCTTTCCGGAAAGAGGGCTGGGAGGGAGACATAGAGGTGGTGTTGAGGGAGGCGCCTGCCGGATTCACGCTCAGCGGCGGGCGGATCCCCAAGGGCCGGGATAGTGTCCGCATGACTTTGACCGCCCCGCGAGGGCCCCTCGCCGGCCCGGTGGCCTTGCGGCTGGAGGGTCAAGCGCAGGTGGGCGGGGTCACGGTGAGCCGGCCGGTGGTGGCGGCCAGTGACATGATGCAGGCATTCGCCTACCGGCACCTGGTACCGGCGCAGGAGTTTATGGTATCGGTCACGGGCTTCAGGCGTGCTGCGCCGCCCATTACGCTGGCCGAGAGCACGCCGGTGCGCATCCCCGTGGGCGGCACCGCCCAAGTGCGGGTAAATGTGCCGCCGCTCCCGGCGCTGAGCAACATCCAGCTCGAGCTGAGCGAACCGCCCCCGGGCCTCACCCTGGGGGCGGTCACCATGGAACCAGGCAGCGCGGTGCTGGAGTTTAAGGCCGACGCCCAGGCCGCGCAGGCGGGGTATGCCGACAACCTGATCGTGCAGGCTTTCGGGGAGATCGTCGCCTCCGGCCAGGGCGATAAAGCGGCCGAGCAGAAGCGGCGGGTGCTGCTCGGAGTGCTGCCGGCCATCCCATTCGAGATCGTGCCGCCCTAATGCCATCAACACTGCAACGGACGTGACCGATGAATGTCAGGGCCTTTGACTGCGGCAGCTCTCCGGCAACGGTGGGTATCTCGCATTTCCAGGGGGCGAGCGGGGTTGACGAGTATCACCTGGTGGTGCAGCCCACCGCCTACGACAGCATCGAGACTCAGCTGGGGTGGTTAGCGAGCGCCTACCGGCATGCTCTTGATGCTGCCGGACTGGATATCACCACCGCCGTCATGCGGCGCTGCTTCTGCAGCGACCTCCCGAACCAGGCAGCCGCCCTGCGGGCCTGCCCGTTCTCTGATCCTGGCAACCTGGAGGAGCCTTGCGCCGTGTCGTGGATATGCCAGCCGCCCGTGCCCCCGGCCAAGGTGGCGCTGTGGGCATACCACGTGCGAGACCCCCACGGCCCGCTCCAGAAGAGCCTGGACGGCCTCTCCCTGACCGTGCGCAGGGGTGAGCTGGCCCATCACTGGACGACCGGTATTACCTGCCCCAGTGGAGACAGCTCCTATGACCAGACACGCGGCATCTTCGAGACCTACCAGGCATTCCTGCAGGCACGGCACCTCTCGCTGGCCAAGCACGTGATCCGGACCTGGCTCTTCGTGCAGAGCATTGACGCCAATTACCGGGGGATGGCGGCAGCCCGCAGGGAGCTATTCGCGGAGCATGGGCTCACGCCGGACACGCATTTCGTCGCCAGCACGGGGGTGGAGGGCACGCACGCCGACGTGGCTGCCAAGGTCACGCTGGATGCATACGCCATCTCGGGCGTGCGGCGGGAACAGCTCCGGTTCCTATCGGCGCTGGACCACCTGAGCCCCACACACATCTACGGCGTCACCTTCGAGCGGGGTACCTCGGTCGCCTACCAAGACCGCGAGCACGTAATCATCTCGGGCACTGCCAGCATAGACCGGGACGGCAAGATCCTGTACCCGGGCGACGTGTCCCGGCAGCTCGACCGTACCCTGGAAAACGTCGCCGCCCTGCTCGGCAGCGCCGGCGCCGGCTTCCAAGACGTGTGCTACTTCGTGGTGTACGTGCGCGACCCCAGCGACTATGCCGCGGCCCAGCAGTGGATGCGGGAACGTTTCGGGGCCCCCATCCAGGTGGTCATGGCCCGGGTGTGCCGGCCGGGCTGGCTGATCGAGGTGGAATGCAAGGCCATCATCCCCGCTGCCCATCCCGAGCTGCCGGCTTTCTAAGCGGCGTCAGTCATTTCGCTGGTAGGTGAACAGCGCCGACCCGGGCTGCTGGGCAATCTCGATCATGAACCCCTGGGTGGCAAGCTGCCGGCCGCGGGCAGTGCAGGTCTGGCCGCTGTCTGCGTTGCACACCGCGTACTCGGCCTCGGGGTCGAGCCCTTGCAGCTTCGCCTCCAGCCTCGGGAATGGGCTGCGCTGCCGCCGCAGGGCAAGCACCATGCCCTGACCGAGATCCGGCCGGTCGAACTGCCAGCAGGCCCAGCATTCCTCGGACAGGCTGTAGGAGAGCAGCGGGTAGAAATCGCCGGAGAAGTACGGCCGTACGGCCACCTGTTCTGCTACCCGCTCGCGGAGCCACTCTGCCGGGTAGGGCGGGGGCGGGGTGCGCTCGTAAGCAGTGCTCTGGATCACCATGCCGGTACCCAGGGCGCTGCGGAAATCATAGGTCGTCGGCCGGTCTACGGCTCCCGTGCTCAGGGGCACCCACAGCCCCAGTCCATGGGTCTGGCCCTGGATGCCGATGGGGTCATAGCCGGGGAAGCACTGGAAGTCGCTGCGCCAGAGGGGAATGCTGCGGGAGATGGTCTCCAGGTCAATGCGGCGGCCGCCGCTGGCACAGTTGTCGATGACCAGCCCCGGGTGCCGGACCAGCAGCTCGTCCCAGAAGGCATACAGTCCCTCGATATGCCGGATCTCGGTCATGCCCACCCGGTCCGGGGTATCGGCCGCTTCCCAGAAGTGGGCGGCGGTGGTGTTGAAGTCCTGGCGGTAGATGGTAATCCCGCCCTCGCTGATGACCTACGAGATGGTATCCGCCAGCGCCTGCCGGGCCTGCGGGTCGCCCAGGTTGAACAGGAAGTTGTCACCAGCCCCCAGCATCCACTCCGGGTGCTCCCGCACGAAGTGGGTGCCCCGGAAATTGCGCTCCGGCTCAAACCAGAGCACGAATCCCAGCCCCGCCTGCTTCAGGTAGTCCCCGATCGGCTTCAGTCCGTCTGGGTAGGTATTCGGATTGGGCCACCAGTTGCCGACGTTGGCGTACCAGCTGCTGTTGAAGACGGTGGAGTCCTCCCGGAAGGGTGCGTCGCCGTGCCACCCGGCGTCAATCCAGAAGGCATCGAGGGGGATGCGGTGCTCCACCAGCCAGCCGGCCTTGGCCAGCTGGTTCTCGAACGTGTTCTCGCCCCAGGCGGCGAAGGTGATCGGCCCCTGCAGCAGCTCCCCATTCGGCCGCGGGGTGTGATGGGCCAGGATGAAACGCCGCAGCAGGTTGTGTCCCCGCAGGCGCTCCCCCTGCCAGAAGAGCAGCAGCATACGGGGGGTGCGAATCTCCTCGCCCGGGTGCAGCAGCAGGTGGGTCTTGGGCATACCGGCAGTCACCTGCACCTGACCGGCTTTATCGCGCGCGAAGCTGGCAGTCCAGCTCCCCGTCCAGCCTACCGCGCCGATAATCCCCGCCCCCGTTAGCTCCAGGTTGAAGAACGGCAGGGCAGTAGCCTCCGAGGAGCGGCCGGAGAGACAGCCGATCTGGCAGCTCGTGCTGGGGCCCAGCTCGGTCTCCTGGGGCGCGAAATCGTTGATCTTGCAGTCGCTGCCCAGGGCGTGGTGGAGCCGGCAAGGAGCATCGTCCGCCAGCATGAGCTGGATGTCCAGGGCTTTGATCTCTGAGAGGACCGGCGAATCCGCCTGGGCGGTGTTCTTCAGATAGCCCACCCATGCTACGGCCGGAAAGTCGCCATACTGAGTCATCTCCAGCCGCAGCACAAGCCCGGTGGCCTGGTCGGTAAGGGTCAAGGTGCGGGTCTGCCGCCCGCCCGCTCCGGGTTCCTCGTCCCAGCGCGGCTGCCAGGTGTGCGGCTGCGCCCGCGTGCCGGCCACCAGGAACGAGACAGGCAGCGTGCCCTCACCCATCAGCGGTCGCTCAAACCACGAGGCAAACCATGCTGCCGCTTGTGCCATCTCCGCTGTCGTTGGTGGTGCCATTACTGCTTTCTCGTCGCCAGACAAGCAAGGCATCGCACGCCAGGTGCACCGGCGCGCCGGAGCTGCCTGATACCCTCCGGGGGTCCGGAAGTGAACCTCGGCCTCACTTCACGGTATAGGCCTTCCCCAGGCTCAGGGTGCGGGAGAGGGCCTTGCCCGCGGCATCAGAGATCGCCGTCCCGCCGAGGGAAAGCGCCCCCTTGCCTACCTTCCCGGCCTGGGCAAACACCACCTCTACCAGCGTGCCGCCCTTCCCCGATAGGGCGCGGGATTGCCGGCTGTAGCAGAGCACCCGCAGCGGGTTCCTGGCCAGGTTGGCATTGATCACCCAGTCCGCCTTCCCCGCCAGCAGAGTGCCGGCCCTTACCTCCACCGGAGTCAGCACCCGGGAATCATAGGCCAGGTCAAAGTTGAACCCGGCTACCCCGGAAGCACTGTTGATCACCACCGGCACCGCAATCCGCTTCGCCCCTGCCGGCGGGGGAGCGCCGGCCGCCATCACTGGCGCTGCCACCGTCCCCTTGGCCGCTATTCCTAGCCGAGCCTCCCCCAACGGCGCCATGCCGTGGATACCCAGGGCCAGGTTCTGGATAATGATCACGTCCAGCACGTTCACCACCCCGTCACTGTTGGCATCCGCCGCCGCAAACTCGCCTGGGCTGGGGGTGACCGTGCCCAGGGCGATGGCTACCGTGCGCACCACGTCCAGCACGTTCACTGTGCCGTCCCCGTTCACGTCGCCCTTCGCCAGCACCTGGAAGGCGTTGCTGGTGCCGTGCACTGCCCCGTCCAGGCTGTCGGTGGCGGTGATGGTGTCCGCAGCATGGGCGGAAGCGATCGCCACATGAGCGGTCCCCGCGCCGTTGGTGAAGGCGACGCTGGCAGGGCTGATGGTGCCCGTGAGGTCGGTCAGGTTAGCCGTGCCGTTGTACAGCGTCCCGGGATCGCCAAACTCATCCCTGGCCTCCAGGAAGATATCAAAGAAGCTTTCCACCGCCTGCGGGGTAGTGATGGGCGCAAACTCAAACCACTCGGCCGCACGAGCCACGTACAGCACGCAATCCCAGCCACCCGAGGGCAGAGCGCGTCCCAGCCGGTCAGACAAGACCACCCCTTGCAGGTCGAGGAACGTGTAGGACCCGGGAGCGGCCGCGGGGTTGACGGTGAGCCAAGCCTGCATGACTTCGCCGTGCGACCCGGCGGGCAGGGGCTGGGACTGCGTGTTGTACGCCAGCACCTTCAGGTGCCCGGGAGCGACCAGGTTCCAGGCCAGCGTCCAGTCAGGATCACCAGCGATCAGGGACCCTTTCTCCACTTGTGGGCCCGTGAGGCCAGTGAGCAAGCTGGCATCATAGTACAGGTCGAACTGCAGCCCCGCCACCCCCTCGCCGTCATTCAGCCACACCGGCACCCGGCACGCCTCCTCCCGCAACGCACGCACGCCCGGGCAGGCGAGCTGCTTGATCGGCGCGGGCACTCCCTCCAGCCGGAAGTTGTCGAATTGCATCCGCCGGCGCCGCGTTTCCGCCCACAAGCTTACTCCGCCCATGTGGTGGCTCTGTATGCCAGGATTGAGCACGTCCTGGGCCACATCAATCACCTTCACCAGCGGCTGGCCGCGCTCGGCAAACCAGACCTCGAAGTTGGTAAGGGTGGAGTGCAGCTCCAACCGGTACCAGGTGTCAAATATCAGCTCCGGCACCACCACCTCGGCTAGCACCGGGTCCGGCCACCCCGCAGCCGTGTCCTCACGGAGCTCGATGCTATGCGACCCCGGGTATAGCCCCAGGTAGTAGGTGAACCAGTTGGCGCCGCCGGCAGGCATTTGCACTGCCCCCTCGGCCCCAAACCCCAGGCCGCCCATGCCGCCCTGGGGGATGCGGACGTCAACGCCAACGGTCAGCCCGTCCACGCAGAAGCAGCGACCGCCTGCTGCCAGCACCCCACATTCCGTGCCAGAACCTCCCACGAGCTCCAGCACCTGGCTGCCGCCCTGGGTCTGTAGGGACACCTTGGGGATCAACTGCCACCAGTTGCTGTCGGTGTAGGACTGGCTTTCGAAGTCGTCCTGGAAGACGAAGGGCGGCTCCAGCGTGTTCAGGTGCACGAAGTCCCGCCCTGAGGCTGGTTGCAGTCCCTCGGCATAGGAGGCCCAGATCTCCCGGGTGGTCAGGTCGTACACCGCCTCCAGCAGGCTGCTCTGCATCGCGATGTCGCGGCAGATATCCATCGCCACCTCGGGAGTGATGCTGCCCCAGTTGGCCGCCAGGTCGCTGTAGAAGAGGGCCTCAGACATGCCATGGTAGACGATATTGGGCAGGGCCCAACTCGGTCCGGACGGGTCTTGCCCCGGCGCCCAGGTGTCGAAGATGGTGGGGCTGGTACGGTAGAGCCGGGCGTCCGGGGTGTCGGCGTCCCCCACCAGGTACCAGTAGCTGCTGGTACGGGCGGCGTTTTGCAGCATGGTGTTGGCCTCCGCCAGCGACGCGGTATGTGCCAGCACATCCCGCAGCAGGAACACCATGGGGATGCCGGCCAGGGTTTCGTGGGCATAGTCGAAGGAATCGCCCTTCTCGCTCACCCCGATGCCCTTCTCGTTGATGCCGGCCGGGCAACCGATCATGCCCGCGAAGGTGATGTTGGCATACTTGTAGCCGCCCGCGGGCTCGGCTACGATCACCAGCGGGTTGTCCTGGATGCCCATCCCCATGATCCAGTCCAGGTTGCGGATCTGGATCATGTGACCGTCGGCCGTGGCCGGGCCGGAGGCGTTGAAGGCGCTGCAGTGGTACTCGGAGAGCTCCGGCACCGCGTGGTACTCGTGCAGGTCAGAAAGGGAGACCCCGCTGCCGTCCGCGAGCCCCTGCAGCTCCTGGTGAAACTCCGGAGGCACGAAGGGAGCCATGGTATTCCAGGTGGCAAGCAGGGCCGCCTGCCCCACCTCGGCGCGGGCATAGGCCAGGCCGACGGTGACGTTGTGCTGCACTTGCTCGCGCAGCAAGGAACCGTGCCAATAGCCGATGTCGTAGGGGGTGCCGCCCGTATAGAGAACCGTGACGGCATCCGCCCCCGTGCCGATGGCTTTCAGGCAGCCGTAGCCGTCAAGCGCCAGCACCGGAGCGGCCGCCAGCAGCACCAGGACCGTCAAACAGAGCATCCGCTTCATCGCTGTGCCTCCCTATGCTTATTGTGCAGGCGGGCTCGCGGCCCCGCCTTACTTCACCTGGCTAACTGCCTGCGCAGTGGTGACCTTGCCGCAGCCGGTGGTGGCGGTGGCGCGGAAGGTCACCTGCGGCCGGTCCGCCGTCCGGAAAGTGTAGGAGAAGGAGTAGCTGGCTTTTGCCTTCTTGCCCGTCGCCAGAGACAGCGACCTGGTGTCGAGCGTGGTCTCGGGGAGGGGAAGCATGCGCTTCACCACCACGGTGACCGTGTCCCCGCTGGTGCCGGTGTTCGTGAGCGTCACCTGCAGGCTGCCAGAGCGCCCCGCGTTCACCCGCACCGGAGCGGTCAAGCTCAGCGTAATCTGGCACCCGCAAACCTGCACCACGATGGCCTGCGTGCGGTTGCCGATGCTGCCGTCGTTGTCGGTGACCGTCAGGGAGACCTGGTAGGAGCCGGCCACCGCGTAGATGTGGGTGGGGTTGCGGAGCGCAGACGACGAGCCGTCGCCGAAGCTCCATTGCCAGGCCACTACCGTGCCGTCCGGGTCGCTGGAGGTGTCGGTGAAGGTCACCGTCTGGCCTACCATCGGTGTGGTGGGGCTGAAGGTGAAATTGGCGGTCGGCGGCACGTTGGCTACAGTCACGGTATGGCTCACGCTGGCGGTAGCCCCGTCATTGTCAGTTACGGTCAGGGTCACGGTGTAACTGCCATTCTCGGTGTACCGGTGCGTGGGGTTCTGCTGGGTGGAGCTGCCGCCATCACCAAAGGTCCACGCCCACGCGGTCACGGTGCCGTCACTGTCCGTGGCAGCGCTGGTGAAGACCACCGTGTTCTGGGTGGTGGGCTGGGCGGGAGTGTATGAGAAGGCGGCAGTGGGTGGGATATTGCGCACGGCTACCTGGTGGCTGGTGGTGTTGGTGAGATTATCGTTGTCGGTGACCGTTAGCGTCACCGTGTAGGTGCCATTGTCCGGAAACT
>Ga0315294_10003715_pt1 | contig 16655 bp, 13 predicted proteins | sample YL17G13_40_MG_FD_203626 | JGI IMG/M metagenome (GOLD analysis project Ga0315294, IMG submission 203626) | Sediment microbial communities from Yellowstone Lake, YNP, Wyoming, USA - YL17G13_40 | ecosystem: Environmental > Aquatic > Freshwater > Lake > Sediment | place: USA: Wyoming | collected... | reverse complement strand
TCCGCATGTGGCGCGATAGTCCCGGGCACTTCGGCGTCATCACCAATCGCTGCTTCACGCGTATGGGACCGGGAGCGGCAACAGCCGCGGACGGGCGGATCTATCACGTGGCGGTATTCGAGGGGTTAGCGCCCGGCTGTTGACCTGCGCCTGTTTGACGCCGTGACCGCGGGATTCGAATGTGACTCCCGCCGGCTGAGGGGTCGTGGACCCTTCGACCGGCGGGAGCGTGTCTTTCGACGGTATGCCTTTCCGGCCTACTCCTCCAGGCGCGCGTTCTTATAGAAATGCATCTGCTTGTACTCGAAGTTGCGGTACAGCTCGAGCTGGTCGCGGAAGTGCGGGTCGAGCTCGCCGCTGGGTGAGATGAAGCCGCTTTGCCCCAGCGGGATGATGTTGTAGCCTGTGACGGCCGCGGCGTCGAGGACGATCACCTGCGCGTACGTCGACCGGTTCGAAAGCGGAATTCGCCCTACCTCGGGGCCGAGCGGCGGCGTGAATACGGTCTCCCCTCGCGGCACGACCCAGCGCGACATGTCGGTTGTCCCGAAGAGATACGCCAGGGAATCGAGCGCCTCCTCCAGGCTGCGCACTATCACCGTGCTCCGGTCGGCGCCGTTGAAGTAGTCGACGTGCGAGGGCACCTTCGATGCCGCGCCGTCCAGCGTATGTATGAGCACGTTCGCGTCGACCAGAACTGCCCCGCTGTCGTCCTCCTCCACAAACGAGCTGACATGCGCTCCCAGTTCGTCGCCGAAGACGTTGTGGACCAGCTTGTCCTTCCAGACCCAGTAGATGGTGTAAGCGACGTCGAACTGCGTGCTCGTGAGGGCATCGTCGACGGCGTTCTGGTCCCACGCCTCCAGCAGCCACTTCGCCTGCGCGACCAGCGGGTGCGACGACGGCACCACCGCGAGCGCGCCGAGGAGGTATGGCCGCACGTATCGCGAGTCGCGCCCCAGTTCCTTCACGCGGGCGATGTCCTTCGGGATGTCGAACATGTCTTGCAGCGAGATCAGTTGCAGCCCCGAGAGGCGCTGCTGTATCTCCAGGACGCGGTTCTGCTTCCCGAACCAGGCGCTGTCCGAGTTGTTGTACCAGACTGCCGGTTTGTTGTTCCAGTTCGCCAGCCAGCCCTCCGCCGGGTTGATGGACACCGGCATGGGGATGATGCCGCCCGGCCATTCCGCCTCGCCGGTGCCCGGCAGCGGCAGGCGCGGGTCAAAGCCGGCGGGCCGCACCGGCACCTGGCCCGCCTGCCAGTAGGCGATGTTCCCCGCCCTGTCCGCATAGAGGAAGTTGTGCGAGGTGACGATGAGCCTCGCCGCCGCCTCGAACTGGGCGACGCTGTGAGCGCGGTCGAACTGGAGGAAGGGATGAATCGCTGCGTACTCCTTCATCCAGTGGGCGCGCTTCTGGCTGAACGCCACGCCCTTCGCTGTGTCCATGCCGATGACCGGCCCGTGGACGGTGCGCATCACAGTCAGCTTTCGGGGCACGGTGCCCAGGGGGACGCCCGGGAGAGTGTTACGGACGTCTATCGTCTCCTCGCGCACCTGCATGGGCGTGCAGACGCCGTTGAACATGTACGACGCCGGCCCGCACAGCGTCTCGGCGTACGTGTCGACGTTGTCGCCGGTCGCCGTCGTCGACGTCCAGGCGATATCCGCGTTCCGACCGATCAGGACCGGTGGCACGCCGGCGAACGCCATCCCCATCACGTCGAAACCGTTGCCGCCCTTGAGCTGCACCTCGTGGATGACCGGAGGCGTGTCGAAGCCCATCTGCGGGCCGCCGTAGAGCATCGCGGCGCCGTTCGCGCTCTTCGCGGGCCGGACCGCCCAGGCGTAGCTGCCGAGCTTCACCGGAACGCCCAGCGACGCCCACAGCCGCCTCGCTTCGTCGAGCCGCGGCGCGCTGGTGTCCGCGCTGGTGCCCGAGGCGGCGGTCTGTGCCTGCGCGGCGGACATCGACGCAGCGCCGAGTGTCTGCGGCGCGCCGGACGGCGATATCGTGACCGGCGAATCGGCGTCGTTGACCCATGTCAGGTCGTTGAAGATCGCCTGGCCCTCGCTGAGGCCGTGCGCGGCGACCAGGCCGTCGAGGAGCGCCTGGTTCTCCAGCTCCGCGCCGCCGATCTCGCCGAATCGTCTCACCATGAAGGAGCCGAATGCGGCGGAGTCGCGTCCCGTCCAGGGCTCGGGAATGAATCCGAGCACCTTGAACTCATAGGGGAGCTTGGTGTCGAGGTCCGGACGGACGACATCACGGACATAGCGGTTGATGCCTTCGGCGTAGGCCGTGAAGATCTCTTGGTCCTCCGCGCTGGCGCTCGCGATCTGAGCGTCGAGCTCGGCGTCGGTATAGCCGTCGCGCCGCGCGACCTCGTCCGCCTCGACGAAGCTGGGACCGAACACCTCCGCCAGCGTCCCGCGCGCCGCCCGGCGGTCGATCTCCAACTGGAAGAGCCTGTCTTCGGCGACGGTATAGCCGTACGCCTCGAAGAGGGCGCGGTTCGATGGCGCGAAGATGTGCGGGATTCCCCACTCATCACGGTAGATGCGGGCTTTGACGCCGTCGACGTCGAGCGTCGTCCAGCCCGAGGGCGCGGCACTCACGGTCACTTGCGAAGCGATTGCCACGATGCCGAGGAGAAGCAGGAGAAGAAGACTGCGGTGGACTTTCAGCACGGCGCACCTCCTTGCGACTGACATGAGGGACACGACCGGTTGCCCGAATGCTAGGATCGCGCGCGCCTCCAGTCAAGCGCCGCGAGTCGTCCAAACGTAGCCGAGACTTTCCAGTCTCGGCCGTAGAAGGAGGCGGGCTCGTCAAGACGGTGTAAGAATTTGCCTCCGAGATTGTCTCACTAGCAGAGGAAGGCCGATGAATGGTAGACTTGCTCGACACCCGGATCGGCGCTGAAAACCGCTATGATGCCATCACCAACATCCAGCGACGGCGCGTTGGTGGCCCGTTCCCTCCGCGGAGAGAGCGAGGCATTCGGCGATCTCTACAATCGCTACTTCCCCGCAGTCTACGACTTCCTCCATCGCACCATGCGCAACGCCGAAGAAGCGGCGGACGTTACGCAAGAGACGTTCCTGCGCGCGATGGAGAGCCTCGGCTCGCTGGCCAACCCGGCCGCCTTCAAGAGCTGGCTCTTCTCCATAGCCCATCATCAGGCCCTGAACCGCCTGGAGCGACAGAAGCGCTTCGTCATGCCGCCGGCGTCGGACGGCGACGACGAGAGCGATCCCCTTCTGTGCCAGGTAGACACCGACCGGCTGGCGAACCCGGAGCAGGCCGCGGAGATGCAGGAGACGGCGCGCCTGGTCTGGGAGGCGGCCTCCAGCCTCGACAAGCGCACCTACGCCGTGCTCGACCTGCACGCGCGTCAGGGGCTGGAGAGCGCCGAGATCGCGGAGGTGCTGGGCGTGAGTAAGGGCAACGCCTACACGATGCTGAACCGCATGAAGCGCTCGCTGGAAGAGGCGATCGGCGTCTATCTCCTGATGCGACGCGGCAGCAAGAAGTGCGACGTGCTCCGGGTCATCGTCGCGCCGTTCGCCCTCCCGCCGGTCACAATGGAGATGCGCAAGACCGTGGAGCGCCACGTCCGCAAGTGCGACATCTGCACCGAGACCCGGCGCACCCTCATGGCGCCGCTGGCTGTGTTCGGCGCGTTCGCGGCCGTGCCGGCGCCGGCGGGCCTGCGCGAGCGCATCTGGGGCGACCTATCGACGCAGTGGGCGCAGGTCGGCCCGCCGTCGTACGGAACCCGCGTCGGGCCGAAGACCGCGGGGGCCGAGCCCGCGGGCCGGGGCGGCGACATCCGCGAGGGCGGCTTGTCGGCGTCGCCGTGGGGCGGGCGGCGCTTCGCGTTGGTGCTGGGCGCCGTGCTGGTTGTCGGGCTCGTGCCGCTGTTCCTCGTGATGTCGTCGGTTTCGCTTCCCGGCAACAATACTGTCTCTCCGGCCGAAAGGACCGCGACGGCGACGAGGCGCGCCACCTCTACGCGTATCCCCACAAAGAAGCCGTCGGCGACGGTCGTCAAAACGGCCACGACGACGCCCTCGCCTGTGGCGACGGCAGCACAAGCAGCCGCGTCGGCAACGCCGATGCCCGTCGCAACGACGCCGACAAGAAGGCCGACCACGGGTCCATCGGTCCAGCCGACCGAGAGGCCTCGGCCCACGCTGACGCCTGAGCCGACCAGGACGCGGTTCCCCACAGACACCCCGCGCCCCACGCGCACGCCCGGCCCGACCATTCCGCCCCTCTTCTGACCCTGAGCGCTAGATAGCTTCGTCAAAGCTATCCCGCCTTTGACGCTCTGCTACCACTGGAACATGATCCCGTAGCCGGGACTTTCCAGTCTCGGCGTGCCCATTGCGGGCCGGGATGGAGAACTCTGCCTGCCGACCTTCTCACCACCCTGTTCCACTCTTGGCGTTCGACTCTCGGCCGCCGCTGGGACGGACTCCCCCTGGGACAAATCCGAAAGTCCTCCGCAATGCGCCCAGACCTTTGTAAGAATTCCCCGCGCCGCCTGTCATACCGGTGACAGCAAGAAAGAAAGATGAAAGGAGAAACCAAAATGAAAAGCCTAATCAAAGTCACCGGTCTCATCGCCCTGGCAGGCGCAGCCTTCTTCGCCCTGAACGCCGGCTCCGCCCTGGCAGGCCCTCCCCCGCCCTTCGAGGATGAGGTCATCCCGCACATCCCGTTCGACCCCGGACCTGAGCTCGACCTGCCGCCGCTCTGCGAGATGACCGGCATCTGCGACCACCTGCTACCGATCGACCCCTGCATTCTTACTGACACCTGCGGCTTCGATGACAGCGCCGCCGACGACGCAGACGATGAGGATGAGTCCATAGTCGTCGACCCGACGGCCACACCGACCGATGAGCCGACCGCGACGCCAACCGACGAGCCGACCGCTACCCCAACCGACGAGCCGACAACCACCCCGACGGACACCCCACCGACGCAGGCGCCGACAGCTGGCCCTCAGCCCGACAACCTACCCCCGGCCGGCGATAACGGCGGCATCATGAACGACGTAGGTGGCGGCGTGGTCCTGCTGGCCGGCATGAGCCTCGGCGCCATGGCCCTCGCCTGGGTGCTGTTCTTCGCCTCCCGAAAGGTGCAAACGCAGCGCTAGCCGCAACCCGGTCCCCCACACTATGAGGGCCGTCCACAGGGGCGGCCCTCATCCTGTCTTTGCGAGAAATCGAGCTTGCCTCGACTATTCGAGACTCCTGAGGACAGCGCCGGCGCCCTCGACGATGCCTCGCACCACGTCGCCCGCGCTCACGATGTCCCGCACCATCCCGGCGATGGCGCCGCAATACAGCTCGCCCCCCTCCAGGTCACCCTTGAGCTGGCCGGCGGGAGAGCGTCCCATGCCGATGAACTCCTCCAGCTTCTCCGGCGACAGGCCGGAGTACTCCATCTCCGTAAGCTTCTCGGTGAAGGCGTTCTTGATGCCGCGCGTCGGGCCTATCGTGCGGCCGGTTATCACAGTGCTCGTGTCCAGCGCATCGAGGACGGCCTGCTTGAACGCCGGATGGGCGCAGCACTCGGCCGTCGCGATGAAGCGCGTGCCGATCTGCACGCCCTCCGCGCCGAGCGCCATCGCCGCCACGAAGCCGCGTGCGTCGGCAATTCCGCCCGCCGCCACGACCGGCACTCCGACGGCGTCGACCACCTGCGGCACCAGCACGAAGGTCGGCAGCTCGTCGACGCCGTTGTGACCGCCCGCCTCGTAGCCCTCCGCGACCACGGCGTCGACGCCCGCTTTCTCTGCGCCGCGCGCATGGCGGCAGGACGCGACGACGTGCATCACCTTCAATCCGTGTTCCTTGAGATATGGCGTGAGCATCGCCGGGTTGCCGGCCGCCGTTGTCACGATGGGCACCTTCTCCTCGACGAGGAGCTCGGCGATGTCGCGCGAGCGGGGGTCGAGGACGACGACGTTTACGGAGAAGGGCTTGTTCGTCCGCTCTCTGGCGATGCGAATCTGCTTTCGCAGGTTGTCCGCCCAGTCGCCCTGGCCGTCCCAGCACGCCGTGCGCCCGATGGTGCCCAGCCCGCCCGCCTCGGAGACTGCCGCCGCCAGCTCGCCGTTCGACACCCAGGCCATGCCGCCCTGGATGATGGGATACTCTACCCCGAGAAGCTCACAAATACGCGTTCTCTTCATGCCTGCTCCCGAACTCTGGAACGATACCTAGCCCGCCCACACCGGCGGACGGCGGTCCGCCCACGGCCGCGCCTGCTCCAGTTGCGCCGCCAGACGGAATAGCGTCGCCTCGTCGCCGAAACGCCCGATGAAGTGACTGCCTATCGGCAGGCCCTCGGCGTTCCAGTACAGCGGCACCGACATCGCCGGCTGGCCGGTAATGTTGCAGAACGGCGTGAACGGTACGTACTGCGCCGCCCGAATGATGCCGAAGAGGGGATTGTCCGGCGGCGACTCCAGCGTCCCCAGCGGCAGCGGCGGCTCCGCCAGCGTCGGCGTGAGCAGGATGTCGTAGTCCAGGAAGAAGCGGGCGATCTCGCGCGAGAAGCGCTGGAGGACCGTAACCGACAGCAGGTACTGGGGCGCGGTTGCCCCACGCGCCAGCCCGGCGATCGCCCACGTCAGTGGCTCGACTTCGGCTTCGGTCGGCTGGCGACCCGTGAGCAGCGCCAGCGCGTCCATCGTCTCTATATCGCCGGCGGCGAAGACGACCATGAAGGCCTGCGTGAGCATGTCGTTGCCGAGCGTGGGCGCCGCCTCCTCGACATAGTGCCCAAGGTCGGCGCAGAGCTTGGCGGCATCCTGCACGGCGGCGATGCAATCGGGATGGACGGGCGTCCCGCCGGCCGTCTTGCTGGTAAAGGCTATCCGCAGCTTCCCCGGGTCGGCGCCTACTTCCTGAATGTACGGCCGCTCTCGCGGCGGCGCCCAGTACGGGTCACCGATGTCGGGGCCGCAGGTCGCGTCGAGGAGAGCGGCGCTGTCGCGGACGGAGTGCGTCATGCCGTGCTCGACGACCAGGCCGCTCATCGCGTCGCCGACGTCCGGCCCCATCGGGTTGCGGGCGCGCGTCGGCTTCAGGCCGAAGAGGCCGCAGCAAGAGGCGGGGATGCGTATAGAGCCGCCGCCGTCGTTGCCGTGCGCGAAGGGCACCATGCCGGAGGCGACAGCAGCAGCCGAGCCGCCGCTGGAGCCGCCGCTACTGTGATTCGTGTTCCACGGGTTGCGAGTGGGCCCAAAGGCGTGCGGCTCCGTCGTCGGCAGGAGGCCGAACTCCGGCGTATTCGTCTTGCCGACGATGACCAGGCCGGCCTTCTTGTGCCGCACCACGAGTTCGCTGTCGTGGTCCGGGACGAAGTCCTTCGTGAAAGCCGAGCCCCAAGTCATGCGGACGCCCGCGTAGGTAGCCAGAAGGTCTTTCAGGACGAACGGGACACCGGTGAAAGGACCGTCGGGCAGGGACCCGGACGCCGCCTTTCGCGCCAGGTCGAACATCGGCGTGATGACGGCGTTCAACTCCGGATTAACGCGCTCGATCCGCGCGATCGCGCTCTCCACGAGCTCTATCGGCTTGACCTCTTTTCGCCTGACCAACTCTGCCTGAGCAGTGGCGTCGAGAGCGGCAACGTCGTCCATGGCGGTTTCCTCCTTCGCGCTATCGTCGGTTTTGGTTTACGGGGCAGCGTGATGATTGTGCGCCGACGCCCTGGGACGGGTCAAGACCGGCTCGACTGGAACGTGGAAAGTCGTCTCCGCAGATTCAGGCTGCTATTGAAGGGAATCACAGCTTGTGCCGTTACTAACGTTGGAGGACCTGTGCCCGTGTATAGGTTCAACTACGGCCTTAACGCCAACCTGGCAGACCAGTACGCATCCGACGACTCGCGTGTCATCGAGACGCTTTCGGCAATCTGGCCCCGCCGCACGCGCGACCAGATTAGAGAGCTGATCGAACAGTGGCAGCTAGACCTCGATACCAGGGACAGCTACTCCGGCCTCCACTCGCAACTGGCCGCGCAGCATGCCCTCGCCCTCGCGCGGCGTGTGCAGCTCTCCTCCGACGAAGTCGGCGCGCTCTGGATCGCCGGCCACGTGTATGACCTCGGCAAGATCGCTCTCCCGCCCAATCTCCTGACGAAGGAGGGCCCCCTGAACGACGCCGAGTTGCTCATACTGCGCTCCCACGTGTCGATAGGCTTCGACCTGCTGCGTGATTGGGCCATCCTGCGAGCCTCGCCGCGCTGGCTGCATGACCTGGTGCTGGAGACGGTGCTCTTCCACCACGAGCGCTGGGACGGCGATGGCTATCTGAAAGGGAAGCACGGCGACCAAACGCCTCTGTCAGCCCGCATAATGGCAATCGCCGACGCCTACACCGCAATGATCCTCAACTCCCCTTACCGGCAGGCCCGCGCCCCGGCGGCCGCGCTCAACGAGGTCGCCGAAAGGGCCGGAACGCAGTTCGACCCCTACCTGGTTCAGCAGTTTGTGAGGGCCGTCAGGCTCGGCCGGCAGCACAGCGGCGTCATGTTACCGTCGGGGGAGGATTCGCCGACGAGGGCGGGCGGCATCAGATAGCGAGCGGGGTTAGCGCGCCGGGGTCTGCGCCCGCGCCTCCTGCCAGGAGATGAACCTGGACATCGCGGCAAGCGCCCGCTCGAAGTTGGGGAACACTGGCAGGCCCGCCTCAGCGCAGCACTCGTAGAACCGCTCGAACGCCCCCATGATCCGCGCGTTCTCCGGCACGCGCAGCGCCAGCGCCACTGGCACGGGGCTGTCGTCCGCGGCCTCTTTCATCTTCGCCACCGTTCCTCGCACCATGGCGTCGACGTCCGGGACGCGGTCGATCCACCAGTCGAGCCGCGGCAGGATGAGGATGCTGCTGATGTCGGGCGAGCCGCCGACGATCTTGACCGTCTTGTGGAGTCCGTCCTTGTCTTCGAGGGCGACGGTATCGAGCGGGTTGCGGAGGCTCGTGCCGGCGAGCGGCGTGAAAGGCCGTAGCTGCGCCTGGACGTCCTCCGATAGCGGCGGAATCTTCAGGCCCACGCGCTCAGCGGCGTCCGCGGCCAGGACGCTGGAGCCGCCACCGACGACGATGATCGCGACGCCGCGTTCCTTCAACGGCTTCAAGAAGCGGAACGTCACCCCCATGTCCACCAGCTCTTCCAGCGTCTCGACGGTGACGGCGCCCACCTGGCGGCACAGCGCCTCCCATATCTGCGGCGAGCCGGCCAGGCTGCCCGTGTGGGAGCGCGCCGCCCGGTCGCCGGCGTCTGTCAGGCCCCCCTTGAGTATGACAACCGGCTTGACCGCCGATGCGGCCCTGAGGGCGCGCTGGAAGCGCCTGCCGTCCTTCACGCCTTCGATGTAAGCGAGGATGATCTCGGTGTCGGGATCGGCCGTGCAGTATTCGAAGAAGTCGCTCTCGTCGAGGTCCGTGGCGTTGCCGTAGCTGATCACCTTGCTGAAGCGGAGGCCGCGCAGGGTCGCGCTGTGCACCAGGTCCTCGCTGTTCAGGCCGCTCTGTGAGATGAAAGCGACGCCTCCCGGCTCCTTCGGGAAGTCGCCGCCGAAGCTGACGCCGGAAGACGGGCAGTAGAGGCCCATGCAGTTGGGGCCGATCAGGCGGATACCGGCCACCTTCGCCCTCTCATGCACCTCGCGCTCCAGGTCGATCCGGTCCTGCTCGCCCGTCTCGCGGAAGCCGGCGGTGAAGAAGTGAATCGACTGGACGCCCTTCGCCGCGGCGTCGTCCATCAGCGACAGCACACCCATGGCGGGAATGCTCGAAATCACGTGGTCTACTGGGTCGGGAATTGCCGACAGCGACGGGTAGCAGCGTAGCCCCAGCACCTCTTCGACGTTCGGGTTGACAGGGTACAGCGGCCCGGGGAAGCCGAACTTCTGCAGCGCTGACAGGAACATGTTGCCGCCGCCCCAATCGCGTGGCTTGCCGGACACGCCGATGACGGCGATCGAGCGCGGATGAAAGATGTAGTCAAGGGGATGAACGTCTGTTTTTCGCATGCCATATCTATCGCGGGCTACATTCGACACTCGAACCGTAGGTGATGACCGAGAATAAAGTCAAACCGAAGTGCGCTCCGTTCGTCGTGTCGACGGAGAGAAAGCCCCGTTTTTGTTCAAATCGGACCTGTGCTAGATTAGGTTAGCGATGGCATTCAATACCGCGTAGGGCGGGCATCTTGCCCGCCTAAGGTGAGGCGAACGGTCGGGCGGGACGCCCGACTTACGCGGTAGGGGCATAAGGGAACCCAGGAGAGAGAATGACCAACAGGGCCCTTCAGGGCCTCAAAGTCCTCGAATACTGCGACATGGTCGCCGGGCCGCACTGCGGCAAGCTCCTCGCCGACCTCGGAGCCGAGTCCATCAAGATCGAGCAGCCGCTTGCCGGCGACCGCGCGCGCCATCGCGGCCCCTTCGCCGGGGACGACCCGCACCCTGAGAAGAGCGGCCTCTTCCTCTACCTGAACACGAACAAGCTCGGCATCACCCTCGACCCGACGACCGCGACCGGCAAGCGCATCTTCCGGGAGCTGGCCAAAGACGTCGATGTCCTCATCGAGGACCACGCGCCGGGGCGCATGCGCGAGCTCGGCCTGGACTACGATACGCTGGCGGCCGTGAACCCGGGTCTCGTCATGGTCTCCATCGCCCCATTCGGCCAGGACGGGCCTTATTCCCAGTACAACTGTTACACCCTGAACCTGCATCACGTGAGCGCGCACAGCACGCAGTTCTTCATCGCCCGCTTCGAGGACCCGAGCCGCGAGCCGGTGCCCCCGGGCGGCCACGCCGGCGAATACGACAGCGGCCTCAACGCCGCCATCGCCGCAATGGCCGCGCTCTTTGGGCGCATGCTCACCGGCGAGGGGCAGTACGTCGACGTTTCGAAGCACGAAGGCCTGCTCGGGCTGGAGCGCGTCGACATCTGCCGCTTCGCTGACGGCGACAGCATCATCGCCCGCTTCGGGATGCAGATCGGCGGGCTCATGGCCTGCAAGGACGGCTTTGTGATACTCACGATGCCGCAGGACCACCAGTGGGTCGGCCTCGTTGAGGCGATGGGCAGCCCGGGGTGGGCTCTGAACGAGGAGTACGCGACGGAGATGGGCCGTGCGAAGAACCACGACGATATCCAGCCGCGCGTCGAGGCGTGGGCGCTCCAGTTCACCAAGGACGAGATCTATCGCATCTGTCAGGACCACAGCGTTCCCCTCGGTCCCGTGCGGTCGACTGACGAGGTGTTCGAGTGGCAGCAGGCGCGGGAACGCGGCTTCTTCCAGGAGGTCGATCATCCGGTGGCCGGCAAGTTCCAGTACCCGACCGCTGGCTACAAGCTATCGGCGACGCCCTGGCGGGCGGAGCGTCCGGCGCCCCTGCTCGGCCAGCACAACGAAGAGATCTACTGCGGCCGCCTCGGCTACTCCAAAGAGGACCTGGCGAGGCTGCGGGCGGACGGCGTCATCTAAAGGGAAGGGATATGAAGGAGAAACGGCTGCCTCTGGAGGGCGTTAGAGTACTGGACTTCACTTGGGCGTGGGCCGGCCCCCAGGCGACGCTTCTCCTCGCCCTGATGGGAGCGGAGGTCATCAAAGTCGAGAGCCAGCGCCGCCTCGACCACTCGCGGTTGCGTTCACTCGTCGCCGGGCCCAGCATGAGCGGCCCCGACGCTTCGTTCATCTTCAACACCCTCAACCTGAACAAGCTCAGCGTCACGCTCAACCTGAGCAAGCCTGAGGCCATCGAGATCGCGAAGTCGCTGGCCGAGATCAGCGACGTCGTCGCTCAGAACATGCGGCCCGGCGTGCTGGAGCGGCTCGGACTCGGCTACGAGGACCTGAAAGCGGTCAAGCCGGACATCATCATGCTGTCTTCGTCGGCGGTCGGCGCGACCGGCCCCGAGCGACTGTACACCGGCTACGCCCCGACGTTCGCGGCCATGGGCGGCATGGCCTACATCACGGGCCGCTTAGGCGGCCGGCCGGCGCCTCTTATGGGCACCATCGACCTGCGCGTCGGCAGCACGGGCACCTTCGCCGTCCTGGCGGCCCTCTATCATCGGAAGCTGACGGGCGAGGGCCAGCACATCGACCTCTCGTCGGCCGAAGCCGTGAGCGCCCTCATGGGCGACGCTTTCATGGACTACGCGATGAACGGCCGCGTCCAGGAGCGCGCTGGCAACCGTGACCGCGCCATGGCTCCTCACGCCGTCTACCACTGCCGCGACAACAAGTGGGTGTCGATTGCCGTCGGCAGCGAGGCCGAGTGGCGGGCTCTTTGCGGCGTCGTCGGCGACGCGCGCCTGGTGGACGACGAGCGTTTCGCCGACGCGTTCGGTCGCTGGCAGAACCAGGAGGCGCTGGACGAAGTCATCGGCGAGTGGACGGCCGGGCGCACGCCGGTCGAGGTCATGGAGGCGCTACAGGCCGCCGGCGTCGCCGCAATGCCGGTTTACGGCGGCGAGGAGATCGTAACGGACCGACACGTGCTCGCCCGCGGCGTCATCGAAGAGGTGGAGCACCCGCTAATGGGAACAAAGAAGGTGCTGGGCCCGCCCTGGCGCCTATCGAAGACGCCCGCCCGCGTCCTTCGACACGGCCCGCTCCTGGGCCAGCACAACGACTACGTGCTCGGCGAGCTGCTCGGCATGTCCAAGGACGACATCGCGCGACTCAGCGCCGCCGAAGTCCTCTACTGACCGGCGCTCGCCGACGCCGCGCTGCAACTCCCCGCGGGCCTGCCGGCCACATTCTCGAAGCCCCAGTCCAGCAGCCTCATGACGTCCGTGTACCGGTCCAGGCTGCCCATCACGGCGACGAACAGCCGGTGGCCGTCGCGCTGCCCCGTCGCGATCATCGTCTGTCCCGCCTTCTCCGTCCAGCCGGTCTTTATGCCGTCGGCGTCCGGGTAGAGCCAGAGGAGCAGATTGCCGCTCCACAGCTCAGGACCGTCCCAGTTCGGCTGGTACTGCTGCGTCCCGACGATCTCAGCGATCAGCGGGTCCTTGTAGGCGTAGCGGCCGAGCATCGCCATGTCGTAGGCGGAAGAGTAGTGGCCGGCGGCGTCGAGGCCGTGCGGGTTGGTGAAGTGCGTGTCCTGAAGGCCGAGTTCACGCACCTTGGCGTTCATGCGGCCGACGAAGGCGGGCACGTTCCCGGCGACGCGGCGCGCGATGGCGACGGCGGCGTCGTTGCCGGAGGGCAGGAGCAGGCCGTAGAGGAGGTCGCGCATGGACAGGCGCATACCGGTCTCCAGCCCCATCACCGTGCTGTCGCCGGCGAAGAAGTTGTCGATGTTGACGGTCACGGTCTCGTCCGGGTCCGTCGTCTCCACGGCGACGATAGCCGTCACGATCTTGGTGATGCTGGCCGGCGGCGTGCGACGGTGCGCGTCCTTCCCGAAGAGCAGGTCGCCGCAGGCATCGTCGACGACGACGGCAGAGAGGGCCGTGATCGGCGGCGGCTCCGTCTCGCTCTGGAATGCGACGTCGCCTGCGGGCTCTGGCGTCACGGTGATAGAGGCGCCGGCGACCTCGACGGTGCACTGGCTGCCCCCGCAGCCGCTGAGACCGTCGGAGGGCGCCACGTGGCACTGGAACGCGAGGACGGCGGACAGTATGGCCGCGACCGCGAGCACGGCGAGGGGCGCCTGGTTGCGACGGCTTCGCCTCCGGATCATCGGCTAAGACTGTAGCACACTTTCACAGATTCGCCAAGACGTTGGGTTGACCGCACGTCGCAACGCCTGCTAGATTCGCAGGGCCGTGTCCGCGTCATCATCGAGCCGCCACTACGTCGCCGGAAACGTCCTGCGCCGCCTCGAGGTCGTCGACCTCGACCTGCTCGGCGCGTGGCCCGGCGCGCGCGTCCTCGATGTCGGCTGCGGCGTCGGCAGGCTCCTGCTGCGACTGCAAGAACGCGGCTGCCACGTGATCGGCGCGGACATCCTTCGTCGCGACCTGCTCTCGGCGCAGCGACACCTGGCCGGCAATCGACCGCCGTCGACGGTCGTGCAGGCGGACGGCGGCCGCCTCCCGTTCGTAGACTCGTCGTTCGACTTCGTCGCCTGCACGGAGACGCTGGAGCACGCCGCGGATGCGGCGCTGATGCTGCGAGAGCTGGCGCGCGTGCTCCGGCCGGGCGGCCACCTGGTAGTCAGCGTGCCGGATACGCTGCCGGAGCTGGTCGCCTACCGCTTCTACGACCTCTACCGTGATGACCCCTTCGGGCACCGTCGCATTTATTCGCGGGGGCGCATCGTGGGGGCGGTGGAGGCGGCGGGGCTGCGGGTGTACGCGCGACGTCTGCGGAACTCGGTCGAAGCGGCGTACTGGACGCTGCTGTTCCTGCTCGACGCCTGCCCCTACATGCGTGGTTGGGCGGTCGCCGCCCTCAACCGCTGGCGCGACCGGTCGAACGAGGAGCCGTACTCGCTGCTCTACCACGTGCTCGACGAGGCAGGGAACCGCTTCCTCCCCAAGAGCGTCGTGGTCTACGCGGAGAAACCCAAGCGTTCGTTTGGTACGCCGTAGCCGAGGCTTTCCAGCCTCGGCGTTCCTTCCAGCCGGCTACTTGTCGATCGCGTCGAGGTCTATTTCGCCCACGACGATCTTCTGCAGCGTCTCGGCGAAAAGCTGGTGCTCCCGTTGGAGGACGCGCGCGGCCAGCGAATCGACGGTATCGCCGTCGAGAACCGGCACTTCGGACTGCGCGACTATCGGCCCGGCGTCGTACCGCTCGTCGACCAGGTGTATCGTCACGCCCGTCACGCGCTCGCCGGCGGCCAGCACGGCCTCATGGACCTTCTTGCCGTACAGCCCCTTGCCGCCGAACTTCGGCAGTAGCGCCGGATGGATGTTGAGGATCCGCCCTCGATACCGCGCCAGCGTCCGCGGCCCGAGCAGCTTCATATAGCCGGCGAGGATAACGAGGTCGACGCCGTGCTCTTCCAGCGTGCGCAGGATGGCCGCGTCCAGTTCTGCGGGGTCCCGGTGCGTGGCGCTGCTTAGATGATAGTTGGGGATGCCTTCCCGGCGGGCGCGTTCCAGCGCGGTCGACTCCGAGTTATTGCTTATGACGACGGCGGGTTCGGCGTCGAGCCGCCCATCCTTGCAGGCATCGATTATCGCCTGCATGTTGCTGCCGCCGTGGGAAGCGAGAAAGCCAAGACGTAGTATTCTCATCGGTGGCTGCTGCTCCCTCGGCAGTCAGAGAAGTAGCCCGACCGGACGCGCTCATTATAGCCCAGGCGTCGAGTATCGTCAGATGTCGAAAGACAAGAGCTGCGCGTTTTAACGCGCGAGGCTGCTTCGGAGTAATTGCGATGTCCGTCGGGGACTAGGGGGCGTGTTCGCGTACCACGTAGGCACAGGCGCTGCCCTCGTTCTCCTGGTTGACCGCGATGGCCTCCACTTCGGCGTTCAACAGGCGCGAGAGCAGCCGCTGGTCGTGGGCGCAGACCTCACTATGGATGTCGGCGATGCGCGGGCAGGGGCAGCCCTGGCCGAGGAGCAGGTACCCGTCGTCGGCCTCCCGCCACTCGAAGAACATGCCCTCGCCGGCCAGGATCTTCGTGACCTCCTCCAGGCGTTCGGGGATGGTCTTGCCGGAGATCTGCGCGGCGTAGGTATCGGCAACTCGGTCCGCCATCTTCGCGAAGACGATCTCCGCCAGGGCGACGCCGCTCTTGCCCTTCGTTTCGTCGCGGTCGAGCGATACCAGCTCTTCGATGATGCGATTCGTCAGTTGCACGTAGCTGCGCGGAAAGAGGTCGTCGCCGGCGTCGGTGAGGGCAAAGACGTAGTGCGGCCTGCCGATGTCGCGTCGCTTCTGGCTGACGCTGATGTAGTTGTCGCGCATCAGGATGTCGAGGTGGCGGCGGACGGTAGCGGCGGCGAGCCCGAGTTCCCGCGTGAGGTCTTCGACGGTTGCGCGCTTTCGGCGTCGCAGGATCTCCAGGATCGTCTGGCGAGTGTTCTCCATGGGTCGAATGCGTCCTTTACAATAAACTTAGCAGCCGCGCGGGCGGCTTGTCAAGTTAGACGTGCTTTCGATGTTTTTTGTGATTTATACCCCTGCGTCTCTGGGAAAGGGGCGCCGCCTTTCCGCCTCTGGCGGACACCCGCCGCTGCATCTCCGCGTTCTGGAACGTAACCGGCCAGCGGTTCACAATAGGGACAACCTGCCCCGCCACGGGGGGCGCGGCGCGTTGCTGGGGTCGATTGGCTGTGCTATGATCATACTGTCTACCAGGCAACGCTTTCAGGCCACGGGCCGGGGCGGGACCGATGATTTCGTCAACGGATCCTGGCTCGGCCTTTTGGTGGGCGGCGAAGCCCGGCAGACGCAAGGCGACCCGCCGAGACAATAGCGGATAGGAGGGAAACCAGTGTTTCGCGAGATGAGCATCTTCAGCGGCAATGCGCACCCGGAGTTGGCGCTCAACATCTGCCGGCATCTGGAGGTGCCCCTCGGCGAATGCGAGGTGTTTGCGTTCAGCAACGAAAACATATTCGTGCGCATCTGCGAGAACGTGCGCGAACGCGACGTCTTCGTCATCCAGCCCATAGCCTCGCCGGTCAACACGCGGCTCATGGAGC
>Ga0315294_10003713_pt1 | contig 16658 bp, 15 predicted proteins | sample YL17G13_40_MG_FD_203626 | JGI IMG/M metagenome (GOLD analysis project Ga0315294, IMG submission 203626) | Sediment microbial communities from Yellowstone Lake, YNP, Wyoming, USA - YL17G13_40 | ecosystem: Environmental > Aquatic > Freshwater > Lake > Sediment | place: USA: Wyoming | collected... | reverse complement strand
GAAAACACGAACCACCCACGCCGCCATCGGGCTCGGACGTTTTCGGCTTAGATGCTCGCGAAAAGGACCTGCAAAAGAAATCCTCCCAGGTTGAGGAATCACGCCTCCAAGCTGAACAGGAAAAGGCCCAGGCACGAGGAGCTGTCAGAGAGGCTATCGCCGAGGCCGAAAGAGCGCAAGCTAATGCTACAGCCGCCCAGGCCCGGGCAGCAGCCGCAAAAGCTGAAGCAGAAGCTGCCAAAACTGCCGCAAATAAAGCCATAGCCGACGCCAATGCCGTTAAGACCGATTCAGAAAAAGCCAAAGCAGATGCCGATACCAAGGTCAAGGCCGCCGAAAAGGCAAAAGAACAACCCGGAAAAGTAGAGCCTGATGAACCCAAAGAGGAATCTGATAAAGACGAGGCTGAAAAACCAAAAGAGGAACCTAGAGAAGCCCCAGCCGAAACAAACAAAACCGGCGCTTAATTTCTCCGGCAAGGCTTCGATAAACGCACCGAGCAGGGGATACATCCGATTAAAAATGTTATAGCATAGAAGACATTTTCCGCTATTTTGGTTTTTTCATTGTAAGGAGAGCTTACTTATGGATTTTCCCACCAACAAACCCCTTGGTCCCCCAAAACCTCTTCAGCCGCTCCCCTTCGATAAAAACAGCGACAAGCCCATTCCTTTTGATAGTGACAACCCCGCCCAGGCGGGCATTTCGCATGCGCCTCTGGATTTGGGTGCCGGCGGCACAGCAGAGACGCCTCAGATGGCGATGCCAAGACCTGTTGAAAAAAAGATTGCCGAGAAAATTGTCTCCATCGACCGAACAACCGGCGTGAAGACCTTCTTTACAAAACTCCACCCGGGCGCTATGGAGTTTCTCGATGAGCAAATCACCACGTGGCTGAAACAAAACCCCGGCATTACTATAAAACACACCAACACCGCTACGGGCGAAGTCCAGGCCAAAAAGACTGAACCTAATATCATAATCACGATCTGGTATTAGGTACTCCCAGCCTCTTCCGCGGTTTTGAGTTTTCATCCGCCAGATTCACCCGCCATACGTAGTGGCGGGCAAGTGCGGCGGATTTTGAGTTTTCAGCTTCTTCTCTCTAATATCTCTCAATTTGGTAAAAATTCTGCCCATAAAATCTCTTGACATATTGTCCGATTTGCGTTAGTTTCCGTAACTTACCCGTTTATGTGTAATAGTGACGGGGAAATTTATAATTGTTTTGGAGGTCTTTGTGGCTAAAAAACTCGCTCGCGACCTGATCAACGCAGGGGCACATTTTGGGCATGGCCTCAACCGCTGGAATCCCAAAATGGCCCCGTTTATCTTCACAAAACGCGGCAACATCCATATCATCAACATCAAAGAAACCCTCAAAGGATTGCTCGTAGCCAAAAAGCTTCTCGCCGATGTGGTCTCTTCCGGTAAAGACGTCCTCTTCGTAGGCACAAAACGCCAGGCCCAGAAAACAACTGAAGCCGTCTCAAAAAAGTGCGGAATGCACTACGTTTCCCAGCGATGGCTCGGCGGCATGCTCACTAATTTTAGAACCATACGCTCTCGACTCCAGCGGCTTGAAGAGCTGGAAGCCATGCAGCAGGAAGGAACATTTGAGAGCGAAAGCAAAAAGCAAGCTTCCAGGTTCAAACGCGAGATGCGAAAGATAAAGACCAATCTGGAAGGCGTTCGCAATATGTCTCGCCTCCCCGGAGTAGTCATTGTGGTTGATGGCAAAAAGGAGTATCTTGCCCTCAGGGAAGCCAAAAAGCTCGGCATTCCAACCGTTGGGCTTCTCGATACGGACTCCGACCCCGACCCCGTGGACGTGGTCATTCCCATCAATGACGATTCCATCAGAGCCATTGAGCTGATACTTGACGAGTTAGCTGACGCCGTCGCAGTTGGCAAGACGATGACTCCGGCGTTTCAGGAAGCGGCACAGCGGCCAAGACGGCCGCGCTCTAAAAGACCGGTTCTGGCTCGAGCAGACAACCAGCCCCAGACCATCAGCACAGTCGAGCAACCTTCTCCAGAAGAAATCGATAACTCACCCGTGCAGGAAAGCCACACTGACCAGCCCGCCAACCCTGGTGGGCCTGAGCAGCTTTAAGTGGACGGAAAAATTCCTTCATTTTGATTTTTGCATTAGATTAGGGGGTTTTTGAAATGGTAGAAATTTCAACTGCAATGGTTGTTAAGCTCCGCAAGATGAGCGGACAGGGAATGATGGACTGCAAAAAAGCCCTCCAGGAGGCCAATGGCGACTTCGAACAGGCGATGGATATCCTCAGGAAAAAAGGACTCGCTATCTTAAGTAAACGTGCCGACCGCGAGACTACCCAGGGCCTGGTCATAGCTAAAACCAGCACCGATGGCAAAATAGCAACTATGGCAACCCTTTGCTGTGAGACCGACTTTGTCGCCAGAAGCGATGATTTTATCGCAGCCGCAAAGGCCCTCGCGGACTATGCCCTCGCCTGTCCAGCCGACCAGGGCATAGACAACCTCCTTCAAACTACCGTCGGCGGAAAAACCTTTAATAGCATCATCACCGACACAGTCAGCAAAACAGGCGAAAAAATACAGGTTGGAGACTACGCAAAATACAAACTCGACTCCCCCGGCCTTATCAGTACTTACGTTCATTTCAACGAAAAAGTCGGTTCTATGGTCCAGGTTGAAACCAGCGACCACAATACTGCTGCCACAGATTCGCTGAAGCGCATCGCTGCCGACATCGCAATGCACATTACAGCAGCCAAGCCGCTGTCGCTGGATAAAACCGGCATCAGTGCCGAAATAGTTGCGAGAGAAAAGGCAATCTATGCCGAGCAGGTCAAGGACAAGCCCGCCAACATCATAGATAAAATCGTCGAAGGCAAAATGAAAAAGTTTTTCGTCGAGAATTGTCTGGTTGAGCAGCCGTTTGTTAAGGATAACACAAAATCTGTAACGCAGGTTCTCGATGAGGCCGCCAAAGTCGCCGGCGGAAAAGCAAAAATAAAAAGATTCGCCCGCTTCGAAATCGGCTGACCCGGATGCGTTCTGCCGCGTCTGTTAAGGTGAAGTGTGGTAACCATCGAAGAGATTCAGCACAAATATGAGACGGCCATCCTTAGATCTCAGGAACTTTACGCCAACAGGAAGGTTAAAGATACTGCTGGTGCTGTAAGGTACACCAAAGGTAAAATAGTTGAAGATATTACAAAAGACCTCATAAGAATATCCTGGTCGAAAGTGTCTTCTGACGAAGCCCGATTGAAAATTGACAAGAAGAAAATTCCTATCAAGACAAACGGGGAGATATATAAATTGTCCCAGGATTTACATGTGTATATTGATAATGTATTCAGAATTGGTGTAGAATGTAAATCTTATACTGAAGTTGCTATGTATAAGAGGGTTTTAGTCGATACAAAATTGCTAAAGAGAGCAGTCCCTTCAATAAGTGCTTTTTTCATAGTGCAATTAGAGAATTTTCTGGGTGGTGACTACGGAGTGCAGATTGAAGCAAAGGGAAGTGATTCCGTGATAACCCTAAATAGGATTTGTCCACAGGTAAATATAAAGGTTATTACGTTGCTGGATGGGAACAGGGATATTAAAAAACCTTTACACATCCTGGAATACTTCAAACCATTGAGAAGGGAACGACTTGACTACGCCATTGAACAATTCAGACATGCTATGCTTATAGACCAGAAATAAAAGGGCTGGGCAGTAATATGGAACATAATGGGTATAGAAATGATTTGCTGGATTATCCGGATGCGAAGCTCTTGCGCAGGGAGAGAAAAGTTGTTGACCGTGTCCGAAAAGAGGAAATACGAAATGGGACTAAACGGTTGACTGTGGTAAAATCCAGAATCAGCGAAGTGGATGTTTCCGGCATAGTAAATAAAATCGTATGTGGGGACAGTGAAACAATACTAAAAGCATTCCCGGATAACTTCGTTGACATTATTGTCACCTCACCTCCCTATAATTTCGGTCTGAAATACGAAAACGATAAAAACAAAGACGCTTTATACTGGCAGGATTACTTTAATAAACTAAATAGAGTCTGGCAGGAATGTTTCCGTGTTCTAAAACCGGCTGGGAGGTTATGCGTTAATATCCAGCCCTTGTTCTCAGACTATGTACCGACGCATCATATTATTTCGAGGCAATTACTGGAGTTAGGATTGATATGGAAAGCCGAAATCCTCTGGGAAAAGCACAATTACAACTGCAAATATACCGCCTGGGGCAGTTGGAAAAGCCCCAGTATGCCCTATCTAAAATACACGTGGGAATTTATTGAAGTATTCTGCAAGGAATCCCACAAAAAAGAGGGGGACTCCAGTAAAATAGACATTACGGGAGATGAATTCAAAAAGTGGGTCTATGCAAAGTGGGACATTGCTCCGGAAGGTAATATGAAAAAATATAACCACCCGGCGATGTTTCCGGAGGAATTAGTTGCGAGGTTGTTGAAATTGTTCAGTTACCAAAATGACATTGTTCTGGACCCGTTCAATGGCGCAGGAACCACAACATTGGTTGCCAATAAGCTGGAAAGAAGGTATATTGGCATAGATGTCTCAGAAGAATACTGTAAGACGGCTGAAAAACGGCTCGAAAGCGAGCAAAAACAAAAAAAGTTGTTCTGACAAACAATGGCACAGAGTAGATACAATCGCGTATTACTGAAACTTTCCGGCGAGAGTTTTTGTAAACCCGGCGGGTTCGGCCTTGACAGCCCCGCCCTCAAATCAATAGCCGAAAGGATTTCGCAGATTTGCAAACTCGGCCCAAAGGTCGCTGTCGTGGTCGGCGCGGGCAATTTCCTGCGGGGCGAGTTCTTTTCAAAAGTTAGCGAAATCCCTCGAAACACCGCCGACTATATGGGGATGCTGGCTACCATTATCAACGCCTGTGCTCTTCAGGAGATGCTCGAAAAACTCGGCAGGGAAGCTCGCGTCCTCAGCGCCATTGATGTGCCCGCGATTTGTGAGCCGTTTATCCTAAGAAGGGCGCTCCATCACCTCCAGCGCGGAAGGGTCGTGATATTGGCCGGCGGAACAGGAAATCCCTTCTTCACCACTGATACCTGTGCCGCCCTAAGAGCTTCGCAGCTCGATATGGACCTGCTCATAAAGGCAACGAATGTCGATGGCGTCTATAGCGATGACCCGCGGAAAAATCCAAAGGCGAAGCTATTAAAAAAATTATCCTACGCCGATGTGCTGAAGAAAAACCTCCGGATAATGGACCACTCGGCAATAGCTCTTTGCCGCGATAATAATATCCCGATTATTGTCCTTAACATCTTCAAAAAAGGTAACATTGCAAAAACCCTTTCTGGCCGTCAGATTGGCACGTTGATTTGCTAAATGGGAGGTTGCAGATGCCTGTTAAAGAAATATTCACAGACGCCGAATCCAAAATGAAAAAAACGCTCGAAGTCCTCCAGAATGAATTAAAAACCCTTCGGACCGCAAGGGCCTCGACCGCCCTGGTCGAGAATATAAAGGTCGATTATTATGGCACGCCTACCCCGCTAAAACAACTGGCGACGCTGGCAGCCCCGCAGCCCGACCTGATTGTCATTAAGCCCTTCGACCCTGCCTCGATTAAAGAGATTGAAAAGGCAATTAAAACAAGCGACCTGAGTCTCGCCCCCATTGTAGATGCCAAGCTCATCCGGCTGAGTATCCCTCCCCTCACTGAGGAAAGAAGAAAGCAGCTTGTCGGGCAGGTTAAACAAATCGGCGAGCAGGCCAAAATCGGCCTTCGCAATATCCGCAGAGACGCCAATAAGCATCTCGAAAAGCAGGAAAATGATAAGCTCATTACCGAGGACGACCTCAAAAAAGGCAATAAACAAATCGACGATATTACCAAGGACTATACCGACAAGATTGACGCCGCAGTCAAACACAAATCAGATGAGATAATGCTCGACTAACTAATTTAAGTGCACAGGAGCATAAGTAACCTTCACACTTGTGCCCTTATGCGTTGTGCTCTTATGCACTAACTTTTTCGGAGGGTTAAAGCAATGCAAACCGAAAAAATTCCAAAACCAAATGTTCAGAAAAAAACCAGCAGGAAAATCCTCAAGTGGCTGCTGGCTATCGTAGTAGTTTTAATTGTCCTGGCGATTTTTCTTGTCCCTGCATACATATCATCAGAAGGAGGCCGCCGGCTGATATTAGCCAAAATCAACAGCTCCATCGCCGGACGGACAGACTTCACCGACCTTTCAATGGGTTGGTTGAAGGGTATCAAGGTCGCAGACTTTAGCTTTAACGATAATGCCGGCCAGGTCTCCGTCTTTGTAAAGCAAATCGCCACAAAACCCCACTATGGCGCAATTTTGATGGGCAATTTGTCTTTTGGCCAAACGATGATTGACCGGCCTAATATAAGCTTAAATCTTAAAAACAAACCTGCAATTGAGCTCGAGCGCGTCGGCGAACCGTTGCCGGTCCCCGTAAAAACCAAGAATATTAATCTTGCCATGGATGTTGACATTAACGATGGCAGATTGAAAGTGACAGATTCAAAAGACAGAACCGTTGAGCTGTCGCAGATAAACTCTAAAGTAAACTTGCGCCCGCCGGGACATTCGACCGATTTCGACATCAATGCGACCGTCGTGGATAAAGCCGGACAATCAGAGATTCACACAGCCGGCACAATCACAACGCAGTCCAAAACCGGCTGGACCCTCAAAGGAACCACTGGCAACCTGACCGTTGAGGTGAATGATTTGAACCTCCAGTCGCTCGCACCGCTTTTTTCGCTGGCCGGCCTCGAAACCCAGCCAAAAGGCATCATTTCCGCTAACGCAAAAAGCAAAATCAAAGATGGCCGATTTGAAAACTTAACCGCAACAGTCACGGCAAAGAATCTGGATGTAACAAGCCCACAACTAAAAGGCGATAGATTACAGACCAGGAACCTCGATGTTACTGTAAATCTCAGCGCAACCATTGAGGCAATAAATATTGACCGGCTCCGGCTCAAAACCGACTGGGCCGACCTTACTGCTGGCGGAACCATTCCTACCACGCTCAAGTCTTTGTCCGACTTCCTGCAGCCCGATTCAAATTACAGCTTAAAAGGCAGTTTTGATTGCAACCTGCCCGCCATCCTGTCGCAGATGCCTAAAACCCTGGGGCTCAAAGAGGGCACAAAAATTTCCTCCGGAAAACTAACCGGCAATATCGAAACGCTCGCCCAGGCCGGCCAAAAACATATTCAAGCAAACGCATCTCTCGCCGGTCTGGAAGGCATAGTTGAGGGAAAGAAAATTGCTCTCTCGCAGCCGCTAAACGCAGAAGCGCAGGTTTCATCAGATAAAGCCGGCATAAAATTCGATAAATTGGATGTCTCTGGCTCCTTTGCCAAGGTCAGTTGCACCGGCAGCGCCAGTGGTGAGCAAAGTCGAATCCGCACACAATTACTCAAATTCAATGCCGATATAGACCTGGCAAAACTTCAATCTGAGTTAGGCCAGTTTGCAAACCTCGGCCAATACCAGATGGCAGGTCAGCTTCTCAGCACAGGCCAGGTCTCACTCGAGGAAAATAAGATTGCCGCCGCCGGCTCATCGACAGCCAAAAATCTTCGCATCAGTTCAAAAGAGCCGGCTGCCGCCCCTGCCCCACCGCTCGACGCCGATGTAACCTTTGCCTTTGACATCGACAGAGGAAACGATATTGTTACTATCGCCTCCCTGAAGGCCGTTACAAGTTTTGGCCAGGTCAGCGTAAAAGATGCGGTTCTGCCGTTCGGTAATAAGCCGGCAAAACCTTTGCACCTGGTGGTTGCTGCAAGTAATCTCGACCTCCAGAAGCTTCAGCCGTTTGCTGCCCTGTTTGTATCTCTTCCAAAGCAGATGCAATTTGCCGGCGTCGTCGATTCCAGTATCTCTCTTATCGCCGAGAAAGACATCTATGCACTTACAACTGACTCTACGAAAATCAGTAATCTGAAAATCGTATCTCAGGGCCAGCCGCCTTTTGAGCAAAACGAGGTTTCGCTTGTTCTTGATGCTCGGGTTGACCCGAAACAAAAAACCTTCGACATAAGGAAGCTTCAGTTGATAAGTCCGCAGGTAAAAATTCACAAAATCGAAATAAGCGAAGTCGCCAAAGCGGACAAGACCCTGCTAAAAGGCCGGCTCGATTGCGAGTATGACTGGGCTGCTGTTAATCCTTATCTGCCGCAGGGACTGGTCGTCAAAGGCACAAATAAACTGCCCATCGAGTTTTCCAGCGAATACCCCACCGGCCAAAGACAATTGCTCCTCGATAATCTATCCACCAAAGGCACATTGGGCTTCACTCAAGCGCAATATTCAGGACTTGTTTTTGACCGCACTGAGGCGCAGATTCAAATCCAGAACGGCGCCTTTACAATCCTGCCGCTTTCAACAAAAGTAAATAACGGCGAGTTCCGCTTCGCCGGCGAGGGAAATTTGAAACAGGAGTCGAGAATATTGAGAATAACGCAGCCGATGCAGATAATGAAAGACATTCAAATCAACGATGAACTGGCCAGGAAACTACTAATGTATGTGAACCCAATTTTTGCAAACGCCCTCAATGTAAGCGGCACAGCCAACTTCGCCTGTGAGCGGTTCGCAATACCACTGACCCCGAACAAGCAAAACGAAATCGAAATAATTGGCACCATATCCATAGATAAGCTGCGCCTTCAGGCGTCTGACCTGCTTGGTCAGATTCTTTCGCTAACCGGCACTGGCCTTTCGGGCGTTGACATTACCGTCCGCCCCACAAAGTTCGTCTTGCGAAACGGATTTCTCGGCTACGATGATATGCAGGTCGAAGTCGGCAATAGCCCAATCAATTTCAAAGGCGTCATCGGCCTTGATGCAAGTCTGAAAGATATGACCGTGACCTTACCCTACACTATCCGAGGTAGAACAGTAAGAGTTGGTAAAGAGACAGTCGGCCAGAGAATAACACTGCCTCTCAAAGGCACTCTCAACAAGCCCGAACTTGATACAAGCAAATTACCTGAACTGCTGTTGAAACAAGCAATCCTTGAGGGTATCGACCAGTTGCTCAAGTGATGTCGGCAAAGCAACGGGCGGCTCCGGAACGGCGTCGCCCGGATTACGTACAGTACAATCTTGCGCCAGATTAGAAAGGGACGAAGATGTTGAAAGACCTTTTGTCCACGCCCACCGCTCAGCTTGGTAAAGCCAGCCGCTTTGTGGTTTTTCAAATCAAATTGTGGTCGCACTGCGCAAAACTATTAGAGCAAAACCGCGCCGCCCAGCAGGCCGCCGCTCTGTCCTATCATACGATTTTTGGAGTTGTGCCACTGGCCATCGTAATGCTCTTGATTTTTCAGTCGTTCTCTGCTTACCAGGGTGTGGGCCGGAACGTCAAATCTCTGATTTATGACCATTTGAACCTGTCCGGCATCAAATCCACTCTTCCCGGTGGCGAGGAAAAAATGCTCACAGATTTCGTCGATGATATTATCGAGGGATTTTTCACAGGATTAAACAAGGGCTCTTTGACAATCGTCAGCGGAATACTTGTTATATGGGCTGCCCTCGCTTTGCTTTCGACAATAGAAAAAGCATTCAACAATATCTGGCACGTCTCAAAGCCCAGAAGTTTCCTGCACCGGATGATTAACTATTGGGCGCTCTTAACGCTGGGCCCGTTGCTTCTCGGCGCCGGCCTTTACATCAGTGCGCATTACGCAGTGGTCGGGCAGTTACAAAAGACCCTTCTCTCGCATATCGGCCCGGCTATCCTGTCCTATATAGTGGCCACCGTCTCGTTTTTCCTGCTTTACTTTGTCCTGCCCAACACAAAGGTCGATGCAAAGGCAGCTATATGGGGAGCCGCCGTTGCCGCTCTGGTCTGGACCGCCGCAAAGTGGGGCTTCGGAGAATATGTCACCGCATTCATACCCTATAGTAATGTCTATGGCATTGTCGGTCTTGTGCCGTTAGCTATCTTATGGATTTTCATAACCTGGCTTATAGTTTTGTTCGGCCTCCAGTTGACGTTTACTACTCAACACTTAAAGACCCTTGATGCCGCCGAGATTGCCGCCGCTCGGAAAATAGAGGAGTATTTTCTCGCCAACGACCTCACCGCCATCAACATCGTAAGAGAAATTGCCGATGCCTTCGAGCAAAACCAGGCGCCCGTTGCGCCTGAGATTATATTCAGCAAACTGAATATCCCCGCAGAATTCGGCGACAAAATTCTCACCCATCTTGTTGGTAAAGGACTTATAGCGAAAACTTCCGACCCCAAAATCGGGTTTTTGCCTGCGAAGGACCCCGCGAATATCAGGTTGTCCGACATCACTGATGCAGTCGCTGCCGCCAGCTTTGCCCAGTCAACTGCTGACCAATCTCACACACTCGACCAGTTAACACAATCCCAGCGAAGTCTTTTAGCTAAATACAGCGTAAAACAAATTCTCGAAAACGTTTAGCCCCGGGCTTTATGCCGGGGGTTTTATCTCTATTAAGCTAAGCTTTAGAAATAAGTATCCTGACCAGCCCAATACCTGCACCAGCTATAAAAAGTACTCCAAACCCAAGTAACACTATCGCACAAATTACCAGCACTATTCTTTGCCGGCGTGGATTGAGCAGCACCGACCCTCTGAAGCTCGCCCAGGATAATGCCTCCAGCCAGGCAAGGTCGCAAAGCCAGTGAACGATAGCAAACAATACAAAAGCCCATATTCCCAATCTGGTAGCGGTCGTCGCAAGGGCTAATCCAACCGTCGCCCACCAGACAAAAAAGTAAGGATTGCCTCCCGATAGTATCACCCCCGCCAATAACGGCGTGCTTTTGCTGCTCGTTACCTGTGGCTTATCCGCACTTTTTGGACTCTTCAGCATCTGAACTGACATAATAATCAGGAACGCCCCGCCCGCCAGCCCAATCACAATCTTAATAAAGGTTGATTCAATAATCTCTTTCATTCCCACCGTAATCAAAACTATCAGCGGAAACTCTACGATGCCGTGTCCCACCGCCATAAGTGCACCTGCCCAGCGATTGCGCCCCCCCATCGCTATCGCCGCCGCCGTTACAGGCCCCGGCATCATCACCCCTGTCAGCGACACCCCAACCACCCTCACTAAAAACCACACCAGCTCCATCAATCAACTCCACGAGTATCGAGAAACCAGTCACTCTCCAATAATTTTTATCAGCACTCGTTTCTTGCGTTTCCCGTCGAATTCGCCATAGAATATCTGTTCCCACGGCCCAAAATCCAGCTTGCCGTCCGTTACCGCCACAACCACTTCCCTGCCCATTATCGTCCGTTTCAGGTGCGCATCAGCGTTGTCTTCGTAGCCATTATGGCGATATTGCGAATACGGCTTTTCCGGCGCCAGCTTTTCCAGCCAGACTTCAAAATCCTGATGAAGGCCCGGCTCATCGTCATTGATAAAGACGCTTGCTGTAATGTGCATAGCATTGCAAAGCACGAATCCTTCTTTGATACCGCTTTCTTGCAGACATTTCTCAACCTGCGGCGTAATATTAATAAATTCACGCCTACTCTTTGTATTAAACCAGAGTTCCTTCCTGTAATTTTTCATAGAATATCCTTCTTCCGGCAGCAACCTATCTTTGCCGAAGAAAACTATTTTGTCTCAACCACTTTTCCAGAGCTCTATGTATTCGCTGTATTCTAACAGCTTTGTCCATTGCTTTGAATAACCTCTTGCAAATTCCCGCCGTTGCCAAGTATCTTAAGTAACTCTGAAATAGTTCAGATAATCAATAATTGATAATCAATTGTTTTGCTTGGTATTTTCCCTGTTCCATATAGAATTCCGCAAAATATTAAAATCAGGAGACCACTGGTCTGTGGCTCGTTTGGGATTTTGATGTTTCAGTCATTCGAATTTGTTTGCCGAGATGGTTAAGAAAATTCTGGCATTTTATACGAAGTATTTTGCAATATGGGTGGTTCTCTGCGGGATAATTGCGTATTTGTGGCCAAGGCCGGTTGCAGCCTGAAAAATTCACCTACAAACTTGACGTGCACCCTTGCATTGGGACGATAAGAATAGTATAATTATTATCCAGTTTGGTTTTTGTAAGTTTGAGTGGGGCAGTCATAACCGGCTGCCCTTAAGTTTGAATGAACAGAAGATTTGAGGAGCTTATAGTATGGGTTGTAACCTGGCAGTAGCGGGAGTGACCGGAGCGGTGGGGCAGGAGTTCTTGAAGATTCTGGAAGAGCGGGAGTTTCCGTTTGATTCTCTGAAAATGCTGGCAAGCAACAGGTCAGCGGGCAAAAGAATAGAATTCAAAGGCAAGACATATATCGTTGAAGAAATGACCACCAACAGTTTCAGGGGAGTGGACATCGCATTATTCAGCGCAGGTGCGCCTCAAAGCAAGGAATTTGCGCCTGCTGCGGCGCAGGCGGGTGCGGTTGTTGTGGATAATTCTTCAGCTTTCAGGATGGAGCCGGATGTGCCGCTGGTTATACCGGAAATAAATCCGCAGAAGATATGGGAACATAAGGGGATAATTGCAAATCCGAACTGTTCGACGATTGTCGGGATTGTGCCGGTCTGGCCTTTGCACAGGGCAAATCCTGTCAAGAGAATGGTAGTTAGCACATACCAGGCGGCCAGCGGCGCCGGATACCAGGCGATGCTGGAGTTAGAGAACCAGAGTCGGGAGATATTGGAGGGAAAAGAGCCGACCATGAAGGTGTTCCCATATCAGATAGCGTTTAACCTTTTCAGCCACAATTCGGCGCTTGGGCCGAACGGATATAACCTCGAAGAAACGAAAATGGTCCTTGAGACGCAGAAGATTTTTGACTGCCCGGATATTGCGATTACGGCAACCTGTATTCGTGTGGCGGTGTACAGGGCGCACTGTGAGAGTATCAATTTAGAGTTCACCGAGCCGATTACTGATGACCAGGTCAGAGACCTTCTAAGCACGGCGCCGGGCGTTAAAGTGATGGACGACCGTGAGCATAACCGGTTCCCTATGCCGATTGATGCGACGGACAAAGACGATATACTCGTTGGGCGAATTCGCCAGGATGAATCGATACCTGAGAATCGTGGCATCAATATCTGGGTTGCGGGGGACCAGCTTCGCAAAGGGGCGGCGCTAAACGCTGTCCAGATTGCGGAAAAGCTGCTATAATCGGCGGCGATGGGCATCCGCAATGTAAAACTGACAATTGCTTACGATGGGACGGAATACCACGGCTGGCAGATTCAGCCGGGATTTAGAACCATTCAGGGGGTGCTGAGGGAAGCAATCGAAGGGCTACTCGGCTGCAAAGTCCGTGTGTGTGGAGCGAGTAGAACGGATGCGGGAGTAAGCGCGCTGGGGCAGGTCGGACTTATCCAAATCGATTCGCCGATACCGACAGAAAATTTAGCTAAAGCAATTACGGATAGACTTCCTCCGGATATGGCGATTGTCGAAGCCGTGGAAGTTCCGATGGGCTTCAATGTGATAGGGGCGGTCAAGAACAAGCTATATCGTTATACGATTTATACAGGGCCGGCGCGGCCGGTTCTGCAAATCAGGCGATGCTGGCATATACCGGCGAAATTAGACATCGCGTCTATGGCTGCGGCGGCGAGATTACTGGTCGGGACAAAGGATTTCAAATCATTCGCTGCGGGAGACGACAAAAGAGAAGACACGGTAAGAACGATATTTCGGTGTGATGTTACAAGTGATGATGGTTGGATATATGTTGATGTCGAGGGCAATAGCTTTCTATACAATATGGTCAGGAACATTGTCGGGACATTGGTTGAGGTGGGTGTCGGCAGATGGAAGCCGGAAAAGATAAACGAAATTCTCGAAGCAAAAAACCGGACCGCAGCCGGGCCGCTTGCGCCGGCTGCGGGGTTATGCCTGATACGGATCAGATATTGAAAATTGTCCATATAATAACAAGATTGATACTTGGCGGAGCGCAGGAAAATACCCTTATTACCTGCAAGGAGCTTGCGCGGCGGGGACACGATGTTACACTAATCACCGGGCCGGCAATTGGGCCGGAAGGCGAGCTTTTTGAGCAGACAAAGAATCAAAAATATAAGGTCATTGTCATCAACAAAATGATTCGGGCAATTTGTCCTTTGTATGATCTTATAAGCTACCGGCAAATCAAAAAGCTCCTTCATAAATTGCAGCCGGATATTGTGCATACCCATTCGGCGAAGGCGGGGATATTAGGCAGGTTCGCAGCGTACAGCTTACGAAGGACGAGGGACGAAAGACGAGGGAGGACGGACGAGCGAGGAGGAACGAGGCCAAAAATTGTGCATACGATACACGGGCTGGCCTTTCATCCTTATCAAAGTAAATGGCTAAACAAATTCTATATTGCTATTGAGAAGTCGGCGGCAAAGCGGACGGACTTTTTTGTAAGTGTGGCAGATGCGATGACCAGCCAGGCAATTGCTGCTGGTATCGGCAGACCTGAGCAGTTCACTACTATTTATTCGGCTATCGAGCAAGAGCAGTTCTTAGAACCAATTTCACAGGAGCGAAAGAGAGGGTTTCGGCAAAAATACGGAATAGCTGATGATGCGATTGTGCTTATCACCATTGCGCGGCTGTTTATGCTCAAAGGGCACGATTACATCATCGAGTCTGCGAAAAACTTATCGAGACGGTTTGGGAATGCTGTGTGGTTATTTGTCGGCGATGGGAATCTGGCGGACCATTATAAACAGCAGGTTCAGCAATTGGGATTGGCTGAGAAGATAAAGTTCACAGGGCTTTTGCCGCCGAGCCGGATTCCGCTTGCGATACAATCCTCGGATATATTAGTTCACTGTTCGCTGCGGGAAGGGCTTGCGCGTGCGCTGCCGCAGGCGATGCTGTGCGGCAAACCGGTTGTTTCGTTTGATGTTGATGGTGCGAGAGAAGTTATGAATGAAAAGACGGGGCGGCTGATTAAGCCAAAGAATGTCGAACAATTAGTAAATGCCTGCGCCGAATTGATAGAAAACGAGAATTTGAGAGAAAAACTCGGCAAAGCAGGCAGGGAGTCCGTCAAGGAGAAGTTTGCACCGGAAACAATGGCGGATAAAATAGAAGAGGCTTACAGCAAGTTGGTGGGAAGCGGTTAGAACGCAAAACACAACAATTAGATTCTTCGCCCGCCGAAGGCGGGCTTAGAATGACATCCATAGGAAGCAATTCAGAACTCGAATTGGTCTTTGAAAACGGCTTTGAAGTTGTAAACATCGTTGAAATCATCTATCGAATCGGTCGGCTGGGCGCTCATCCATTTGTGCTTTATTAAAGAAAAAACGATTTCGCCGAAATCGTGGGTTGTTTTGATGCCCCAGCTATTCAGGACCAGCATCGCCAGGCGTCCCCATCTTTCGAGAGCCAGTTTCTTCAGCCCTTCGCAGAGCGTTTCGCCTCCGACGTGTCTGGGCTCATCGGCAACCTTCTTTACAGTGTAGCCAAGCCCCTCATAGACGAATCTGATCGCTCCCGCGCCGAATCTTCCATCCTCTTTAGCAATTTGTTCGAGACTTTTGCGCATATTAGTTATGAGCTCGTTGTTCTTATTTCGTAGTTTTCACGATTCACTATCCACGAATCACGAACCACCAACCACGAACTATGAACTGCAAAAAGTCTAAAGGACTTTTTGCCCTGGTTTCGCACCGGTGTCGGCAGTGAGCATAAAGATGTCCTTCCCGCCGCTTCCGGCTGCCAGAATCATACCTTCGGACAGGCCAAACCTCATCTGCCTGGGCTTCAGGTTGGCAAAATAAACTACGGTTTTGCCGGCCAACTCCTCGGGTTTGTAGGCGGTTGCTATAGCGGCAAGAACGGTTTTTTTCACTCCGCCGACATCCAGAATCAGACGCAGCAGCTTATCAGCGCCGGCGACAGGTTCTGCCTTTGCCACCGTAGCAATCCGCAGGTCAATTTTCTCAAAATCCTCGATTGTGCACTCGGGTTTGAACCCGCCGGAAGGCGGGGCCGCCGGGGTCGGCATCTTACCGCCTCCAGTTTCCTTACTTTCTTCTATCATCGCATTCACTTGCTCCTGGTCAACTCTTTCAAATAATCGCTGGAAATTGTTAATTTTGTGATTTTCCAAAACTGTTTCGACATCTGCAAAATTTTGCGGACGGATGTTTAGAAATCTTTCTACCCTTTCAGCATATTTGGGCAGAATTGGTTTTAAGTAAATCGTCAGGATACGCACGGCGTTTATCGCGGCAGTTAAGGTGGCTCGCGTCCTTTCCAAATCGGTTTTTACAGTCGCCCACGGCTGATTCTGTTCGACATATCGGTCCGCCTCATCGGACAGGGCGGTAATCATTCGAATAACGGCGGCGAAGTTGAGGTTTTCGTAGTTCCCAATAATCTGGTCTTTTGCTGCGGTGAGCTTATTAATTAGCTCCTTACCTCGCTCGTCTAACTGGCCGAGCCGACCGGACAGTTGTTTAGCCACCATCGGGCCGGAGCGAGAGGCGAGGTTCGCGAACTTGCCCACCAAATCGGAATTGGTCTTGTTTATAAAATCCTCTATCCGCAGGTCTATGTCTTCGATGCCGTCGGTCAGCTTGCTTGCGTAGTAATATCGCAGATATTCGTGGTTAAGGTATTTGAGGT
>Ga0315294_10003711_pt1 | contig 16667 bp, 17 predicted proteins | sample YL17G13_40_MG_FD_203626 | JGI IMG/M metagenome (GOLD analysis project Ga0315294, IMG submission 203626) | Sediment microbial communities from Yellowstone Lake, YNP, Wyoming, USA - YL17G13_40 | ecosystem: Environmental > Aquatic > Freshwater > Lake > Sediment | place: USA: Wyoming | collected... | reverse complement strand
CGGGCATAGCCATCAAGCTATCCGATACACCGGGGAAGGTAAGGAGCCTGGCGCCGTACTCAGGTGAGCATACGGACGAAGTGCTCCTGTCAGCCGGATATACGAAATCGGATCTGGAGCAGTTGCGCAAAGCTAACGCTATAGGCTAAAATTTGAGGATATGGAGGTGGTATTATGGCAGCCAAAGCTTATGTACTTGTCACCACGTCGGTAGGTCAGACCAAGGCGGTCCTCAACGGGCTTAAGAAGCTCGATGGCATTAAATCCGTGGATGCAGTAATGGGTCCCTATGACATCATCGCAGTAGTCGAGGGAGACTCCGTCGATGCTGTGGGCAAGCTGATCACCGAGCATTTCCACAAGATTGCCGGCATCGAGCGCACCACTACCTGCCAGACAATCCGCATCACATAGCGCTGACTGACATGGACTGCGTATTTTGCAGAATAGCCGCGGGTTCTATACCAGCGGACATAGTGTTTAGCGACGATGAAATTATAGTCGTCCGCGATATCCACCCCCAGGCGCCTGTACATGATGTTATCATACCCAGGAGACACATAGCCTCGGTAAATGACCTTTCTGATACCGATCAGTTGCTCATGGGGAAAATTATCCTGGCCGCCAGCCAGGTGGCCCGCAAGGAAGGTGTTGCTGAACGCGGCTACAGGCTCTGTATAAACTGCGGCCCCGACGGCACACAGGTCGTGCCCCACATCCACCTCCACCTCCTCGGCGGGCGACTGCTGACCAATGAACTGGGCTAAGAAAGCCCCTCAGCTTTATGGCTAAAAGCCGGGGACCAGAGCAATATTTTAACGTCGCCGACCATGTTTTTACCAGGCGTAATCAGACCTCTCGCTCCCAAAATACAGTGAGCCTTCCGTATAAGGTAGCCTGTCATACCTGGACCTTTGCGATAATATCCGGTTGCACTCGCTTATCGCACGTTCAGAGATCCCTGGCCTGATGCAGCACATAGTATATTCCGTGTAATAGCCACGCCAGCCCATTGCCAGTCCGCGGCATCCGAATTTATCAAATATATCCAGGCAGAGATATATATCCAGTTCCTCAATAGCCCGGCCGGGCTGCACCATCTTCATGTAAAGGACGCCGCGGTTATAACAGGCGAGGTAAAACGCAGGATTCATGCCTGTGAGGGTATCCAGATCAGCTACGGCCTCGTTGAAACGACCTATCCTGCCCAGGCACACCGCACGGTCATTATAGGCTACGGCGGCTTCTTTATTATCCATGTCTATAGCCCGGGAAAACTGCTCGATTGCTGCGTAATAATCCATCGTCGAATAATAAGCCCTGCCCAGCCAGATGAATGCCTCTAGATAAGAAGGATCCAGGTTGATCACCTTTCTAAAATCGGCGATGGCCATGGTGAACTCACCCATTGTCCTCCAGGCCAGCCCCCTGTCGAAATAAGCCTCCTTTGCCGAGGGATCCAGCTCTATCGCCCGTGAAAGATCTGCAGCTGCTTTGCCATATTCACCCGTTGCAAAATAAGCGTGACCACGTATCTCGTATGCCTCCGCGGATTGCACATCACTATCAAGGAAGTTGCTGGCATCAGCGATCGCATAAGAATAAAGGCCTTCATTGGCATACGCCCGGGCACGGCTCAAATATACATCCTTATTCGCATAGCCATGCTTAATTGCTCCTGTAAGCGCCACTACCGCTTCCTGGTATTTATGCTGGTTTAAATTCTGTATCCCGACTTCATACTGGGCATGTCCGAATCTCAACCTGACATCGATACCGGGGTTGAAACTGACGGCCTTCCCGTAATTGAACGCGGCGCTTACGTAATCGTGATTTTTATAGGTTTCGTCACCTTTCCCTGCATATGCCCCGGCAATCTTTTTATCAAGCTTCAGTTGAGGATCCATGATTACCGCCTGGCTGTAGCTGATAACGGCATTGTTCCAGTCCATTTTGCCCAAAGACACATCCCCATCCCGAACTTTCTGCTGCGCCGGGCTTAAACACGATGCCAATATGATGGTTACTGATGCCAGAAGCATCAAAACAGCAAGTTTCCTGGTAATGGAAAGCATGTTCACTGCCAGCATATGTGATAAAAACAACCTTGTTTATTAATCTAACGCCCGCTATATAATTAGAGCCGCAGGACTACGCGGATGCAATCGAGCGGATTTTACTTATGACGTACTCTATAGCCTCGTCGGGTGTCGAGGCGCCAGCCGTGATGCCGACAGTATGCTTGTCCCTCAACCAGCGCGCTTCTATTTCGTCGGCGTTCTCTATATGCTGTGTCTCAACTATAGGAGAGCATACCTCGGCCAGCCGCCGCGTGTTGGCGCTGTTATGGCCACCGACCACTATCATAAGGTCGCTGTTCCCCGCAAGCTCCACAGCAGCCGACTGCCGCTTCTGCGTCTCCTGGCACAGCGTGTTGATAACGCGAATTTCCTGTGCCTGCGGCAGCAGCCGCTGTGTAAGCCTGTTGATAAATGCTGTGAACTCGCTACGGCTCTGCGTTGTCTGCGCCAGGATGCCTACGCGTTTGGGCAAATCGTCAAGGCGGATTTCATCCGCGTTCATTGACGCGATGGCGTTCTTACCGGCCCAACCCAGCAAACCGCGGACTTCCGGGTGGTTCGCTTCACCGAAGATGACCACGCCAAATCCTGCCTTTGCCAGCCTTTGTGCCGCCTTCTGGGCACTGCGCACTATGGGACAGGTGGTATCGATTACTTTTAAGCCTCTGGCATTTATTCTTTCCAGCGTAGCGGGGGAAACACCGTGCGAAGAAATGGCGATGACGCTGCCCTCGAGTTGGTCCACATTATCAACCACTCCGACGCCCAACCCTTTCAGCCGTGCAACGACGGTTTTATTATGCACGATGGGACCGAGGGTGGCGATTTTCATATCGCGTCCCGCAGCGCCCTCGATTATCCTGAGCGCCCGCCGCACGCCGAAGCAGAAGCCCAGCTCCCGCGCCTTTTCGATCTTCATATCTCTAATACGTCATTGCCAGTACTTTTTATATGCCATTGCAAGCAAAGCGTGGCAATCCCCTGATCGAAGATCACCGTCTGCCCTATCATTATGAGATTGCTTCGTTGCTACGTTCCTCGCAATGACATATTACTCTTGTTTCTAATCGTATACTCCGTCCACAATTACTTCGCCTTAAAATCAGGCTTGCGCTTCTCAACGAATGCCTGGCGGCCTTCCTTGAAATCCTCAGTATTAACGCAGTACTTCTCAAGCTGGTACTCGATCTCAAGGCCGTTGAGCAGCGTAGTACTCATACCCTGCAGCATGGCCTGCTTGGTCGCCCTGGCTGCCAGGGGACCGGGCCTTAATAGTGCCTCCGCCATTTTCTTCGCCTCGTTCATCAGCTCTACCAGCGGGACTACCTTGTTAACCAGCCCGATGCGGTACGCCTCCTGCGCATCGATGGGTCGGCCGGACATCAGCATTTCCGCTGCTCTGGCTGCCGGAATAGCCCGCGGCAGCCTTTGTGTACCACCCCAGCCGGGTATGAGGCCAAGTGTCACCTCAGGCACACCGAAGGTAGCGCTCTCAGCCGCTATCCTGATATCGCAGGCAAGAGCGACTTCCAGGCCGCCGCCAAGGCAGGCACCATTAACGGCGGCGATCATGGGCTTCCATATTTGCATGTGCTCGCAGATGGCGGGTGCTGGCATCTGTCCCCTGTGCACGCTTTCCTGTATCCCGGGCAGGGTCTCCTTGATATCCGCACCGACTGAGAACGCCCTCTCGCCGGCGCCTGTTACTATGGCAACCCACAGGTTATCATCGTCGTTAAAGTCTACGACGCATTTATTAAACTCGTTTATCTGATCCGGGTTGAAGGAATTAAGCGCCTCCGGGCGGTTCAGCGTGATGACGACTATTTTACCCTCTTTGTGGTAACCGACTGCCATGGGGAAACCTCCTTATTCAATCGTATTTTAACCGTAAAATTATACCAGATTTAAGACGCCCTCACTCCGAATCTCAAATTGACAACCGATCCGCCGGCCAATAGACTATACCCGATCCAATGAACGCTCAGGCTAAAATCCCGAATTTCTTCATCCGCGAAATACCTTTCCTGGTGCTGTTGATTTTCTGGGTGATCTACGCCGGCATCGAGATCATCCGCGGCAGGTTTGATATCCTCACCTCGGTCGTCCCCACCGGGCTATTCATCATAGCCTATATCGTGGCACGCTGGGTTTCTAAAGAGAATAAAGACTGAATCTGAGCATCATGGACCTGTTTCTTGCGTTGGAACTGATTGCGCTGGCGCTAACCGGTTTGTTGATCTGGCATAGCGCCCGCACCCGCGGCGCGGCCTTTACCTGGATGTTCTTCCTCGGCGGCGCATTCCTCGGGCTGATCCGCGAGAACGTGGTCGCACAGGTTGCCGCACTAAACCTGTACTCTTACAGCCCGGCGACCTTCCACCTCTGGATCGGTGCGGCGCCTCTCATTCTAATGGTATTCTGGTCATACACCATCTACCTGTCGCTGACATTCTCCGAGGTCATCCTGGGAGGAGATCTCATCGGCGGCAAGCGCAGTGCCCGGGTCATCCTGCTGGCCATGGTTTTCATGGCGTCCTATGCCTGCCTAAACGAAGCATTTGCCAGCATGTATCCCATGGTGCTATGGAAGTTCAAGCCAGCGCTGGTCATCTGGGGACAAACGCCCGCCATGGTGCTCTGGGGTTATGCCGGCATGTCGCTGATTTTCCTGACAGCGCTGCTCATCGTCTATAAGCTGCGCATACGCACGGTCTACCGTGTTATGATCTTCTGCGCCTCGGGCATCGTCATGATACCGCTGCACCTCCTCTGGATCGCCATCTTCCGCCTGGCAACGTCTTTCATCGGCTGATGGTAGTAGCTGTAAACAGGATGTTACGAGGTCTTTTTAGCATGTAATTGCGAGGAACGAGGTGACGAAGCAATCCCCTGGTATTACGTCAAGCAACATTCCTTCGATCATGAGATTGCTTCACTTGCGTTCGCAATGACATGAGAAATACTGGTGGTTGTCACGCTTCGCCCGCAATGACAGCTGGAGTTACTTCTTCAAGAACTCGTCTATTTCCCGTGCGAGTTTCTCGCTCTCCTCAGTCTCCAGTCCCTCGCCGGTCTCCAGCTTGCGGACATAACCCTCGATTTCAGGTGACTTCTGGAAAAGCTGCCCTATTTTCCCGTTCTGCTCCATGACCTCAGCGTCAAGATCGCGTAAATCTATCCCGAGGCTGAACCTGACATTAAAGAAATCCAGCAACCTTTTGCGGGCGCGGGGGTCATCCAGCGAAACAAGGTAATACGGTACCGGCACCCACAGGTTCACCGCCGGAATACCCCGCTTCTTTGCAGTCCAGAGCAGATAGGAATTGAGGGTAGGTTTCTGGCCCGGCGGCGTCTCGTAGTCCGTGTTGCCCATAACCCCGAAGGGCTCAAGCATCTCCTTCATCTCGCTTGAATTGACGATGGAGACCAGCAGCCGCGGCATTGTGTGAGCGGTATAGGATATCATGGCGCCCACAGCATATATCTGCTTCACGCCGCAGTCCTTTTGCGCTACGTCCAGGACCGCATTCAAGAACCTGTGCCAGTCCGTCCTTGGTGTGTTACTCTTGAAAATGACCAGGTCATGCTCGTCGCTCACGTAGAACTTGCTATCAGGGAACTGTGCTACGTCATCCGCAACCACCACCCCCGCCATAGGGAAAAAGCCCTCTGGCATAATCTCAGCGAATTCCCTGAAGCCCAATTTGCGGATGAGGTAATCGATGGAACTGGCGCCAAGCCCGCAGGCGTCTTCAATCCAGCCCGTAATCAGCGCAGGTCTATCGAGATTCGGCTTTTCATATATCCTGAAGGACGGCTCTGCGCTCAATGTTGTTCCTCCCTCCCACCCCGCTTGAAGAATTTATCTATGTCTTCCAGTATCTTCTTCTTGTCTTCTTCGGTGATGCCCCCTGTGCTCTCCTGTGCCGCCACTGTGGCCTGCTTGAGCCGGTCAAGCTGCTCCCTGATCTCCTGGGGCAATCTTTCGTATAGCGCGGATAGCTCCCTTTCGCTCTGTTCCGCAAGCTGGTTGATAGTTTCCAGGTCTGCCCGGATACCGAGCGCTGAGGTAAGCACTTCCAGAACCACCTTCGAGCCCTTGGGGTAAGGGAAGGGAAAGCCCTGGAGGTAGACGGGTATCTCTCCCATGATACATATGGCATCGATACCGCGCCGGCGCGCCGCGCCCAGGAGCAGCCCGTTGAGTCCCGTAATATTGCCCTGTCCTCCCCTGCCCTCGATGTCAGACATCAGCACGGTGTTATCGTAATGCTTTATCTCGTCTAACAGCCGCTGAGAATTGGGCACAGCCCAGACCCTCGATTTAGCCGTGTGGTGGATCGGTGCAACCGCTGCCCCGGATGTATAGATACGTCTGCAGCCGAACTTCTGCGCCACGTCCAGCACCAGGTTTGCCATGGCATAGGCCTTGCCGCCTTCCGCGTATATCCTGCCACCCTCTGCCGGCTGCTCTTCTCCCAAGAATAATATTACGTCACGCTTATCGGTCCTCTGGTAATAAAACCCGCTGGTGGGGAATTCCATATCAACCAGCTCGCCGTCGCGGATGATCACCTTATTAGGATAGAAGAAATCCACGGGTTCTATGCAGGCTATTTCTTCGGCATGCATGGTCCTGCGCAAAGCATCCACAGCTATCAGTCCGATATTGCCGATGCCGGGCCAGCTCGCCACCAGCACAGGATCAACCAGTTCCGGTTCCTTAATAAACCTTATTTCCATACTCCCTCACGATACAAAATTATTATAGCATACCCTATGTAGCTGCAGGGGTGTCCGTGCAGTTACTACGGGAAGTAATTCTATGAATCAATAAAAAATAGACAGAGGATTAGAAAGTGATAAACACTGGGTAGTAGCTTCAAACAGCTTCGAATAATTTCTTAGCAATTTACCATTGCACGAACATCGGTATGTATGTTCATCCATAATAAAAATCAATAGGTCAAAAGCATCTATTGGCATCCTATAGCCCTATTTATTGACATACTTCAGGTTTTATATCCAGAATAGGTGTTCCATCCAACATGTCCAATCCTTTTACCTGGACGACGTTGCCCTCTATTCCAAGGACTTCCAAGAGTGATAGGCCGACAGGGTTGGGTCGGATTGGTGAATGAGTACTGAAAACGCCCACTTTCTCTTCACGGATGGGGGGCCTGATTCTCAGGAACTGTGAAGTGAAGTTTGGACTTTGATGGAAATGGAAAATCACGTAGATGCGCTGACCAGGTTTGATATCTCTAAGTCCTTCTACATAGGACTCATCAATGACCAATTTCCCTTTCACATCTGATACAGACCAACTCCGGGGAATTGTTTCAGCATCAGTGGACACAAAACCAATAGATTTCATTTCAATACTCACGTTGTCTGCCTTCTTCTATCACATTTACGTTTATGAAAGATCTTTTTTAATCTGTTCAAACTGTTCCCTGGTGATTTCACCTCTGGCGTAACGAATTTTAGCGATATCCAAGGCACTTTGAGTCGTAGAAGCCTTATGCTCCGAGCCTTTTTTCACTGCCCACACAATCAACCATATAACCGATCCCCAAAACAAGATGAAAAATATAAAACCAAAAGTCATCCACAGCCAACCTCCGTCATGCATCCAGCCCATCATCGAAGGCCTCCTTATTTCTTACTTAATGCGGTTAACGAATATCCCACTATAGCAGTCTCCACTACCACATGGCAACATCGGTATGTATGTTCATCCATAAATAAAAATCATAGGTCTAAAGTATCTGCTAATCTTTCAGTTTAACATTGATACTGGACTGATTTTCGGGGCGCAGGTCAGTATATATTGGCCAAAAAGAACTGCTATAATGAAGGAAATATTATTTGTATATCACATAAGACCGATAAAACCATGTCTGTGAATCACGCTGACCTCAATTTCCGATATAAACCATTTAAATTTTATTTTCTTACACTGCTGATCACGTGGATTGCGCTGTTTACAGCTGCCTATTTCAGCTACAACGAAAATTTAACATCTTATAAATATGTTTTCATATATATCGCTATGCTCATACCTTTTACCATAGCTATGTTTATGATTTTCGGTTCGGGAAACGACGAACTGAAAAAAGACTTCCGGAACAGGTTGATTAATTTAAAACTGATAAGGCCGAAGTATTTGCTGTTTATTTTACTGATAATGCCTGTCACATTAGTATTAGCAACGGCAATATCTCTTCTTTTCGGGCAGCCGGTTGGACAATTTGCTTTATCGCCGAGTTTTTCCATGATGGGCGGGACCGCCATCACGGTGTTGTTCTTGGGTAGTATTTTAGCTCCCACGTTTGAAGAATTAGGGTGGAGGGGTTACGGCGTTGATAGTTTAGCTAAAAAAGGAAGGAGCCTGTTTAAATCAACCCTGATTTTCGGCTTGCTCTGGAATCTATTCCACATTCCGTTGTTTTTCATAAACGGTTATTACCATTATGAAATTCTGCATGCAAATATCATATATGCCTTAAATTTTATTGTCAGTGTGTTCGCTATGGCATTTTTAGCGAACTGGATATATTACAAAAATAACAGGAGCATACCGGCCAACATCCTTTTTCATGCCGTGATGAATTTATTTTTTTCCCTATTTCAAACAGAGCAATTCACAAAGTGTATTATAACTGTAATCTTGTTAGCGGTTTCAGCTATCATAATACTTAAGGATAAACCCTTATGGCTGAACAAAACGGGTCAGGCCAGGTTTACGGTGTGAGGGTCAGTCATGATGACCTGCCCACAATATATGTACCATTTGTTAAATTAGCCTGTAAATAGTCTCATTTATACCACGTTTTCATCGGGATGTTTGTCAAATGATGCGTATAAATATTTGATACCGTTTGCCTTTTCCATAAAGTGATAATTACCGCTGCAAGAACATTGGGATGTCTACCTTTTCACGCGTACGTTTGCTCGTGATAAAATGATCCAACAATCTGGACAATCGTTTAATCAGTGCGGCTACGAAATATTATAAATCTGAAACCTGCATCGAAATATGAACGTATCCTTAGATGCCCGTAGTGTTTATCCCACTCCCCGGATTGGAGATCGGCTTGCAGTTTCGATAAACATTGTACTACAACTGCGGGAGAAGCCAGAGCAAAACCCGATGTATTCTGTCTCATTTCCGCTTCCAGATACATCTCAGGTCTGTTCCAAGCTGAACACATATTTTTGTCCGTCAAATCCGGCGGCAGTGGAAATGGCTTGATCATTCTTGACCATTTACCGATACCCGCAATTGTGTTAACCACTGCCAATAGTGGAGGGAAGCTACGCAGTACATGTTGCGCAATCTCCGGGAAATAAGTATCAAACCAGAAGTCCTCACTCTCCCGCGGATCCATCGTGAAAACCACAACCGGTCCTTTCGGACAAATGCGAGCTATCTCTTTAGCAGCGATCTCGATATTAGAAAAATGATGAATTGCCAGAATAAGTATAACCCCGCTGACAGAGTCATCCTTCAGAGGAATCGATTCGGCAGTTGCCATAATCCATTCCACATTATTGTTGGGCTTTGCCTGCCGTCGCATTTCTTCGGATGGTTCGACTGCCTTGATTCTGTAGCCAGTTTCAGCAAGGGCATTGGCATAGTTGCCGGTGCCCGCACCGATGTCGGCAATAACCGAGCCCTTTGGCAAGCCTAACAATTCTCTGATAACCGCCGAAATGCGAGGATCGGCAGTCCGATTTTTGTTGTAGTTCTTACCTATTGAGTTGTACACAACATTATTCATTGATAACCTTGATTACAGGTATTTCCGACTCACAAGGCACATCGGTTTGGCACAAAGCGCATCCTTCGATTTTCGAATGCAAATCAAGCAATTCATCTATTACAAATAAGTTCCCTGACCGATTCCTTGCATAAGCATGCGCTATAAAGTTGGAATTAATTTGCTCCATTGAAACACTTCTTTAGCTTCATTTGCATAGTTATTATATTAAAAATGACTTGACCCCAACTACTATCAAATTTCCCCTTTGGCAGCCATTTCTATCTCTCGAATGGAAGGCTCGAAGATATGACTAAGTGCGCGGCTTTAGCCGATCTTCCACCCTTACTTGACTGACTATATGTACCCATCCGCCACATTTTACTCCGACGTCCGTGCAGCCAAATCTGCATCCGACCGGTCTATCAGCGCTTTCATGAGTGGAGATAGCTCCCTGTTCACTGCTTCCTGCTCTGCCATGTCCTCAGATGAGGATGAAACCATTGCGTCGGCCAGCACGACTCCGTCCATATGCGCCGGGGCAATCCCCATGAGCGTCAAGACTGTAGGGGCGATATCCGCAAGCCTAGCCGGGCTGTCCAGAATCACGCCTTTCTTCACACCTGGTCCGGTGATCACCAGCGGGATATGCTGGTTGGACCATGTCACCGTGTCGTGGCTGCCCGGCATCACCCACAGTCCAAAAGCCTTATAGTCCTGCCTCCAATTTTCTGCTACGACTATGAAAATGTCGGGGCTTTTCTCTGAGGCGTAGGTAGAGGTAAGATAGCGGTAACATTTGTCCAGGTCACCAGTGATGCTCAAAGCGGTCGTTGGGGACGGCAGGTATTCATATATCCCTGCATTCGCCCCAGAGACAATGTGCTGAAGATAATAGACCCCGTGTATTCCCGGCATTTTGGCCTTGGCGATTTTTTCGGCCACTTCCGCTGTCCTGGCCTGGTTCCATAGGTAGAATTCGGGTTGCTCGTTCCCTTTTGTGCCGGATTCCGCCACAATGCTGTTGATCTTCGATTGGCTAATAAAATGCGCCGAGGGGTTCATGCCGTGATCGGATGTGATTACCCAGACTGTCCGGTCATAGACCCCGGCTTTTTTATACGCATCCATGAGGCGGCCCACCTGCTGGTCGGCCATGCTGACCACTTTGCCCATAACCTCAGGATGGTTTATGCCGCCGCTAGCATGCCCGGCCTCGTCGGAATCAGGAAGATTGATAAGCATGATCTGCGGCTTTTCTTTCTCGAATAGCTTGATAGCCAGATCCATAGCCCAGGCATCACTGTCATATTTACCGGACTTCTCGCGGGTCAGGCCCGGATCGTTCATTATATCGGCGGGCGCCAGCTTACCCCGCACCCCACTGGGGGTCAGCTGGGTGTTGGCTATATGAGCATAGTCCGTGACATCGCCGGACTTGCTGTAAAGTATATAGTCCGCACTTTCCGCCCCAAGGCCGGCAGCGGCATAGAACTTGTCAGAACTAATGGCGGCAACCTTGGCTTCCGGGTGGGACTTCTTGAAGAGCGTGCCGATGCTGGTCGCGCCAGACCTTTCGATCAGGCCGGTAATATAGCCGTTTCTTACGTTATTCCAGCTGGTGGGGGACTCGCCCGTCCGGTTGGATGGGTCCCTCCAGCCAAAACACATGATGCCGTCGTTTCTGGGGAATGCGCCAGTCGCCATGGTTGTGTGCCCCGGCGGCGTGTCGTTGCGCAGTTGCCCGACCCAGGCGCGGTCGTAGCTCACCCCCTCTTTCATCAGCGCCTTAATGTTGGGAATATCTGAAAACGAAAAATAATCCGGGCGGCAGGCATCTATAGATATCAATACCAGGAAATCCGCCACCCCCGGCTGCGCCTGCGGCGGCACAGGTTGCGGGACCGTAGTCGAAGCCGCCGGAGCAGACGGGACCGCGGGTTTCGCGGCCAGTGAGTAAATACAGCCGGATAGGAGCAGTGCGATAATTACGGCCGTGTAAAGAGCGATGGCCAACCCGTTTTTCATTTCAAAATCCTTCAAATTACGGACTTACTGGTCCGCCGTATATATTATGTTAACTTATATTTCAATCGATCAATTGGAGGAAATCAATTTTTTATAGGTCTCACCCCAACCGGACAGCTTGCCCGCGGCCGCGTTGGTGTAGGCTTCGCGGTTGTCCAGCTGGCGCAAGTGATTATAGGTCAGGTTCTTAGTGGAATCATCGTAGTTCACATAGCCGAAAAGATAGGTAGACCAGAATGGCGAAATAAATTCATAGCCGTAGCATTTCGCCAGCTTCACCACAACCTGCAGGAACTTGCTGTCTACGGGTTCCCAGAAACTGAAGACGTCCCTTCCATATATGGTCGCCTGGGTAGCCATCTTGCCAAGGTCGCCCATCTCGCTGTCTTTGACCTTGTACAGTCCTACCTCCGCCAGGGCCAGCCCCTTGTTACTTGACCTGGCAATGTCGGCGGCATCCACCACTCCCTGCAGATAATCTATTGGATAGATATGCATATCGATGTAATCGAGCTCAAGGATTTTTACCAGTTCCCTTATATAGGCCGCCTGGCTCCAGGTGCCTGTGCCCGAACCCAGCAGCGTCCCACTGTGCTCCAGTCCTGTTATGATGAACCGGGTGGTATCGGCAAACTGGGCCGGCGTTTGATTTATCCCGGTGTTCAAATTCTCAGCGCCGTTCGGTTCATTGGCAACCGTCAGATAGTCGGGGCGCAGTTCCCTGATTATCGTCGCACACGTCTGCCTTTTCCCCTGCCTGTACTTATCCAGAGTGAGGCCATTGAAGTTGTACTTAAGATCAGTGAACGGAGAATTGAGGAATAGATTGCCGTTGGCAATGAAGACCGCCAGCTTTCTTGCCCTGCACTCCTGGACCAGCCTTTTGTAGAATTTTATATACGCATCAGTGTTCGGGAAATCCGGCATAAAGAACGGGTAGTCGATGGCGATTTTGACGCCCTGGATGCCTATCGACTTAAACGTGTCCAGCCAGAAAATAATGCCTTGGTAATATGTCTCATTGAGCAGACGCTCCCCGACACTGCAGTTAGCTGCCAGCAGCTCCGCTGCGTAAATAGTCTTCCTGTTTGGATCAGGATTGCAGTTGGGATCCAGGGTCCGTTCGAATTTATCCAGCTTCTGCGAAAGAGAATCGTAAAGCGCCTGGTATTCAGGTGGAATGGGATCTGCCACAGCGGCGGTAAGCTGTACCGCCGATGGTGCGGTTGGGGGCACCATCGCCGAAGGGGGTTGAGCCCTAGTTTCCGGGGCTTTAGGCGGAGCCGAGGCGAGGCCGCAACTGATCAGCAACACTGCGACTGCAGCCAGGAAGACAGTTTTCACCTGCCATCTCATGCTCATTGAATAATATCATCCCGTCAGCTCGTTGACAAAGCGAATGGTCAAAATCCGGCAGTGTATAATTATCGTGCAGTTTATCCAGTTACCACATTTCGTAATCCATTTGAGCGAGATAAGAACAATATATAAACCTTCCAAGCGCGACTTATTATTCGATCTCAAATAAAGCCATCTTCCCATTTCCGTCTTCAGCATATATCTGGATATTATAAACACTCTTTGGAACGGCATCACAGTCAGCTGCGTTGGCTATGCAACAAAGTGTGATGTGCATGGTAAGATTTACATTAGGGCCAATGTTGCTTCGGCACCTACCAGGTGTCCGTTTTGCCGATGTGTGATTTCTTGCATAAGCATCTAAATATTTAGTGCATGTTCTTTACTTTTAGTCCACGCAGTCATCCCATTGAACGTCATTCCACGCGTACGGTTTGAAAGTAAATATCTTGAATTGAGCGCTGTGCTTGTGTGACTTCCTTAAGAAGTGGTATAAATACCTGTGGCAGGCCAGTGTTAAGGAGTGGTGTTGTATGAAAAATGTAATTCTGTATAACCTTCTGATTTTTATTGTATTATTGGTCACAGTAAGTACCATAACTGCGGGATGTACTCTCGGGGAGCACTCAGCCCAGCAAACCGTAAATCAGCAAGAGGCTCAGCAGATCGCCTATGATGCCACTATATACGGCTTCCCGCTGGTTATTATGGATCTGACCCGGCAGGTCCTCACAGCAGTCCCCGCACCCAACGCGAACGGGGCACCGGTCAACCAATTCGCAAATAAGAAAGTATTTCCTGATGCGACATTTACCAATGTAGTAAACCCTAATGCTGACACGCTTTATTCATCAGCCTGGATTGATACCGCGAAAGAACCTGTTATCATTTCTCTGCCAGACACCCAGGGCCGCTACTACCTGATGCCCATGCTTAATTACTGGACGGATGTTTTTGCCTCGCCCGGCTCACGGACTACAGGCACCAGATCTGGCAATTATGCCATCACCGGACCGAATTGGAGTAGCAAATTACCTGAAGGCATCACAGAAATGAAGTCTTCGACCAGGTGGGTCTGGATAGTCGGTCGCTTCGCCTGTACCGGTCCTTCAGACTACGAGGCCGTCTGGAGACTTCAGAACCAGCTGAAACTAACACCGCTCTCTGCCTGGGGCACCAATTATGTGCCGCCGACTAATGTCCCTGTCGACCCTACTGTCAATATCAAAGTCTCTCCTCTAAACCAGTTGCTGTCTCTGGATACGGTCAACTTTTTCAACTATATCTGCCGGTTGCAGGTGGACAACCCTCCCTATGAAGCAGATGCTCCATTACTGGCCAACCTTGCAAAGATAGGCATCAAGACTGGAGCTGACTATAAGTCGTATTTTGCCGGGCTGGATGATAGTGTTAAATCAGCAATTCAAACCGGCTATCAGTCCGCTCTGGCCAAAATTCCTGTAGCAAACCTGGGGAAAACAAAAAACGGGTGGCAACTCCCTTACGGTACCGGCAATTACGGTACTGACTATATGTTGAGAGCAGTTACAGCTTATCTGGGGCTGGGCGCTAATTTAATTGATGATGCTTTCTATGCCTCAGCATCAACCAGCAGCGATGGGGCTAAATTTTCCAGCGCTAACAAATATGTAATTCATTTCAATAAGAATGAGATACCGCCGGTAAACGGCTTCTGGTCGATTACTATATATAATGAAAAAATCCTGTTTGCAGCCAACCCGATCAATAGATACTGTCTGGGCTCATTAAGTGATCCGCCTCTGACAAAGAATCCCGACGGCTCAATTGATCTTTATGTACAGCGCGATTCGCCTGACTCTGCTAAGATACCCAACTGGTTGCCAGCTCCTGCCAGCGGCGGTTTTTCATTGACACTGCGACTGTACTGGCCGCAGAAGCAGGTAGTAGACAAGTCCTGGATACCTCCGGCAGTACGACTTATTGAATAGAGTGACCTGCTCCCTGAAAATCAGTCCTTAGCCTGGAAGACTAGCGAATACCTTAGTCCTATGATTTTTATTATGGATGAACATACATACCGATGTTTGTGCAGTGGTAGTTGTTTTCGTGTTTTGCAGCGTTCAGTTAGAGTAACAGGATTTACCCGGCAGCTTTTAACCAGTGCACGTGCGGTGGATATTTAGTTCAGAGCTGCTTTTTACCAGCGCAATCTCACGTTCAATTGTTGTAACTGCATTCCGCACGGGCAGAGGTTCATGGCTTTTTTATGGTTATATGGCGAAGCCGAGGGGATTCGAACCTTTGATTTCATTATTTTGGCAAACTAGTCCGCGTTCTTGACTTGATAACTTATGAATAATATACTCTGGATGCCGCAAGGTCACCCGATCGGGATTGACTTATTGGAGCAAAGCCGGGTGGTAAGATCAACAGCAGGTGCACGACCAATATTGCCTTTGTTGAAGAAGATACGTAATGGATCTGAACTTAGCGGGTAAGACAGTGATAGTTACCGGGGGCAGCTCAAATATTGGCCGTGGGATAGTCTTAGCTTTTGCCAGGGAAGGTACTAACGTGGTGATCGCCGATACAGACGATGCCCAAGGGCGGGGGGTCGTTAAGGAAGCTGGCGATCTAGGTGGTAAGGCTGTTGTCGTCAGGACTGATGTGACTGATATCATCTCGGTAAATGCAATGGTGAAGCAAACATTAGAAGAATTCAGCAAGTTAGATATACTGGTCAATAATGCCGGTTGGTGTATGGACAGGCTCTTTATTGAACAGCCAAGGACTGAATGGGAGAAAGAGGTAAGCATCAATTTCTGGGGAGTCGTCAACTGCACCAGGGCGGTATTGGATCACATGATTGAGCGGAAATATGGCAAAATCATCAATATCGGTTCTGATGCAGGCAGGGTGGGAGAATACAGGGAAGTGGTCTATGCGGGAACCAAAGGCGGCGTCATCGCCATGTCAAAAGCCCTGGCCCGGGAAGTGGGACGCTATGGAATAAATGTTAATGTCATTTGCCCGGGAGTCACTATTCCCAAAAACCCAGAGCATGCCGGCGAGTTGAGTATGTGGAAAGGGGAAATGGCACAGGTATTCACCCCGGAGGCCCAAGAGCGAGCGGCCAAAGCATATCCCTTACGCAGGTTGGGAACACCCGAGGATGTTGCTTACCTTACTGTCTTTTTAGCTTCGGGATTGGCTGATTTCATAACCGGCCAAACCATCAGCGTCAGTGGTGGTTATACAATGATTTAGAGGGAGATTCCGGAATGAAGGCTATCGATGTTCACGTCCATCCCAGCACAGCAATGTTTGACCGCAAGCGCATGTGGGGGCCTGAGATGGCAGAGCATGTCTCTAAATACTATGGGGTTGAGTACAAAGTCAAGACAGATGAGGAAATGGCTCAGGATTTCAGTGAGCTGGATCAAAAGGC
>Ga0315294_10003709_pt1 | contig 16670 bp, 25 predicted proteins | sample YL17G13_40_MG_FD_203626 | JGI IMG/M metagenome (GOLD analysis project Ga0315294, IMG submission 203626) | Sediment microbial communities from Yellowstone Lake, YNP, Wyoming, USA - YL17G13_40 | ecosystem: Environmental > Aquatic > Freshwater > Lake > Sediment | place: USA: Wyoming | collected... | reverse complement strand
TTTTGGGCGAAAGGGTTTCTCTTTTGGTTTCTAAATGCTCTGCGTCATAAGGTGAAGTAGAAGGCACTAGCTCCCATCTGCAACGTCTAGTCTCATCTGTTTCATCGTCGCTAGTTTCTTCTTTTAGTGGAGCTGTAAAAGCTTTGTCAGCTGTTTTTCTGTGTGGTCGTCTCCATAGTGTGGGCGTGTTTGGTAAATCAGCAGGACTATGCCCATGCCATGAAGAACCAATCAAGGCAAAGCTTGTGAACAAAAGTAAAATAACGTTTATCATTTCAATTCCTAATAGTTATTAAAAAATCTACCATGTGAACTATCTTCTCCATAAACTACTTTTCTATATCGTTTCTCTAATTCTTCTGCTGTCGTTCCGTCTTGGGTTTTTGGTAAAGAAACACAGAGATACCTTAAAGCATCGGCGTAATGAGAACTGATGTCGTGCAGTGGTCTATCTTTATATATTTGTCTCTTACTATCCCATTCTTGACGATAATTTTCTATTGCTTTTAATAAATCTGTACAACGCTCATCAATAAATATCTTATTAAATACGTTTCTAACGCAGTCGATACCGTCCATAAGAGAAAGATTATCGGCAATAATAAAATTAATGCCTAGCTTTCTAGCTGTCTCAAGTCTAGTCTGTCCACTGCTAAATTCATGAACTGCTATGTCGTGAGGTGCTATATGTTTTGAATACAAATAAGGCTTTTGCAGTATAACTTTAACGTAATGGCTTAGTGCCTCACGGTTATTACTATACTCATCGATGATGTAGATTTTTCCATGAATAGCTTGAAAGAAGATTATACTAGTTAGATCTGCATAACCAATATCCCAGCTTGTGCATACCTTATAAGTAGGGTCATAATCAAAGCGCTCTATTCTGCCTTCTAAACGTGCTTTATCTAAAGAAGAAGACCAGTAAGAACCTGAATCCCTACCAGAAAAAGAACAATAATATTCTTGCTGGATAATGTCTTCATTGGTTATGCCTTCTTTTCGTTCTTGTTCAATCTCTTCTGGTGCTATGTGCTTAGTGTCTTCAACTGTCAGCTTGAGGGTAAACCAATCTTTAGATTCTATGGCTATCTTCCACAAGTCATAGAGATGATTAGCTTTGCCTCGAGGCGTTGACACAAACAAACACCAGCCCCCATTATATGCCAAAATAGGCTTAATTAATTGATAACATTTACCGCCGTCCTGAAAAAGAGCGTACTCAGTAAAGACAACGCCGTAAGCATTAGAACCAACAAGGTTATTATAGTTCAATGCCCCAATAAGCTGGATAGTGGAGCCGTTCTTAAATCTTATTAGCAACTCTTGGCTGTTCATATTCTCAATCAATTCAGATGGTATTAAATCTAAGAACCTTCTACCGTCTGCCATGATAGAATTCCAGATGATACGCTTAGCCATTGTATAAGATGGTGCTATATAAAAGATATTGCATACCTTTTTAAGAGCTTGCCGGACACACAACCAGAAAGCTGTAACATCTTTACCAGCTCGTCGTGCCATGATGACGCAGGCTTTCTTATAACCTTTGTTCTCTATAGCATCAAGTACTAACTGTTGATACGGTCTTAATTTTATTTGGTCAAGGTGTATCATAAGTTTCTTACAGACTTTGCTATCTCTTCAACTGTTTTCTTAACCTCACCCTTATTGGATACTAACGGGGAAGACTCTACTTGCTGAATCATGACGTTTATTTGTTTATCTGAATGGCTTTCTTTAGTTAACTTAGCTTCCCACTCTCTTAAATTCTTATAATCTTCATCGTATAGAGGCATAGACCGCAAGACTAAACTTGAATCAAGTTCTTTCTTTAACGCTCCCTTTTCCCTTCTGATTCCAATAAGGCTTTTTGCGTGCGTAGTACAGGTAGCCGCAAACTCAAATCGTTTTACCCATTGCTGAAAGGTATAATTGGGGACACCTTTCTTCAAATAAAACTCGCCTAGCGTCAGCATATCTTCGTTGTCTCTTGCTTCAGTAACTAGATCAGTAAAAAACTTCTCAATAAAACGCTCATTAACAGTATACAAGTCCCAATCAAAGCAGTTTCTATATGACTCTACCCATAAAGGCGGCTTTTTATCTGTAATGTCCTCGTTATATTTTTTAAACTTAGCAGCAGCAGAAGGTTTTACTGACTCAGCTTGGTTTTCTGCTTGAACTAAATCTAATATTTTCTTTAAATTTTGTTGTGGTTTTGTTTTATTATTTAAGTTCATTGCTTGTCGCTTTGCTCAAATCTTTTTTTTGATTATGGTAACATAACTCATTTTTTTTATTTAATAAAATATGTTGACATTTATATTTATATGTTACATAATGATTACATAAGTTACAAAACAAAACAAAACAAAACAAAGAGATAAAATGACAATAATAAACAAAATGATTGAAGAAAAAAACTTTCTTCTTTTTGAATTAAAACAAAATATTAAATATCAAAACGATTATTTGCCAGCTTCTACCGCATGGTGCGAAGACATGTTAAAGAAGTATATTTATTTAAGGGAACTTTCTGAAAAAATAGAAAGATTAGAAAGAGCTGATTTTATAAATTTTATCACAAGATAAGTTGACATTTATATTTATATGTTACATAATGAGTATATAAGTTACAAAACAAAACAAAACAAAACAAAGAGATAAAAAAATGTTACACGCTATAAAATTTGATAAAGAAAACTTTTTTACTTGCACAGACATAAACAACAAGGTATTAGAAACAGGTTTAACAGAACTTCTGTTTGTATTAACAGGAAAAGGCAAAAAAAGAACTTGTAACCTTATAACTGTACCTATATATCGCTTCATAGGCATCATAAGATTACTACTTTCTTGTCAAAATGATGGCGCAATTGTTGTACATCTAAGATACCTTAAAGGTCATGATGTATTAACGGGCACAGTTTATAACAAAGATCTTTCACTAATTCATGATTCTTTTAATTTTTTAGATACTTTAAAAAATAAATTTCTTGGTCATTTATCAACTACAATAAGAGCCGAGTATTTTTTAGATACAACAGATTCCAAAACAACAGAAATATTAAATAATTCTATTCTTGCTTGGTAAACTTACTTAACAGAAAAAATGTTTAACTTTATTAATCCAACTTTACTAGCTTTTTTACAAGTATTGTAACCAACTAATTTTTTACCTAAATTTGGCAACAAAATAGTCTTTACAGCGTTGACAAAGAAATGACTCAAGCCTTCTATGCTTGGGTCTGATTCGTGGAGCTTGGGGGCGTGTTTTGCCCCTGCGTTAGGTATCTCAAATAATATCTCTAGGTAAACAAATCCAGCTAAAAACTCTGGAGCATAAGAATCTTTTATGTTCTCTAAACAGACCTTAAAGACCAATTTCTCATAGTCCTTCTCAGAAAATACATGCTTGGTCTCACTCCAATAAATCCCCATACACAACGGATTAACGTTCAAAGTCCATTGATATTTATGATTGTCATCGTCATTAAGATACATCATTGATTCTCGCTTCTCTCAAATCCTTAAAAGATGCCATACTTTAACAAAATTTTATCAAATGAGTCAAAAAAAAAGGTGCATTTTCCTTAGATAAAATAAGTTGATAATATTTGATTGAAAATAACAAAATACTTGTTACTTCATTTTGTTGACATTTGTACATTTATGTGTCATTATTAGTTTATAAGTAAACAAAACATAAAATACAGAGGAGTCGAAGACGACTCTAAACTAGGTAAACAAAATGACAACAAATAACTTAAATTTCGAACACACACTAAACATTAAAAATCAAACAATTACTATAAAAGCAATAGAAGAATATGAAGACTTTAACATCAATGGTAATTATCAAACTTTAGCGGTAATAAAATACAAAATAGCATCAGGAAAAGCATACGAAATTAGTTCTAATTTTAATTATGACTATGAATCAGGATTTGAAGAAGAAGAATTAAAAGAAGCTAGTGAACTATACGCTAACAGCATAATAACATTATAAAGTTTCTTTAGACAATTCCGTAATCCATTCTAGCATTTCTTGAAGTAAATCTTGATCTTTAAATAAAGATCGAAATTTCTCATTTTTATAATGTTCGCCCATTGCAATTACAATTTTGGGCGGCATATCTCTACCTAAAAGTATGCTTTTAGGTTTAAGCCCAAATTTAAATTCGGCTGGTTCGCATATTAGATTTCTTTCAGAGTCAAATAATTCAACAAGCATAATATTTATTTCTTTATTCACAGAAATAAAAACAAAACACGAATTAGAATGACAAAAAAAATATTTTAGAGACCAAGTCACAGTTGTTACTCCTAAACAGAACTTATTTTTATCATTATATTTTGCCAATAACTGATATTATAATCAATGTTTTTCTTGGCATGATCAAATATAAAACTCATATGTGGATTTGTAGATTTTAATCTGTTTTCTTCAACTTGTTTCAGACATTCTTCACCGTCAAGAATTGCAGCTTCTAATTTTTTTATTTGGGTGGCGGTGTTATCAGACATTGTCACACCTGCTAAAAGATAAGCATCATAGAACTCCTGACTCTTTTCAGGGTTTGAGTGTCTATCTAAGGACGATAATACCGGCATAATGTAAGCAGTTTTGTTCATGCTATTCCATTTGCCAAGAAAGTATCTTTTAATTTTTGCTTATATTCAATCACAATTTCGTCTTGTTCGGCTGCTGTTTTAGCGTTTGCTCTTTTATCTTTAAACTCTTCTTGAACTTGAATAGTTAATTTAGACCGCAATAAAAGCATAGTTTTCATTGAAGGTTCAAGGGTTGCAACTTCTACCGCTATCGCTACTTCTTTTTCTATCTCTATCTTTTTGGCTATACGAAGTTCTTTGATTAATATTTCTTGTACTCTAGGGTCGTCCTTACCTATAAACGACTCACCAACGAATACAATTTTAGTTCCCTGATTTCTTTCATAGGAAGACTGAAACTGTTTACCTGCCTGCTGAAATTTTCGTTCTTGGTGAATACTATAATGACCGCTTTGACGGTCTTCAGAATTGTAACCTAAGTCACCTTTCATAAAGCCAAGTGCATTACGCAACGACTCCGGTATATTTTCTTCACCGTTTAAGATACCAAGAACTTTAATTTTACGTCTTTCTTCTTTGCTTAACTGTTCCCATATAATAGTCTTGCTTACAAAGGTAGACTTAGGCATAAGGTTATCAATTAAGATCTTATTTATATAAATATTTATATTCTGTATGACATCTTTTATATTAGGCTGTTGATGCTGGTTTGACCGTAGAGCTTTTACTCTAAAATTAGTAGCTTTTTTCCATGTTTTAAAACCCTTAAACCAATAAGGTGAAATATGTAACTGGTAATAAAATGGAGTATATTTATTTAATCTATTAACTTCATATTTCTTTTCAGTAGTGTTTACTTGGTGGCATGATATCCAACCATTATCAACAAACAGCTTTTTATATCTAATTACAGTACGTATAGAACAACAAGTTTTTTTTGCTATAGTTTCATTCTTTGGGCATATCCATTCTTTTTTCCCAAAGCTCCAAATATAATCAAATATTCTTTGTCCAGATACTGGTAGATTTAGATAGGCAGACCTTAAAGGAAAAACGTTCTTAGTAGCCTTTTTATTAGAGAACTTATGTTTACCTGCAAGAAATAAAGATTGTTGAATAGAGTAGACGAGAGACTTGTTATGATCTTCTTTTAATTTTTTTCTTAAAGACTTAAAAGGAGAAAAGATAAAGCTTTCAAGCTGCATTGCATTAGCACGTGCTTGTCTTTTAATACTTTTTGAAACATTATCAACACAAAGACTTGAGTAATCCTTTAGTTGTGTTATATTTGTATTAGTTAACAAGAAATGCCTCCTTTCGTTTGAATCATTTCTTTTGGTAGATGCGTTAACACTTTGTTACTTTCGTTAGTTGTTTGTTTGAATTATGCGAGTTAAAACATTAGATTCAAGCAAATGATTTAAAAGATTTAAGAAGCTTAAGCTAAAAACTTAGGCTTCTTTTTTTTTAATTAAATATATATTAATACTTTTAAAAAATACGTAAAGATAATTATTTATTTCTTCAAATAAAGATGTATCGCTACACCAAATATTACTATCAAAATAAGACCAATAAATAAATATTCTTTCAGATTTAAATAACACATATCATCTCCTAAAATGGTAACTCGTCTGACGGCTTAACGTCCATCTCGATAGACTCCAACATCTTATTAATCTTAGCAAATTTAATTTTATCTAGCTCAGGCTCTTTTAATCTATCTGCATAAGAAAATTCAGGCTCTTTTAATCTATCTGCATAATTAATTGTTGATTCATCATCTGAATTTCTAAACGAGGTTGGCTTAGAAGCAACTAAAAGATCATCTACTATAATAATTAGCTTAGATCTATTACCTTCTGGAGTCTTCCAATTCTCCTGCTTAAGCTGTCCAGAAATAATAACTGATGCCCCTTTGAGTAATAGCTTAGATTTGTCTGAAAAATGAACACAATCGACAAAGGTAATTTGATTCTCCCATACGTCGTTTTTTTTAACCCCTTTGTTGTGGGCGATAGAAAACTTACAGATGCTTAACTCATTTATTTTTTTAAACTCAACGTCACGCACTAAATTACCATAAATCGTTATATGATTAAACATGGGTATCCTCTTTTTTAATTGTTAAGAATTTAGCTATTTCTTCAAGCTTAGCATCTGTAATTTTAATTTTGTCGCTAGAAAAATCTATATTAAACTTTTCTTTTACACTTTCTAACATGTTAAGTTTCATAACATTTTTTTGTATTAACTGAAAAATCTGTAAGTTTACTGGCTTTTCTTCTTGTACTAAATTTGGTTTTTTCTTATCAATATACTCTTGCTCATTTTGACCGTCATCATCATCGTCAGAACCTGAAATATTAAGTAGAGTTCGTAAAGCATATTTAAGCATATACGTGTTTGCGCTACCCATGCTTTGACAACCGGGCTTTTCACTTACTAACCTTCTTACATCTTCTAAAAATTGCCCAGTAAGCGTATGATAAAGCCTAACAGTTAAAATATCGTCTCTGACTGATGGAACTATGACTAGATTATTTTTTTGAAGTGCAGGCTGCGTTGCATCATTAATATCCTCCACGGTGGAATAATCGCCATGATTACTTTTTTTAGATTTATTAGGTTTAGTAAAATCTTTTTTTGCCTCACAGAAGGCTTGTAATAATTCAATCATTTAATGTCTCGCTTTGTCTTATTCTGTTTTCTTCAAGCCATCTTTCAACCTTACTACATGACAAGAACCCTAAAACTTGTTTTTCATTCACATGTCTATGTAACTGTGTTCTACTAAGCCCAATTTGTTCTGCCACCGTTTTCATAGATAGGTTTTTTTGACCTCTAATTTTATCTATTTCATCTGTATAATTTTTGTCAGGTGTACCAGTTCCTCGATTATGTTTTTTTTCTAGCATTTTTTGTTTCATTTGTTTAAAATATTTTTATATATAATCAAATTGTAACACATATATAATAAATGTCAACGAAAGAAACAAATGTATATTTTTAAGAACTGTGCTATAGAACAAAAATGTTCAAACCAAGATTTTGTTAATGAAATCAATAAAGAGAAATTAAGCCAAGAAGACGTCAATAAAAAACTTCTTGATGAAGATACTAAGGCGTTAAATTACGGGATTGCTACGGTCGAATATCATAGCAATAACACTGTTTTAGAAATAGATAACATCTTAGTTACCTTGCTACACCAAGCAGTAAGTTTTCACTTGCCTATAAACTGCGGCGGAATAACTGAAGAAGAAAAAAAATCTCTACAAAGCTACATAATAGCAATACTTGTAGACAGATTTCAAAAATTATCTAGCGAACAACCTAAAGATGAAGAACTAAAAGTAGAAGTAGTATAAACAGAGTGTTGACATTTGTTAATTTTTGTGTCATTATCTTTCTAACAAAACAGAAAGATAGAGAGTAAAGACACAATGGAAAAAGAATTTATATCATGTTTTTTATGTAATCCGCTCAATAGAAATTATATTTCAATGCATCTTTGTATAGAATGCAGTGAATTAGATTTTAGAGAGAAGAAATTACAAATTTTATTAAAAAAAAATAAAATATTAAACGAAAACTAAATATAAAAAGCCTGTCTATAAATTTAATATAGACAGGCTTCTTTGCTATAAGAAGTAGCTTTATTCTTCTTTGCTTCCAGGGGTTAAATCTATATTAACTCCGGTAGCTTTTTCTAAACCAATTTCAACTATTTCTTCAATAACATTATCATCTTTATAGTTTGGATTATAAATGCGATAGGCGGCAACGCCCCCCAAAGCAGCTGCTAAAACGCCCCATTTTGCTAACATTGCTAAATCAAACATAATTGTATCCTTTGTTTATACTGATGTAGAAGCTGGTTTATAGTCTGGCTGGCTAAATACTAACTCAGCAAATGGTTCAGATCTAGAAGGTAGACTGTCATAGCGAGTTTGTAAAATAGGTAGCCAGTGTTGAAATAGACTATCAAAAGATCCATCTAGTTTTTGAGTAATAACCCAGTTAACGCGACGTTCCATATCTGACACAAATATGTCAGCTGGTACGCTATCTAATATTATTTTTTCTTGAACAGGTGATAATTCTAAAACACAAACTGAATCGACATAAAATTTCATAATATTTTCCTAACTTAATAATTGACCACTGAAATATGTACTATTAACTGCTGCTGGCCCGCCATAAATAGAAGCAGTATTTCCAGCACCATTTAAAACAGTAACTTGTACTTGAGCTGTATCTCCTGTTGTCATACTTATTATACCTGATACCTGCATAGTATTTATATCGTTAGGGGTTATAGTTCTAGATATAGCTAAATTAGTTAAATTACTAAAAATACTTTGCCCTGTTGCAACTATACTTATTTGACCTGCTGTCATAAGTGCCGTTAAAGCTTCAATTCTAACTGTTGCATAGAAAAAATATTTTCCTGTTTTTGGTGCGGTAAATATTCCAGTAGCATTATTATAAGAATTACTAACATCAAAAGATTCTGCATCAAATACCACAGTGACAGTGTTAGCCCCTGTTACGTTTAAACTAGTAGCACTTTTTCTAGCCATAAATGAACACTGTCTGGGCAGGTTGATTTGCGTGGTAGCAACATTGTAACTGAAAAATGTTCCAGCGTCGCCTAAATTACCAGTTGACATACTAAACTGATTAACTGAAACATCATTACCTATTTTTATATTTGTACCGCCATAATTACCAAAAAGCAGCGTAGCGTCTCCACCAGTAGCTGCGAGTTGATTAAAGACGCTCACTTCTATTTGACAAGAGCCTCCAGCTGTTCCATCGACATTTAAAGCTCTAAACGCAGAGAATAAACCACTAGTTACGTATGCATTATTTTGTTGAGCATGAGTTCCAGCAGTACTAGTACCATTTAAGGTTAAAGCTGTAGCTACTGGTGTCTGATTGATTGTTAATCCGCCAGAAGTTGTTCCTGTTATGGTTAAGGGCACGTTTCCAGCTACTGTTGCTGGTATAGTTACTGCACCATCAGCAGAGATATTTAAACGAGTTGCACTTATTGAAGCTAAAGAGGTTGTTATGAATCCTATTGATCCAGATACCCTGCTAGCAGCCACAGATTCTGCTTTAAAAAGAATTTGTGCGGCATTTTGATAACCAGTTTGATACCCATAGGCTAGAAATTGACCTATATTATCATTAGCAACTACGTTTCCGCCTGATCTACTTTTAAGCATTTCGAATCTAGGTCCGTTAATATTGCCAAGAGACGTATAAATTCTCATACCTGCGTTTGCGGCAGCGTTTTGCTGTACTTCAACGCCACCAGTAGCTGTAGCATTAACAGTTAATGCTATATTACCAGCAACTGTATTTAATATAGATACTGCACCATCAGCCGAAATATTCATTCTGGTAGTTAATGCAGCATATGTAGTAGGACGTGTTAAAAATTGAAAATTACCACTAACAGAAGCACCATTTACAGTTTCAGCTTGCGATCTTATAGTAGCAGCTTCAATTGCAACACCGCCCTGATACCCTCTAAATTCTAATCTTCCTAGATCGTCAGCAGCTAGAACATCTGCTGTACCTACTTTACTACGTGTAAAATGAATATGAGGCGAATTAGCTGCCGTAGCGTTTGCTGTTCGTAAATTAAGATTAGGAGAAGTTTGGTTATTGTTTAAAAATAACGTTGCTTGATCTATGTTTGGGTTGCTAATTGTTACTTGCCCATTCTCACCGATAGTCATAGCTAACTGTGTACCAGTTCCAAAACTAGTATTAAATTGCAACTCAGACGGCACGTTAGCAGCTGGCGCACCAGTTGCTTGGCAATAAATATAACTAGCTGATTTATAAGTGTTTGTTGCGGTATCATAACCAGACCATAACACTTGACCTAACAAATCAAGTGCAGCAACTGACGCAAAGTTATTACTTTTTCTAAACTGGATAAGAGCAAATTCTCCTGGTCCATTATTATCATTTCTAAAACTATTATAAGACATCAATACACCTCATAATTTACGCCGTTATATAATATTCTTACTGAACCAAAAGCCGCATTAATAATGTAATTTGCTGCTGTATCAATAGTTTTACCACCAGCAAGCGACTGGATAGTAATAGTGTTTACATTAGCATTACCAATTCTGTCTTTAATAATCCAGCTCTCGCCTTGGGCAACAGTAGCAGACGGTAAGTTGATTATTATCGCTCCACCGCTTGTGTTACAGCTAATAAATTCAGTTGTTACAGATGCTGTATACGCACTATCAATAAAAGCAATCTGGACATAGCTTATTATTGGGCTAGTAGAAACAGTTAAGTTTAAAATATTACCAGCACCATTAGCAAAAGTTAAATTTCCATTAGTACTATTTAAAATTATATTATTAGCTGCATCTGGTGCTATAGGTGGTGCAACAAGTACACCATTATTAGAACCCTGAATTGTTTCTACTACAGTGCCGGGGGGATAAACCCCCCTGTTTAGTATTCCACTTTGTGACATATTATACCCCTGAGTAAATAACGGTTAAATACACACTTCCTGAAGTACTATCTGCCGCGTCAGCTCTTTTTACATAAAATTGTGTACCCCTAGCAAATTCTAAAGTAGGAGATACCGAAGCTTTATTGCTTCCTAAATCATATAAAATAAAACCGTTAGCAGGGATAAAATCCATATCTCTTTGAACTACCGCAGGAATAGCTACAATAGGGTCATCAGTAGTAATTAACACATTTATATCAGTCTCATTACTTATTTTAATAATACGAGCTGGCTGGGTTAAAGGTGTTCCTATAGCTAAATAACCAATAACAATTGGTCCTGCTTCAACCCTTAAAGCCTCAAACCTTGCTCGCATAGTTGTGCTTAGCATAGTTTTCCTAACTTAATAATTGAGCGCTAAAGAAAGTTTCATTACCAGCAGCAATATTACAAGCTAAAGCTCCACCAAAAACACCAACGTTACAGGTTACTTGATCATTAAAAACTAAGTCTATTATAGCTCCACACCTGAATGATACAAAATCTGCAAATCCTGCAATTGATCTACACGCAGCTGGATTTTTAGTATCACTACCAGCATAAGGAGCACCATTTTTATATAGAATATATACTCCAGATGTCATAGCAGCCGATACAGAATTAAGCCTTACTTCAGATTGAAATAAATATCTGCCTGCTATTGGACAAAGAAATACTCCAGTAGCTCCAGTAAATGCTGTGCCAATTTGAGATATTACATTAGCAAATTGAACATTATATCCAGTACCATCACCAGTAACAGTTGCTTGTGCACCAGCGATTGCAAAAACGCTAATTTGTTTAGGCATATTTATCTGGCTGGTAGCAACATCGTAAGTATAAAAGGTGTTACCATCGCCTAAGTTTCCCATTGACATAGAGAACTGATTTGCAGAAGTGTCTAACCCAATTAACGTACCATTAACACCATTATTTATAAATCTTAGTGCAGCGTCTCCACCAGCAACACCTTGAGTATCGACCCATATTGATACTTGGCACCCTGAACCAGCAGCAACACTCTGATTAAGCCATCGACAAGCATCAAATACTCCACCTGCTACTGTAGCAAGTGTTTGTTGTCCATAAGTACCAGCAGCGTTCCAACAATTTAATGCCAAAGTTGAGTTTGCCGCAAATGGTGAATTTATTACAAAAGGTGCAAAAGCTGAGACTGAGCTTCCAGCAAATTGAGAACCAATATTGATAGTTTTTAATGCCGCACCGGTTCCGATAGAAATTGCATTTCCTGTTGCATCGGCTCCAAGACTTACAGCTCCGGCTACTTGAGTTAAGCTGCCATTTAATTGTGTGGGTCCATTTACAGTTAAACTGGTAAAAACGCCAGCGCCGCCATTAGATAATGTTAACCAGTTGCTTAAACCACCTGTAACAGATGATAATACATATACGTTATTAGCTCCTGTGTATATCCAAAATGTCCCTATACGAGCTTTATCTTGTTGTGAAGGTACACGGTTAGCTATAATAGAAAAAGGTGATAAATTTTGAAATGCGTTACCAATTCCATAACTTTGTTGTAGTTTTACTGGGCTAGTTGCCATAAAATCCTCTTGAAATAAAAAAATAATTAACTTATTTAACACCAATTAAAAATGTTTTAAAGTTTTTGTGGTAGCTTGTTACAAACAAGAAACATAAGGCATTTAATGGAAAGAGATTTATTAAAAAGATTAACTTTTTTTATACCAAATGAAGTTTTTATCCAAATACAAGAATTATGCATACGTGATAAAAAGAGTTATACAAGATTCTTAAAAGAAGCAATCAATTTAAAATTAAAAAACGATTTAAGTATTAAACAATATTTAAAAAAATAAATAATCTTATATAATAACAATACAAGTCAAGTTACTCCTTGTCTTTGTTTTGTTTAGCTAGGAGCAGTAATTAAGCTAGTGTCTGCTCCTAGTTTTTTCCTAGTAAAAACCTTATATATCTTTTAAACATAAAATCATTTACAACTTACTTGACTATTCTGTGCTAGCATGCTAGCATGGTTTTATAATATGATTAAACAGTAAGAGATTAAAATGTTAAGTAAGAAAAAAATGGATATCGAGTTTGACGCATTAGCTTATAAATTACATGACTTTAATACACAAATTAAAGCCCTAGAAGACCAGAAAGAAATATTAATAAATACCTTAAGATCTTTTGTTAACAATACTAGTTATGTAACAGCTAATTTTGTTTATATAAAAGATTACAGAAAGCCATCGATAGACTATAAAGCTATTGCATTAGTGTTTGACGTTGAGAAGTACCGGAAAAACGAACAGGTGGAATATTGGACATTCAAAAAGAGCAAAGAATAATTTCAAGGCACATAATTGCAACTGACATTTCACTAGAAATACACAGAGAAATTAAAAAATTGGCACTAGAGAAAAACCAGACTTTAAAACTTTGGTTGAATAATGCCATTCTTGAAGCCATAAATAAATCAAAATAAAGAGGGGGACGAACCCCCTTCTTACACATTAATCTTTTTATTTACTTCTTCTTTTACAGTTTTATCATGTTTATCATAAAACTTATTCATAGCTTCTAATGTTTTAAATATTTCTCCGCCTTTATTTTGAGCAGCAGCCATAATTAATCTTTCAGCTAATGCTTTACCTTGAGGATTATTAAGCATAAACTCAAGATATTTATGACCTTTTCCTAGTTGGTCAACTCCATAAGCTGCTCCTGCTGTTAATGCTTTACCACCTAGTCTAAGAGAGGTTACAAAGGGATTTACTAATGCTTTTGCTGCGATTTCAGTAAACGTATCACCTAGCCCAGCTGCTTTTAATGCCTTTGTAAATGGGGCTTGCCAATTTTCTATAGCATGTAGTTGCTGTGCTGGTTTCCAAGCTTTATACCATTCTGAATTAGTTTTGCCTGCTTCTTCTAAGCTATCAGCAACTATACCTCTAAATTCTCTATAAAGTCGACCATTTAAAGTATTGCTACTATCATAGTTAACATTAATTTTTTTTAACTCTTCGGTTACATCATTAAGACTTACCCTGACTCCTTTTTTAGCTTTTTGTATTAAATTGGTTTCAAGCGTTTTAGCATTTTTTATTAAAGCTTTTTGTTGCTCTGCTGTATAACCAGTACCTATATATTCATTGTCTCCAGCTTTTGCAATAAAATCTTTTATTTTTTCAGTAATTCCGTAAGGTTTGCCTTGCGATGTTCTAACAACTATTCCTTTTCCAACCTCTGTAGAACCGCCTAATTCTGTTGCATTTCCATACAAACTACTTTTAAATTTTCCAATTGTAGTATTTTCTGGTGCTTTTTGTATAACTCTACCTAATGCACCAAATCCTTTATTTATTAAAAAAGAAGCGCCAAGATTACCAACAAGTTGACCACCTAAGCCAAAACCTTCATCTTTTAAGTATTCACCTACAGCAGCGCCGCCTAAATTTGAAGCCAAAGAAGATGCTATCCCAGCAGCAGTAAAAGGAACCGATAGTGCTATTAAGGGAGCGCTTCTGGCAACATCTCTAAATGCTCTTTCTCCAATACCAATACCTTTTTCGCTGGTTGAGCCGGGACTTATCTTTTCAGCTATATTATTCACAAACCCTTTTACTCCTTCAGAGCCTGCTTTGATAGCATTACTAAGGTCTGCTTCAAGTTCTTTATTTGTACGAGTCATAAAATTATCGTTAAGCCCAAGTTTTTTAGAAATTGGCTCAGTGATATATTCTTTACCTAAATTTGTTAGAGCTTCCAATGAATCAACTAAACTAGCTGGAGACTTAACAAGTTCTGCTCCTACGCCAGTAGCTTGTTGCTCAAGTGTTCTTTCTGGGGCTTCTTGTATTAAACCATCTTGCTGTTGCGGTTGATCATTACCAATAGTTTGCTGTTGATCGTTGCCCATAGCTTGCTGCTGGGAGCCTTCAGAACCTTCAAATTGATTATGAATATTATCAATAGATTTTCCTACTTGAGGCATTGATTCAGGATTATTTTTAACAAAAGTATTAAATATTGTTCTTCTAGTTTTGTCATCAGGAGCAGCCCCTAAACCAGCAGCCAAAGACTTAATCAATGGGTCGTTAGAGGTTCCTAATTGACTAACTAATGCGTCATAGCTAGACTTTTTGCCACCCATTAAACCAGAAACAAACCCAGAAAATTTACCTCCACTAACGCCACCCTCAATTGATTTTTTAATATCTCCAATTGTTCCACTAGCTTCTTTCATCGCCCTAGCTTTAGCATATTCAGGACTACTCATATACGCAGAAATTTGTGAAGGATTTAAGCCTGCTAATCTAGGGTCTTTAATTATACCAGCAAGCTGCGCACCTTGTTGTGTTTCATATTGCCTTCTTAATAATTGATTTATTAAAGAAGGGTCAGACATAGCTAATTGTTGTAGCTGTTGATTACCAACACCCGGAAACAAACCTTGCAATAAAGGGACATTGTATTGAGCTTGTTGCCTACGCATTAAGTCTTGTGTTTTTAACTGGGCAAGTCCTTGCAACCCTGCACCTAATCCAGCCCCTAAAGATTCACCGACACCTTGTTCAGGTATTATTTGTATAGCCATTTTTTTAACCTAAAAATATAAAGATTGACTAGGGTTCATTGCTCCAAGTCCACCAGCTTGCTGAAATAATCCACTTGATTGGTAAGGGTTATTTATTTTAAACATATCATTATAAGGTGATTGTTGAGCTTGCTGCTGTTGTTGTTGTCCTTGTCCTTGATTTTGGTTTTGAAGACCCATCAAGTAGTAAGGTAAATAACTCATTCCTGCTGAGGCTCCAGATTCTAACAATCCCTTTTGTCTAGGAATATAAGCATTTTCAAAAGAAGGATTTAATGCAGTTTGAGATAATCCTAATAAATTCCTTTGCTCAAAGCTTGATCTTTGGGCAGCTAAAGCTTCTTCTAATCCTGCCCCAGCACCTCCTAACTGACTATATAACGCTGGAGAAGATAGACTATTTTGACCCATAGAAGAAAATCTTTCTGCTATTGTAGGAATAGTATTTTGGGAGAACTGACTTCTCGCTCTTTGTTCTACTGGTGCAAAATCTAATCCGCCACCCGGTGATAACCCTTTCATTGAATTAGCTATCATCATGTTTTGTAATTGCTGCATCTGTGGAGTGTAGGTAGAAAATTGTTTTTGCTGACCTTCTCGACCATAAATCGCATTAGAAAGATCGCTATTTTCTTTACCACGAGACAAATAACCGCCTACTAATGCTACGGCTGCTGCTTCTCCCAAATAAGGTAATACATATTTAGAAAACAAAGCACCGCCTGCTTTTGCTAACCCTGCTACCGCTACTGGTAATGCCATAATATCCTCTACAAATTATTAATTTTAAAATTATAAATATACTAACTTAAAGCTTAATGTATTCAAGAACTACCCAACTTTCAGTGTAAGCGGTCATAGGTGATATTGTCGTTATTGAAATATTTTCACCAATTATACTAATAGAAACTGGATTGGCCGCGTCAACATAAGGCAAACATAAATAAACTTTACCAGCTTTAT
>Ga0315294_10003708_pt1 | contig 16671 bp, 10 predicted proteins | sample YL17G13_40_MG_FD_203626 | JGI IMG/M metagenome (GOLD analysis project Ga0315294, IMG submission 203626) | Sediment microbial communities from Yellowstone Lake, YNP, Wyoming, USA - YL17G13_40 | ecosystem: Environmental > Aquatic > Freshwater > Lake > Sediment | place: USA: Wyoming | collected... | reverse complement strand
TGTTAATTGGACTAAGCATGGTCATAGTGCCAAGTGCAACTTTGTCGTTTACGGGTGGGGGGGTTAGTGTGTTTCCTGCTCGCACTGCCCAGCATCCGGGTATTCGATCGTGGTTTGTATATGAAGCAGAGCCGGGGACTATCATCAAAGATAAAGTCGAGCTTATTAATAACACTGGTAAAACGGTCACCATGCATGTAGCGGTTTTGGATGGCGCAGTTACTTCCGATGGTGGTTATACCTTTGTGGGCGGGGAGTCAGAAAGTAAAGATATTGGCACCTGGGCTAAATTAGAAAAAACTGAAGTAACTTTAGCACCCAAAGAACACCGATTTATTAATTTAACTGTAACAGTGCCTGAAAACGCTGATGTGGGAAGTCATCCAGGTGGAGTAGTGGTTTGGGAAAAACAAGCTCTTTCGGCCACTACTAAACAGGGTGGTCAGCTGAAAATTATTACTCGTGTTGGTGCCAGGATGTATTTAACTGTGCCTGGTGAGATCGTGCGCAAATTAGAAGTTAAGGATCTGCATCATTTATTTCAAAGAGGAGTTTTGTACTTTGGCATGACCCTGATTAATAAAGGCAATGTCCAACTTACTCCTGAAGCCGACATTACTTTGCGAGGAATATTTGGGGTGATTGGCAGGCAAGAAAAGTCGCAGTTAGGTCTGGTTTTGCGCGGTACCACCATTAAGCCGAGAGTTCCTTGGCAAAGCAAACCGCCATTTTTCGGCCGCTACATTGCAGATTTTCGGATTCATTATGGAGAGAAGGATTTTAAGGGCGAATATGTCAAAGATGAATACGTTGATGTGCAGTATGTTTTCTGGATAATTCCATGGATTTTGATCCTCTGGTTATTACTTGCTTTATTTATTCTCTTCTTCCTCCGGAATTTGTGGAAATGGCTAATTATTCAAAAACGTCTAAATGAGAAAACCAAAAAGCATAAAGTTAAAAAAGGCGAAACCCTTACTGTTATTGCTGAATTGTACGATGTTCATCCTAAGAAAATCGCTAAGTTCAATCTGCTAAGGTGGCCATACGATTTACACGAGGGAGATATCCTGCTGATCCCCCAGGGCCGGATGTCCAAAGCGGAGAGAGCCCAAGTAGTGGCAGAATTGAAATTGCAGAGAGAACAAGATTTAGAGCCAGTAATTTTTGAGAAAGGGGATACCCTTAAAGATGTGGCGGACTTTGCCAACATAACTGTTCGGGAAGTCGTGATGCTTAACTGCCTAGTTTGGCCATATAAAGTAAGGGTTGGCAGGGAGTTACTAGTTCCCAAACAGTCGACTAGCAAACCTACTAAAATAACTAGCCGAAAATCAAAGTCACCTCGTCGGCCGAAGAAAAAATAATTTTTAAGGGATGAGGGGAATCAATTATCATATTAGCAGGCAATTTTCGTTCGTCAGCTACTTTTTGATTCTGGTTCTGTTATTCAGTAGTTCCCTTTGGCCGATGATTTTATCAAAGCCCCAGAAGGCCAAAGCCGCCACTGGTAATATGCACTTATTTTGGACGGGGGCTAGTGCCCCAGATGGTTGGACAATTGTTTCGGATGGAGGGGGTGAGGATTTTTATCAGATTTTTCCTAAAGGCGCGGCTACGTACAGCGCCGCCGCCGCGGGAGCTACCACTCATACTCATACATATTCCGCCATCGTTCAAGATTCAGGTGCGGCTGGTCGTCGAGGAACGACTGGTTCGACCGTTAATGCCCCAATTCACATTGGACATCTCGCCCTTAGTCCCGGGATTACAGCTGCATCTAATTTGCCAGTGTATCGTAATTTAAAAGTGATTGAATATACGACTGGGGGAGTTCCTGCTACCATTCCTGCTGGAGCGATTGCTATCTTTGATGCCGCTCCCCCCGCTGGTTGGACTAGCATTTCTGGGGATGGTGGTAATTATAATCTCAAATTTCCCCGCGCCGCTGAAGATGCGACTACTGCTGCTGGATCCAACACCCATACTCATACTATGAGTGCTGCAAGCATCAGTGCCGCTGGTGCTGGAACAGTGGCTAACTTTGGGGCTGGGGCTTATTGCGCTATTGCTCGTCATACCCATACGATTACCAACAATACAGTAGCTACCTTAACCAGAGATAATATCCCCCCATATATCGACGTCATTTTGGCCTCTAAAGATTTGGATGGAACTCCTTCGACCGGGATGATTGGTATGTTTGATGATACCCTCTCGTATGGCTGGACTAGCGTCTCGGGAGCATCTCAACCATTTAATGGCAAATATATTCGGGGTAATACTAGTTATGACGCCACTGGGGGAGGGGCTTTAACGAATGATCATGACAAAACTGGTGGTGAGTCGGATGTCTACGTTGCTTCTGATGGAGAGGGTGGCACCACTCTACCTTGTGGTACTAGTGTTAACACGACAGCAGCCTGGAATGGTCATACCCACGCCGTATTGTTCAGCAACTTTAATGCTGCTAATCATGAGCCCCCGAATATTAGCGTAATTTTTGCCAAGAGAACTGCGGTTTATGAACCGCAAAGCTATAACTGGCAGTGGTACGCTGACGAAGAGGATGAAGCTCCCGGTACAGTTTACGCTAATGAAAACACTGCTCCTCCTGCTGTCGAAATGGGCAAGAGCATTGGCTTTAAATTAAGAGTCAACTTTAATGAAGTGGGGGGAGTTACTGGTAGTGATAGTCGCAAGAACCTGCAATATTCCACTAGTACCAGTGGGTCGTGGACCGCAGTCGGATCAACGAGCGATACGGACAAATTGTTTAGATATTATAATGGCGGAGGGAATGACAATGTCACCCTTTCTTCCACCTTGCTCACTGGGTCGAGTGGTCTGTACATTGGTATTCATAATGAAAGTAGTAGTGCTAACCCAAACTACTCTGATCAGCAAGCTAGTAGCATTGCAGAGTTCGAATATTGTATTGAAAATTATGATGCCGTCGCTAACACCCTTTATTATTTTAGTTTTAATGATGAAACCGCTGGTCAGGTTCCCGTATATTCCGGCAAAAGTTATCCCAGTTTAACTACCGCTAGTGCTTATGACCTAACTATTAGTGCGCCGTCGGCAGTGGATTTGGGCAATTGGTCGATTGGCAGTAGTGCTTATGCTGAATATGCTTTTGTCACCAATGAAGAAATTACTATTCGCGATAACCGTGGCCAAACCAGTGGCGATAGCTCTGGCTGGTCTTGCACCGCTGAAATTAGCACCGAGCTAAAAGATGTCATTATTCCTTCGGATATTAGCGCTCCAGTATTCAATGGCATTGGTCTAAATAATATGACGGCATATGGAGTATTTATCGGCGCTGTCACAACCTATTACAAGGTGCAAATTGATGGGGGTGGCTCCCCTAATACCTTTAGGTGGTCTGATGATGGAGGATTAACCTGGGATCAGACAAATCGACCCTGTACCCCTTCCACCCCATTAAATAATGGGGTATATGTCGGTTTTGCCACTAGCGTTGGGCATGTCGTGGGAGATTACTGGACATTTACCGCTACGCCAGAGGTTGCCAACACAATTATCAAAGATAATATGTATTTTATTACCAACACCATTACGGGGCTATATGATGCAGCTACCACAGGGATTAGCAGCGAATCAAGAAAATTTATGGATGAAGCTGTGACTGCTGCTTTAGTGTCTGGAAGTGGTAAACAAGGTCTTGGGGGATTTCAATTTAAACCTATCCTTAGAGTTTATAACGCCGATACGCCGGGGGATTATGAGGGGGTTATCACCTTTACCCTGACCTAAAATGAAAGACGCAGATATTGTATTAATGCAGGAAATGGAAGAGAGATACTGGTGGCACATTAGTCGCCGGTTGATTTTACAGTCGATACTACTTCGTCATGCTGAATCCTTCGGCTCCGCTCAGGACAGGTTTATTTCAGCATCTAAAAACCAGATCCTGAAACGAGTTCAGGATGACGCAACAGATCCTTCGATTCCACTTCGTTACGCTCAGGATGACAAGGGGGCGACTCCAGAATCTGATATGAGATCCTGGACAAGCCAGGATGACGACGCGAGGAAATCGTCGTCAATTTTGGATATTGGGTGCGGCGGTGGGAGAAACATGCAGTGGCTTAAGAGTTTTGGTAAAGTAATTGGAGTAGATAATAATCCTAAGGCCATTGAGTTTTGCCAACAATACGGAACAACTATTTTAGCCGATGCAGCCAAATTACCTCTGCCGGATGGCAGTTTTGATTTAATCACTGCTTTCGACGTGTTAGAACATCTGGAAGATGACAAATCGGCGATAAAAGAGTGGGGGAGGGTTCTAAATAATGGTGGGTATCTATTCATTTCTGTTCCAGCTTATCAGTGGTTGTTTAGCAGTCGTGATAAACAGTTGGGTCATTATCGTAGATATAATTTGCATAATTTAGTTCAGCTATTGCGTAATGAGAATTTCGAACCAATTTTTACTTCTTACATTTTTGCGTTAGTTTTTCCATTCTTTGTTATACAGAGGTTATTTTTCCAAAAAGGGACCGCATCTGTTTATCCCAAATTCCCGCAGTTTATTGATAGTTTTCTAATGAAGCTAAGTAATTTGGAAGCTAATTTAATCAAATTTATTAGATTTCCCTTCGGTGGTAGTATTGTGATATTGGCTAAGAGATTATAATGAAGAAGTTACTAAAATTTTTGGCTGTGGGAGCAATGAATACCTTGGTGGACTTTGCTACTCTCAATTTGCTGATTCAATTGGCGCACTTATCCCTACTTTTAGCCAATAGCATTTCGTTCTCACTGGCGGTTGTAAATAGCTATTTGTTAAATAAATATTGGACGTTTCAAGATAAAAAACCTCTATACCTAAAGCAATTCTCGTTATTTTTTGTGATTAGTTTGGTTGGGTTAGGGTTATCTAATTTAATTCTGCATTTTGGTAGCCGAGCTATCATTTTTCTTTGGCCAGATCTTACTTTTACCTCACAATACAATTTGGCTAAAATTGTATCAGCACTAGCAGTGTTGGTTTGGAACTTCGGAGCATATCAATATTGGGTGTTCTATGACAGAAAAAGATAACATTTTCCTTTCGGTAGTAATTCCGACCTACAATGAAGAGCGCCGAATCGGCAGGACCCTAGTCATTGTAAGAGAGTTTTTGGATAGTCAAAATTATCCTTATGAAGTGATTGTGGTTGATGATGGTAGTAAAGACACCACTTGCAGTATTGTAAAAATTATTTCCGAAAGTTGGCTGTACATTCGGCTTATCGCTAACCCGATTAATCGAGGAAAGGGAGCGGTGGTCAAGCAGGGGATTTTGAATGCCCAAGGCAAATATATCTTATTTACCGATGCGGATAACGCTACTCCCATTGAACAAGTGAAAAAATTATTAGAATTTGTTCCCCACTATCAGATAGTAATAGGTTCGCGCCACTGTCCGGGAGCAAAGATTCATATTCCCCAAGCCCGCCATCGCATTTTATTAAGTAGAGCCAGTAATTTACTTATCAGATTATTAGCTGTTCCGGGTGTATATGATACCCAATGTGGCTTTAAATTATTTGAGAGAAACGCCGGTAAAATGATTTTTTCTAATGTTAAGCTAGAGCGTTTTGGCTTCGACTTTGAAGCCCTAGTTATTGCTAACCATTTGGGTTACAGATTGAAAGAAGTGGGAATAGAATGGTATAACGACCCCGAAAGTAAAGTCAGAGCTGGCAGAGAATCCCTGCGCACTTTACGCGACTTGCTGCGAGTCAAATTGAATTTAATGCGAGGTGTTTATTCCCGCGCTGGTTATATTCACAATTTTGCTCCCACCAAAGAGTAACCCCTCACGTCATTTCCGAGACACTTTAGTATAAAAAATATAAATAACTCGTCGGGAATCTAGGCAGGTTTTCTTTTCTTTCTTCGCCTGGATCCCAGATCACTCATTTATAGAAAGAACCTCTCGACTACGCTCGAGGAATAAATTTCGGTAAGTTTGGGATGACGGAGGTAAGTAACCTCTTGACTACGCTCGAGGGGTAAGATCCTTCGACTCCACTACGTTCCGCTCAGTCCGCCAGCTGGTGGAGACAGAAACAGTAATTTATTTCAAGAAGTTTTGGATGCGAGATTCAGCTTGAGGGTAATTTTCGACCCAGTGAATTTTTCTATTTCTTTTAAACCAGGTGAGTTGGCGTTTAGCAAAATGTTTGGTATCTCTTTTCATTAGCTCCAGTGCGGCTTTAAGGGTAATTTTATTTTTTAAGTAACTTAAAATATGTTTGTAACCCAACGCCGAAAAAGCTGGTCCCGAAAAATCATATTCGGCTGACAAAAGTTTTTTGGTTTCTTTGACCAAGCCACGCTTATACATTTCTTCAACTTTTCTTTCAATCCGCTGGTACAAGGTTTCCCTCGGTAATTTAATTCCAATTTGTAAAAAATCGAAATCTGGAGATTGTTTTTTAACTCCACTGATTTTGCCAAAGGTGGAAAGAATTTCAATCGCTCGAATCACGCGGCGTTTATTTTTTAAATCGACCTTGGCTTTGGGATCGAGTTTTTTCAATCTGGTAGCCAGTTTTTCTAATGAAAGTTTTTCTAACTCCATTCGTAATTTAGGGTTGGGTTTAGTATGAGGAATTTTGTATCCTTCAACAATTGATTGTACATATAGGCCGGTCCCGCCGACAACAAATGGCACGATGGGCTGTCTACTTTTTGAATTATGTTTGGCGATTTTGTTCAATAGATTATAGACCGTATTCTGATAAAGCATTAAGCTAAATTCCTCATTTGGCTTAACAATGTCAATCATATAGTGAGGAATACCTTGTTGCTCATCTTTGGTGGTTTTGGCAGTGGCAACATCCATTTCTTTGTAAATTTGACGTGAATCAGCAGAAATAATTACTCCGTTGAATTTTTTAGCTAATTTCAAAGACAGCTCCGTTTTTCCAGAGGAGGTCGGCCCCACAATCACGATGACTTTGGGTTTAATTCTCACTTCTTTTTAGGGCTAATTGCCAGTTTAGCAATTAGTTGAACGCTTTTACGGTTATCCGTTAGGTGATGTTTTTTGCGCAACTTAACATCCCGCTCATTAGCATGTGGATCTAAATCGTTCTGATCTTTAATTTTTTTGGCCATGGCTTATTTTAGTGGCGAAGGCAAATCGGAAAAGAATTTAACCGCTTCCGGTAAGGTTTTAATGAATTGTTTACTAGAACTAAGTTCACGGATAGACAGAGATTTGGCGGTAACTTCTTTTTCGCCGATGACTAACATATAAGGAATTTTTTGCAGTTCGGCATCTCTGATTTTTCTACCTAAGGTTTCTCTTCTATTGTCTAAATTGACTCGAAAATCATTTTCTTTAAGTAAAGCAGATAACTTTTTAACATAGCTCTCTTGTTTTTTACTGATAGGTAAAATTATTATTTGTACTGGCGCTAACCAAAATGGAAAAATGCCGGCGTAGTGTTCGAGCAGAAAGCCGATGGTTCTTTCGTGGGTACCCAGGGGGGCCCGATGAATGCAAATTGGGGTTTCGGGCTCACCCTTAGTGTTAGTATAGGTCAGTCCAAATCTTTTCGGCATCGAAAAATCTACTTGGTTGGTAGCGAGCGAAAATTCTCGGCCAATTGCACTCCAAACCTGTACGTCTATTTTAGGGCCATAGAAAGCCGCTTCATCATAAACTTCAATATAGGGAATTTTACCTTGCTTTAATACTCGTCTGACCAGTTCTTCAGTAGTTTTCCATAATTTTGGCTCATTAATATATTTCTTGCCCAGTTTTTTGGGATCATGAGTAGAGAATCTCATTACGTATTTTTTAATCCCTAAAAGCTCAAAATATTTGAGGTACATCTCGTTGACTGCCTGGAACTCGCTAGCAAATTGCTCCTTGGTGCAATAAATATGAGCATCATTCATCGAGAGCATCCGTACCCGCATTAGACCAAATAATTCGCCGGATTTTTCATAACGATAACAAGTACCAAATTCTGCTAAACGCAGTGGCAGATCTCGATAACTTCTTGGTTCGCTGGCAAATATCTTGTGGTGATGCGGACAGTTCATTGCCTTGAGGTAATAGGTAGTACCTTCCAGTTCCATCTTGGGGAACATCAAATCTGCATAGTAGGGTAGGTGTCCACTTCTAAGGTAAAGGGATTCCTTGGCGATGTGGGGGCTTTTTACTCTTTGATACCCCGCCTTGGCTTCAGTTTTTTTAGCCAATTGTTCTAGGAGTTCGATAATCGTGGTGCCATTGGGTAGCCAAAGGGGAAGTCCGGGGCCGATGTCGTCGTCAAAAGTAAAAATGCCGAGATCTTTGCCAAGTTTGCGATGGTCGCGTTTTTTGGCTTCTTCCAGCATCAGGAGGTATTCGTTCAATTCTTTTTGAGTGGCAAAAGCGGTGCCATAAATTCTAGTGAGTTGAGGGTTGCGCTCATCGCCACGCCAATAAGCGCCAGCTAAACTTAAAAGTTTAAAGGCACCGATTTCTTTCGAACCTTTGATATGTGGACCTTCACATAAATCCGTAAAGTTACCAGAAGTATAGAAAGAAACCTGTTTAATTTTTTTGTTGGCCTTCAGGTCTTCGATGAGAATTTCTTTGTAGGGCTGATTGTTATGTTTTGCCCACTTAATCCCTTCGGAAACTAGCTTAAGTGATTTCTTAAAAGTTAACCCTTTTTTGATTAACTTTTGCATCTCGGCTTCGATCTTTGGTAGATTTGCTTCAAGGATAGGTCTAACGAATTCAAAGTCGTAATAAAAACCATCTTCGGTGGCAGGGCCAAAACCGAGCTTGGTATGGGGGTATAAGTTCAACACCGCCTCGGCCAAAATGTGGCTGGCCGAGTGCCGAATTTTGGCAAGTTCACTCTGTTTATCTGTTTTTGTGATTCTGACTTTTTTAACCATAGCTCTATTGTATGCAATTTCCTGTGGGATTTCCATCTCGGATACTGGTATATTTGATTTATGGCTAAAGTGAGGTTAAACAAATTTTTGGCAGAATGTGGTATTGCTAGCCGACGGGGAGCCGATGATTTGATTGCCCAAGGCAAGATTAAAGTTAATGGCAGAGCGGTTAAGGAATTAGGCATTGGAGTTGATCCCCAAAAAGACAAGGTTGAATATTGGGGAAGGATTATCAAACCAGAAACCAAACTAATTTTTGCTTTTTATAAGCCAAGAGGCGTAACTTCAACCACTGCTGATGAACACGCCGATAAAACCATTGCCGATTTCTTCCCCAAGAGCTTGGGGCGGCTTTATCCAGTGGGCAGGTTAGACAAGGATAGTGAAGGACTGATGATAGTCAGTAACGATGGTGAATTGGCGAATAAATTAACTCATCCGCGCTACGAGCACGAAAAAGAATACGAAGTCATTATTGGGGGCGATGACCCCAGTAATGTTAAAAAATTCTCTACCAGATTTCAATTAGATGGCTATCTAACTTTGCCAATGCAACTATCCAAATTTAAAAAACTAAAACCCAAAACCTGGCAGATGAATTTGATTTTAAAAGAGGGGAGAAAGCGCCAAATCCGCAGAATTGCCGATATTTTAGGATACAAAGTTTTAGAGTTGAAACGTATCAGAATTGGCAAACTAAAATTAGGGAATCTATCTTTCGGCAAATTTCAACCCCTTCAAGAAAAAGATATCATTTAAAACCACCCAAAGTGATGGGTGGTAGTTGGCGAGTTGTAATTTACATTATGCGGTATTCGCCGGGGCGTAGGATGAGAGTGGACTGTTTCAGTCCCAGTTTTGCAAAGGCAATTTGAGCTTTCATGTAATGATTTTCCAAAAGCCTGGTGGTGATTTCCATTACGGGTACCTTTGCATTTTGTTCTTTATCTAGTTCTGCTTTTTGCAGGATGATCCCCACAATTGGTCCTGCGGTCTCACGGTCGATAACATCGGTAATGCTTTGGGGAATTTTTACTATTTTTATCTGCATTGTATAACACCTCTTCAATTTTGATTTCAATGTACATGCTTGAACTGTATATCAAAAAACAGCGCTTGTCCACACAAACCAGCTCTGGTAAATGAAAATTGTGGCGGCGCCAGAATCTCCTAGTAGTGATGTCCTTCGACAAGCTCAGGGCATTCGTCTCGCTTTATAAAATCATCAGGTAGTACACCATGAGCGAGTGAAGCGAGTCGAATGGTGGGCTCGTCCAGATTCGGACTGGAGACCTTCCGCATTCACCCCGTAGAAACTTGCCTGGTGCGCGGTAGAGGATTTGAACCTCTGACCTTCCCCACGTCAAGGGGACGCTCTACCACTGAGCTAACCGCGCAAGTTTTGTACGGGGCAAGAGTGAACGCTCTAACCGAACTGCCTGTCCTCCATAGTTCAATCTATATCAGAAGAGAATAATTTTCTATTTCTGATGAGACTGAACGAAGGGGGAAGCTAACCGCCCACAGTAAACAGTAATGAAAAATCAGTGCACAACAAGATTATAACAAAATCATTCTTTCTGTGACGTCATCCCCACATCTCTCATGTCATCCCCGCGAAGGCGGGGATCTAGGCGGAGAGATCCTGAAATAAATTCAGGATGACGGTGTACAAGGTACTTCTCAATCCGTCAGCTGACGGACTCGAAGAATAAATTTATTCATTATGCATTCTACATTATTCATTGTCTGTTATTGGCAGCGACCAAGGACTTCTTTGATTCTAGCCTCTAATACCTGAATGGCTACTGCCAGTTCCTCCAAACTATGATTGTTGTTAATAATAATGTCAGCATAATCCTTGCCCGGCTCAACATATTTATCATGCATAGGTTGGGCTGATGCCATATATTGGTTAATCGATTCTTGAAAAGTCCGCTCACGACTACCCACATCCCGCTCTAATCTGCGCGCTAAGCGCACATCTGGTTCCACTTCAATAAATACTGTTAAATCAAACATTTCTCGTAGCTTATGTTTGGCCAAAATCAAAATACCTTCCACTATAATCACTGGAGTGGGAGAAACTTTGGTAGTTTCCTTCATCCGAGTATGGGTGGCAAAATTATATTGAGGAATCTCCACTGATTTACCAGCCTTGAGTGCTTCGATGTGTTCCAGCAACAGATCGTTATCTAACGCCGCTGGTTCGTCGTAATTGAGAAGCTTGCGCTGATTTAAAGGCGTCCCCGAACGATCACGATAATAACGGTCATGCGAAATTAGGGCGATGTTTTTTGGATCAGTCGATTGTAATTTTTTGGCAATGAAAGTTTTGCCCGAACCAGTGCCTCCCGCAACCGCGATGATAAATGGTTTAATTAGGTTGTTCATAACCGTATTATACCAAGGTTGTTTTCATCTATGGACAAACTAGGGGTTTTTAGGTTGTATAACCGTACTGTTTGCGAACGGATGATCGCCGCCTGCTTTCTGAGCTTCAGAAAGTGGGGGGAGGAAAGTCCGAGCACCTTTCTTAACTTGAACAGTTCCTAACAGGAACCCAGGGCAACCTGAGGGAAAGTGCCACAGAGACAATACTACCCCGCCAATTTAAAGCCGGTGTTGGAATACTTATATAATCAATCAGATTGAGTTAGTTATTAATGATTGATCTTCAATACGGACTTCAAATTGGCGGGGGAAAGGTGAAAAGTTATGGAGTGTAAGTGGCTTATGCAAAAAATTAGGTTTAAATCTAATGATTTGCTTCTCTTGCTATTCATAAGGCCTTCGCGCGAGCGGAGCGTTCGGGCAAACCCTGTTCGGTGCAAGTTGGGGTGGACCACTACTTATCAACGCATTAAGTTAAGAGCAGATAGGTTTGGTCCCAACGCATGAGTTTTGTAGCAATGCAAAACCTAGATAGATGGTCATCCCCCGCCAATTTGGGGTTGGTGTAGCTGGCTTAGCCAAGTTATCAGCATTAATGTTCTTAATTTGGTGGATAAGCAATACGAGCCTTAAATTGGCGGGGACAGAACTCGGCTTATAGTTCGCAAACAGTATTAAAAATCTCTCCGATGCTGGAGAGATTTTTAATTTATAATTTAGATCTACTTGGCCCGTTTTTTCTTTTTAGGTGTAGATTGGGGAATGCTGATGGCAAGCAGAGTAGCGACCACTAACCACAACCAAGCATCAGGTCCAGTTGAAGGCAAGGCTTCAGGGATTTGAATTTCGGGTTCTTCCTTGGGAGGTTCCACAACTGGAGGAACAACTGGAGGAGTAACAGTCGTGCCACCACCGCCGGTAGTTTTGTAGATAATCAGGTCAGCAGAATCAGCACGACTAAGGGTAATGGTATCTCCCCACACATTGAAGGTAATCGGATCGGTGCTGTTTCTGGCCGTATCCTTAGTTTTTACATTCAAGATGGTGCTGTCTTCGCCAACACTAATGACCGTGTCTTCAAATTTAGCAGATTCAATCTCGTTAGGATTCTTGATAGCCAGATCGGTAGTTAGGGTAATATCTCCAGTATGACCATTGAGTCTGGTGATTGTAATGGTATATGCAGTGCTTCCACCCGGTTCAACAGTTTGACTATCTGGTGAAATAGTAATGGTGAAATCCACAAGAATAGTAACTTCATAGATGGTAAGAATAGCATTATCTTCTCTTTGCTGTGCGCTGGTTAGATCAGTACCGGTGACTATAAAAGGAATATCCATCACCCTAGCATCAGGTGCAATTTCCACATTCAGATTTGTTTCTTGATCACCACCCACTTGAGCGGGGAAGACACCACCGTTAGCAAAGCCCACATCAGACAAGTTAATATTACCAGTCAAACTAGTGCTTAGATTGATAGCTCGATCAAAATTGTTATTTCTTACTAATTCAACTAAGTAAATCACAGTACTCCCGCGTCTACCTAGCATACGTTGAGGAGTAACATAAATAATGAAATCCACAACATGTAATATTGCATCATCAGTTCTTTCTCCCACAATGCCAACCGCTGTTCCGTGGGCAGTAATCAAAATGTCTTGAGCAATGGCATTGGCCATAGTAGTGATACTCACTAATAGATCATCGCCAGTGGTAGTGTCAAAGATACCGTTATTTTCAATAGTAATGTCAGCGATCAAACCAGGCTGATCAGTAGTGATAAAGGCCGTCACATTACCAGTAAAGCCATTTAGACGAGTGAGATTCAAGGTATAGTCAACTCTCTCCCCTGGGAATCCTGAATTTTCACTAGGGACTAAAGTGAGAGTGAAATCTGGTTGATTGGTGATGATCAAAGTGGCCTGATTAGAAGTAGCTTCCAGAGGCCCCGCTGTTTCATCACCATGGACGGTAAAGTAAATAGTGGCATTAGGCACCGCCGGAAATACAGTAACATTTAAGCGGGTGCTTAACTGGATATCACCAGGATTAAAGATCAGGTAATTATCTTTCAAAACGGCAGATTGAATGGAACTGTGTAATAGATTATGAGTTAAGTCAATCCGTCCTATAAATCCACCAGTCGCTGTGACCAACACATCGTAACTGGTACTACCACCAGGAGCCACCGTTCTTGTGTCTGGGTCGATGAGAATAGAAAAAGCGGGCTGGACAATATTTACGATATAAAGAGTAGCCAAGGCCGTTCTCACGCCGGGAGTCCCACTACCACTTACATTGAAGTTAATAGTGGCATTATTAAATGGACTAACGGTACTGACATGCAGAGTGGTACTATCATTACCAAGGGTTAAAGGATTATTGTCAAATGAATAGCCAGCAATTCCAGCAAAGCTACCTACATTAGTACTTAGATTAACATTTCCCATGAAACTACTAGAGCGAATAATGTAAACGGTGTAATCAGCAGTTTGTCCCGGTTGGACTGTCCGTTCATTGGGAGTGATGTACAATTCAAAATTAGGTAAGTCGGTGATGAAGAGGTAGGCATCATTAGAAACAGCAGTGATGGGTGCGCCATAGTCATTGCTGATCCCCCTCACTGTAAATGGTATGCCGATCGGATATACCGAGGTGTTGGTTTGGACCCTGAGGGTAGTTGAGGGATTAAGATCGATGTCAGTTACCACCAAAGAATTCAAATCCAACAGAGCACTATCAACTGCCTGATGAATAAGGTTGTGGTTTAAATTAACAGTGCCACGGAAATTATCGATGGGATAAATAATGACGGCGTAAGTGGTATTACCTCCCGGTACAACAGTTCGACTAGCCGGCATCACTGCAATGGTAAACGCAGGATTACCACTCCTAGGTAAGACCCTTAATAGGGCGTTGCCACTATTCGTCAAGTGGGTAATGCCATCAGCTAAATGTTTATCCTTATCTTCCCCAGTGACGGTGAAGATAATATCTTTTTCACTAATGGTAATTAGGGTCTTAATGTGAAGAAAAGTAAATGGTTGAGTAGTAGAGACAGCGGTTAAAAATGGATCATCAAACCAAAAACTATTTATGTCTTCGTCCCAAGCTGGATTAGTGGTTAAATTAGTATCCAACCAGGCTACGATCATGCCTGTGTACATATTTAAAGGTGTTAAAGTAACGCGATAAATAATATCATCATGGACTTCACCAGCCAGAGTTTCACCATTGTGAGGAGGTTCAGGAGTAACTGTAATCGTAAAGTTTATAATATCAAAAGTAGCCAAGACACTGTGAGTAACGTCGATGCCTCCGACATTACCAGTACCAAATACTGAAAATCTGTTCACTCTAATAGCAGAGGCAGTAGTTTTGATGGTGATGGTCATTAAGGTGCTGTCGTTGCCACTGGCAGCCGGGAAAGTTCCCCCATTGGCAAATACCACACTGGCAATTTCACTGGGCCAGCCAATGATCAAGTTATGGGTTAGGTCGACCGCTCCTGACCAACCCTTCAAACGGGTTAAGAATACTTGGTATTTAATAGTTCCACCTGGCCAGGCCATTTCTGCGGGCTGCTCGGTTGAAGGAACAAAACTTAGGCCGATAGCGAAATCTTGTGCGGTGACAATGTGTAACTGACCTTCATTAGAGTTGTGTGCTAGTCCCACAAATGGCAGCAGGACAGTGGCGCGCACCCTGAAAGGAATGTCTTTGGGGTAAGGTAGGGAATTGCCTGGGTCATAGGCTTTGGTATCAATAGATAAATTAATGATGGGACTTATACCACTGACATGCCAAATGTAAATGGGAAAATCAAAACGTTCGGCTGCAATGTAATTCTGATAATCCGTTAGTGAATTTGGTACTACACTAAATCTAATAGTGCCATTGAATTGATTGAGGGGTGTTAATCGGACTAGGTAGTTGGCTGTCTCTCCATCTCCCACTGTTTGGTTGAGCGGCGATAGCGCTATGGAAAAATCCATAATACTAAAAGTCCAGCTTTTAGTTATTCTTTCTTCTAATGGCTCTAGACCATCTAAGTCACCTAAACCTCGAACGTAAAATGTCAGATCTTCGGCTGTGGCTGTAGTTGTGGTATGGATAGTCAGCACGGCTAGTTCTTGAGTGCTACCCTCGGTAAAGTGGCCGCCATTATCAAACTCAACTCGCTCGATGTCGCGAGCAGCCGCGTCCTCATCCGACCAAACTACATCTGCTTCCACTACTCCACCCCATAAGTCTTCTCGTAATACAGTGATGTTGTATTGTACCTGTCCACCAGGGTAAGTCACGTACCGCAGTAGTTCGTCGCGTGGCATTCCAGTTGAAGGGGTGGCAGTAATTTGAAAATCTGGCGCCGGGGGTGCGGGTATGATATGCAGAATACCATTATCACTACGGATGTTACCCATCACATCAATTCCTCTAACCGTAAAATTGATGTCAACAGGGGCAATTAAGGCCCCATTAGTGTGGACAACCAGTGCTACATCATGGGGAGTATCATCGTCAATATCAACTGCAGTAGGGAAATCAATACCGGTAATGACATCGCCTAGCGGTGGCATGTAATCTGTAAATCCAGTATGCTGAAGATTAACTATCCCTCTAAAACCATTAATAGCTGTGACTGTAATAGTGTAGGGTGCATCATTACCAGCAGTAATTTGTACATCATTACCTGCAGGCTCACCTGCTGGGGAGGTAATTTCTAAACTAAAATCGGGGACAGCCCCAGCCGCCAGAAGATTAAGGATGAAACCTACAGGATAATTAACAACCATCCCCGTACCCATCTCTCCTCCTGCCCGAGTTTCATAAAAAATACCAGAAACAGCGATATCAAAAGTTCCAGTTATGTCAGATATTAAGGGAGGGATGCCCGGTTTGGTAATGATGGTGAGGCGAAATGTTTGAGGTAGATCGGGATTGGGGTCTCTGTTGGAAAATACAATTGGATTACTGGATAAATCAAACTGATTTTTGGCAAAATCGAAATTTACTGGAATCCCTTGATTATCCAGGATCATGTTATCAATATATCGATCAATGGTAATGGGACCGCGGAAGATATTTATCTTATCGATTTCTATGCTGGTAAGTCCTTCGGTTTCTGGTGGAATCAGCCAGAGGTCTCCTTGTTCAGGAGCAATAGTCAGATTGTATTCTGCTATGTTAGCAGGGGGAAGTTGATTAGGATAGACATCATTTGTATTTGGATCAACAGTTACTGTTACCCAACCCATCTCGTTGGCTTTAATACCCCACAACCGCAGTAAAGTGTCAATTTGTTTGTTGAACAAAACCACTATGATGACTAAAATCACAGCGGCTAAACTG